>Ga0209274_10000462_pt1 | contig 25063 bp, 21 predicted proteins | sample HubBroMetageREF1_FD_188343 | JGI IMG/M metagenome (GOLD analysis project Ga0209274, IMG submission 188343) | Reference soil microbial communities from the Hubbard Brook experimental Forest, New Hampshire, USA - Hubbard Brook CCASE Soil... | ecosystem: Environmental > Terrestrial > Soil >...
CGCGACGCATGGGATTCCCGGTGGTCACCAAGCCCTACAACGGCAATCATGGCCGCGGCATCTCCATCCGGCTCATGAGCGATGAGGAAGTCGCGCAGGGATTCAACATCGCGCGCGAGCATTCGCGCTCGGTGATCGTCGAGAGCTTCCTCGAGGGTGACGATCACCGCCTGCTGGTCGTCAACGGCGAGCTGGTGGCGGCGACCCGGCGCACGCCGGGGCACGTGGTGGGCGACGGCGAGCACAGCATCGCGCAGCTCATCGATGTCGTGAACCTGGATCCGCGCCGCGGCGTGGGCCACGAGAAAGTGCTGACGCGGCTGGAGCTGGATGCGCAGGCGCAGAAGATGCTCGGGCGCGTGGGCCTTACTGCCGAGTCGGTGCCGGCGCAGGGTACGCTCGTGTACCTGCGCTCGACCGCCAACCTCTCCACCGGCGGCACGGCGAGCGATGTCACTGACGTGATTCATCCGGACAACCGCGAGATGGCCGAACGCGCCATTCGCGCCATCGGACTTGACGTCGGCGGCGTGGACTTTCTGTCCAAGGACATCACCGAGAGCTATCGCGCCATCGGCGGCGGCATCTGCGAAGTGAACGCCGCGCCCGGCTTTCGTATGCACGTGGCGCCGAGTGAAGGCACGGCGCGCGATGTCGCCGCCCCCGTGATCGACATGCTGTTTCCGCAGGGCGCGCCCGCGCGCGTGCCGATCGCCGCCGTCACCGGCACCAACGGCAAGACCACCACCGTACGCATGCTCGCGCACATCGCCAAGATGGCCGGCTTCACGCCGGGCATGACCACGACCGATGGCGTCTACATCGACGGCCAGCGCACCGTGCCGGGCGACATGACCGGGCCGGTGTCGGCGCGCATGGTGCTGGCGGACCCGCAGATCGATATCGCCGTGCTCGAGACCGCGCGTGGCGGCCTCTTGCGTGCCGGCATGGGCGTGAACGAAGTGAACGTCGGCGCGGTGCTCAACGTGCAGCCCGATCACCTGGGGTTGAAGGGCATCGACACGCTCGAGCAGCTCGCCGAGGTCAAGCGCATCGTGGTCGAAGTCGCGACCGACTGCGCGGTGCTGAACGCGGATGATCCCCTGGTCATGAAGATGGCGGGTTACACCGAGGCGAAACACATCTGCTACGTGACCATGAACCCGCAGCATGCGCTGGTGCGCGAGCACATCCGCGCGGGCGCGCGCGCCTGCGCGCTCGAAGGCGGCATCAATGGCCAGATGATCACCCTCTACGACAGGGGCGGACACATTCCGCTCTTGTGGACGCATCTCATCCCGGCGACGCTCGAGGGACGGGCGACGCACAACGTGCAGAACGCGATGTTCGCCGCCGCCATGGCGTTTTCCCTCGGCGTCAAGCTGGATGCGATCCGCCAGGGCCTGCGCACCTTCGACACCACGTTCTTCCAGGCGCCCGGGCGCATGAACCTCTTCAACGAGCATCCGTTCAAGGTGCTGTTCGACTACGGTCACAACGCGCACGCGGTCGGCATGATGTCGGAACTCGCGCAGCGCCTCGACGTTCCGGGCAAGCGCATCGTGGTGCTCGCGGCGCCCGGGGACCGGCGCGATGAGGACCTGGTGGCGATCGCGCAGGCCGCCGCCGGACACTTCGATCACTACATCTGCCGCCGCGACGATGGCCTGCGGGGCCGGGGTCCGGAGGAAGTGCCGCGCATCCAGGCCGCGGCGCTGCAGGCCGCCGGGGTGAGCGCGGATGCGATCACCGTCATACCCGATGAGCAGCAGGCGATCGACGCGGCGCTGCACATGGGGGCTCCCGGGGACCTGCTGCTGATTTTCGCGGACGTGCTGGTGCGCTCGTGGAAGCAGATCATCAAGTTCAAACCCACCGGGAGCGCGCCGGCTGCCGCGCGCAGCGGCGCAGCCGTGTCTGGTGAGGCGCTGCATAACGGTGCGGACGGCGAGGCCGTCAGCGGGCGCGGCGGCGACAAGCCGGGCGACGCAGCCGCTGCCACTGCCACGCACAGTCTCGAGGGCCTGATCCGCGATGAGCGCGGCGTGCGCTTCGCGCCGGAGGCCGAAGACTGAACGCCCGGATCGCGCTGCCGTTTGCCTCCTCGAGGCGGCTGATCGGTGCCAACCTGTTTTTTCTCTCCACAGGCGCGGTGCTGGAAGTCGTCGGGGTGGAGGTGAACGAGGCGCTGGTTGCGGGCTGGCGCGCGCGCGTTACGCGCGCCCGCGCACGGCTCGGGTGGCAGGTGCCGGGCGTCATCGCCCGCTGCCACGCACATGGCGCCTCCTTCGCCCTGGCCGCGCCCTGCGACCAGCTGTTGACGGCCACCGAGGTCAACGAGTGGGCCCTGTGCGCGACCTTGTTTGCGAATGAGCTGTCGCAGTGGGGCGGCCTGGAGGACACCCTGGTCGCGGCGACGCTCGAGGACGCCGCTGATCCGGCACAGGTCATCCCTCCGGTCCTGGAGGAGGGCGCGGCGCTGGCGCGCCTCGAGCAACTCGCCGCCGCGGAAAGCAGGCCTGTGCTGCTTGAAATCCTCGCGGCTGCAGCCAGGCGCCGCCTGCCGCACATCCTCTCTGACACCGAGCTGACACTCGGCGCTGGCGCCGGTGGCCGGGATTTCCCGCTGGCGCGGTTGCCGGCAGCCGCCGCCGTGCACTGGGAGGAGCTGCGCGACATCCCGACCGCGGTGGTGACGGGTTCCAACGGCAAGACCACGACGGTGCGACTGCTGGCCGCCTGCGCGCGTGCGCAGGGGTTACGCTGCGCCTACAACTGCACCGATGGGGTGTTCCTCGATTCCGACCTGCTCGCGAGCGGGGACTACTCCGGACCCGCCGGCGCGTGGTGGGTGCTGCGCGAGCAGCGTGCGCAGGCGGCGGTCGTGGAGGCGGCCCGCGGCGGGATCCTGCGTCGCGGCGTGGCGGTGTCGCAGGCGCAGGTTGCTGTCGTAACCAACATAAGCCCCGATCATTTCGGTGAGTACGGCATAGACGACCTGGACGGGCTCGCGGACGCGAAGCTCACGGTCGCCGCCGTGATCGGCGCGGATGGCCTGCTGGTGCTGAACGCCGATGACGCGCTGCTGGTTGCGAAGTCCCGCGGGCTCGCGGCGCGCTTCGGCAAGAGTCCCGCGCTCGGCTGGTTCGCCCTCGATGCGGACGCGCCGCTGCTGCGTGAACACCGCGCGCGGGGCGGCTCTACGTGCGGCGTGCGTGCCGGGCGGCTGTGGGTGAGGCACCTGGGCGCCGACTATGACCTGGGTTCCATAGCCGCGATGCCCCTCACTGTCGAGGGCAGCGCGCATTACAACATTGCCAATCTCGCGGCAGCGGCGCTCGCGGCCGTGGCGCTCGGCATGCCGGGGGCGGTGGTCGCGGCGGTGTTCGCCGGCTTTGGCGCGGCTCCGGCGGACAACCCGGGGAGGATGATGCGCTTCGAGGTGAACGGCGTGCGCGTGCTCATCGACTATGCGCACAACCCGGCGGGCCTGCGCGGGCTTCTCAACGTCGCCGAACACCTGCGCGCCGGTGCCGGCCGGCTCGGCATGCTCTTAGGGCACGCGGGCAATCGCCAGGACACCGAGATCGGGGAAGTGGCGCGCGTGGCCGCGGAATTTCACCCGGCGCTCATCGTCGTCAAGGAAAATGAAGGCCAGCTGCGCGGCCGCGAGGCGGGGGAGATCCCGCGCCTCATCCGCGCGGAGCTCATGCGCGCGGGCCTGCCGGAAAGTTCGCTGCCGCTGCGCATGAGTGAGCTCGAGGCGGCGCGCTGCGCGCTCGAGTGGGCGCGCCCGGGGGACGTGCTGGCGATGCCGGTGCACTCGCCGGCCGCGCGTGCGCAGGTGCTGGAGATGCTCGCTGCCGTGTCCGGCTCTGCCTGATACTCAGGGCAGCTGCGCGAGCACACCTTGCACAATGTGCTCGCCGCGTTCACGCGCAAGCGCGAACACATCGCGCGCCTCGGTCAGCGGCTGACCGAGCGCGGCCGCGAGCCGCCGCTGCGCGCGGTACAGGCGCGTCCGTACCGTAGTCTCGTTGAGCTCGAGCGAGGCGGCCGTTTCGACGCCGCCGATGCCCTCCACTACCCGCAGTACAAACACCGTGCGGAAGACTTCCGGAAGGGCATCGATGGCGCGCTCCACGGCGCGCGTCGCATCGCCGCTCACTACCTGCGCCTCGGACGCGTTACCGCGCTCGCGTGCCGCCAGTGCGTGGCGCGCCTGTGCCACGACCAGGCGCGTGAGCCAGGCGGCGAACTTGCCGTTGGGCTGGTAGCGCGTCAGGTCGCCAAAGGCGGCCAGAAACGCCTCCTGCACGGCCTGTTCCGCCGCGTCGTCGGCCGGCAGGATGCTGCGCGCGCAGCGGAACAGGCGCCGGCTCGAGCGGCGTGTCAGCGCCTCGATGGCGCGCCGATCGCCGCCACGTGCGCGCTCGATCAGCAGCAGGTCCGGCAGATTCTCGGCTCCCAGGGTTTGCGCCGTGGCGTGGGCGGGGGCTCGCGTCAAGGGCTCAAGCATGTGCATGTAGTCTCCGTGTGTATCCTATGACCCATGGGAAGTAGACCCGTCTGGTGGGCGCACTATTGCGCAACCCTGACTTTCATTGCCGTCGGCTCGTCGTGCCTGGGCGTCGACCCGGCGCAGGCCGGGCCCCAGGTGCATCCGCAACGCTGGCCGCGGCTGCAGGCGCCGCTGCCGCCCGATGCCGACCTTGAGCGCCGGCTGGATGTGCTGCTGGCGCATATGACGCCCGAGCAGAAGGTCGGCCAGCTGATCCAGGCCGACATCGGCAGCGTAACGCCCGCAGACGTGCGCGAGCTCGCCTTAGGTTCGGTCCTCAACGGCGGCAATTCCTCTCCCCGCGACGACAAACTCGCCGCACCCGGTGAGTGGCTCGCACTCGCCGACCGGTTCTATGCGGCCTCCGCAGGCGGCGACGCGGTGGTGCCGGTCCTGTGGGGCACTGACGCGGTGCACGGGCACAACAACCTCCCGGGGGCGACGATCTTCCCGCACAACATAGGACTCGGAGCGAGCCGCGACCCTGAGCTCATCCGGCGCATTGGCGAGATCACGGCCCTGGAGGTGCGTGTCACGGGTCTCGACTGGGCTTTTTCACCCACCGTCGCCGTCGCGCGCGACGCGCGCTGGGGGCGCACTTACGAGAGTTATTCGGAAAATCCGGCGCTGGTGCGCGAATACGCGGCCGCCATGGTCACGGGACTGCAGGGGGTGCCGGGGACGGCGCAGTTCCTGGACGCCGCGCACGTCATCGCCACACCCAAGCACTTCCTGGGTGACGGGGGTACGCGCGGCAAGGACCAGGGCAATAACCGCTCCAGCGAAAGCGCACTGCGCGATCTGGATGCCGCCGGCTACGAGGCCGCGCTCGGCGCCGGCGCACAGACCGTCATGGCTTCGTACTCGAGCTGGTGGGGCGTGAAAATGCACGGCAACCACGCGCTGCTCACCGATGTGCTCAAGGGGCGCTTTGGCTTCGACGGATTCATCATCGGCGACTGGAACGCTCATGCACAGCTGCCCGGATGTACCCCGGTGAGTTGCGCTGCGGCGCTGCAGGCCGGCCTCGACATGCTGATGGCGCCCGACGGCTGGCGCGAACTGCACGCCAACACCCTCGCGCAGGTGCGCGCCGGAAAGATTCCCATCAGCCGCCTCGATGACGCCGTGCGGCGGGTGCTGCGGGTGAAGCTGCGGGCGCGGCTGGATCAGGAGGCACGCCCGTCGTTGCGCCCCTTTGCGGGACACTATGAGCTGCTTGGCTCACCCGCACATCGCGCCGTGGCGCGCCAGGCGGTGCGCGAGTCGCTGGTGCTATTGAAGAACCTCGGCCACCTGCTGCCCCTCGCACCGCAGTCGCGGGTTCTGGTCACCGGGGACGGCGCTGACAGCATCGCCAAGCAAAGCGGCGGCTGGACGATCAACTGGCAGGGCACCGAGCCTAACCAGGACTTTCCGCAGGCCGAGACCATCTTCGCGGGCATCGCGCGCTGCGTGACCGCGGCGCATGGGGCGGCGGAGTTAAGTGCCAACGGCGAGTTCCATACCCGACCGGATGTGGCGATTGTGGTGTTCGGCGAGAATCCGTACGCGGAGTTCGAGGGTGATGTGCCCTCGCTCGAGTACAGTCCGGGGGACAAGCGCGATCTCACCCTGCTGCGCCGTCTGCGGGCGCTCGATGTGCCGGTGGTCGCGGTATTTCTCTCCGGGCGCCCGCTGTGGGTCAACGCCGAACTGAACGCCGCCGATAGTTTCGTCGCCGCCTGGCTCCCGGGCCCTGAGGGCGGCGGCATAGCCGACGTACTGTTCCGCACCGCAAACGGCGCGGTGCACTACGACTTTCGCGGCAAGCTGCCGATGTCATGGCCGCGCTCGCCAAAACCGCCGGCGGTCGACGATGTGGCCGGTGAGCCGCCGCTGTTCGCCTTCGGCTACGGGCTCACTTATGCCGACGACGGTTACCTTGCGAAGCTTCCGGAAAACGCCGGCCGCGCAAGCGCAGGACCTGCGCACGCCGCACACTAATCCGCCGAGCCCGCGCCGACCGCCACCCAGGCAAGATCCGAGTTCGACACCGAGCCGACCTTGAAGCCGCGCGCGGCGGCGGCCATGCGCGTGAGCGCCTGGGCGATTGGCATGGGCGGGCGCGTGTCGCCCTTCTTCGCCTTGTGAAAGCGCACCGGGTTGATGCGCGCGACCACGTAGTTGCGCAGGTACGGGGACTTGAAGCCGCGCGCCTGCAGCGCCGCGATGATGGCTTTCACCCGCGCGTCGATCTCGATGAGCCGCGCGGCGAGGCCCTCGCGGGCGTCAAGGCTGGCGCTCAGGGTGCGGTCGCTGAAACGGTCGACTTTCTTAAGGAACGCGCTGTAGGCGCCGCCGGCGAAGCGCGGCGACTTCTGGTACACGATCCCTAAGGTCAGCAGTTCCGGCGCCTCGAATTCACGCGCGAACTCAAGTTCGCGCTCGCGGCCGCGGCGCTTGGCGAGGTTGCGCGCCATGCGCACCACCTCGAGGCTGCGGTCCTTGAGGTTGTGCGCTTTCTCGGTGTTGAGCGCCAGGATCCGGTAGGCGAGTGATTCCTCCGGCGAGATAAGCACGGTGATCTGCTTCAACCCCAACACCTTGCCCGCGGCGAGGCGATGGCGCCCGTTGGGGGTCCACAACCTGCCATCCTCGCCGCGCACCACGATCAGCGGGTCAAGGAAAGCCGCCGTCTCATCGATCTTCACCGCCAGGCGCTTCGCGTGCGTGGGCGACAGGTCGCGCTGGAAGGGCGTCGGCTGCACGGCGGCGAGCGGCACGCTCGCCAGCAGCAACGCCCGCCCGCCGAGGGGTTCGTGGTAGGCGCCGATAGGCGCGCCGCCCGCCGCGCGCACCAGCGCCACGAGCGAGGCGATCTCTTCACTGTCCAGGGCGATGGCGACCTGCGAGGCGTCCAGTCCGCGTGCCGACTTTCCCGGCGCCAGGCGCCCGCGGGCGCTGCCGGCGCGCTTGCCTCGAGTAAGCTTTTTCGTCATAGCAGCCATGGCAATATGTTGCCATGAATTTGCCGGCACAGCGCGTGGGCGCCGACGGTCGCGCGCATGTGGACCAGCGCGCGGTGCTCGCGCTCGCCCTGCCGCTCATGGCCAACAGCGCCGTGCAGATCGTGCTCAGCCTCACCGATATGTGGTTCGTCGGGCGCATTTCCACGCGCGCGCTCGCCGCCGTGGGCGCGGTGCAATGGCTGGTCATCGTGGTGGTGCTGGTGCTGGGCGGCGCGGGCAACGCCGTGCAGACACTGGTGGCGCACTCCTTCGGCGCGCGCCGCTACGCACGCGCGTCGCAGGCGCTGTGGACCGCGCTGTGGGCGATGGCGTGCGCGGCGCCGCTGTTCGTGCTGGTGGGCGCGGCGCGGCACCTGATCCTCGCGCCCTTCGGGTTTGATGCCCGCATCGAAGAGCTGGCGGCCGCGTTCTGGTATCCGCGCGTGGGCGGAGCTTCCGCCGGCGCCGCGGTGTGGGCGTTGATGGGATTCTTCAACGGCATCGGCCGACCGCGCATTACGCTGCTCATCACCCTGGTGACCACCCTCACCAACGCCGCGCTCAACCAGCTGTTCATTTTTCACCTGGGGTGGGGAATCGCTGGCTCCGCCTGGGCAACCAACTGCGCGCAGGTGTTGGGCGTCATGCTGGGAGTGGCGATTTTTCTCAGCGACCACCATCGCCGTCATTATCGCTCGCATCTGACGTGGCGGCCCCGCCGGCGGACGTTGCTCGCGCAGGTGCGCCTCGGGCTGCCGATGGGGCTGCTGCCGGCCGCGGACCTGCTGGGCTTTGCGATCTTCCAGATGATGCAGACACGGCTGGGCACCGCCGGCGGCGCCGCCACGCAGCTCGTGACCATTCTCACCTCGCTCGCCTACATGCCCGGCTACGGCATCTCGAGCGCCGGCACCACGCTCGTCGGTCAATCCATCGGCGCGGGCGCGCGCGACTGGGCGCAGCGGGTCGGCTCGCGCGTAATCCTGCTCGCGGCGCTGTACATGGGCGCGATCGGCGTGCTGATTGCGCTCGCCGGCCCCTGGGTGCTGCCGTTGTTCACCGGCTCCCACGACCAGGATGCGGTGGCGGCGGTCGCCCTCGGCGTGCAGCTGCTGTGGCTTGCGGCCGGCTACCAGTTCTTCGATGGCCTGAACCTCGGCAGCAGCATGTGCCTGCGCGGCGCCGGCGATGTGCGGGTCCCGGCAGCGCTGGTGTTGCCGGTGTCGCTGTTGTTGTTCCTGCCGCTGGCGCATTCCTTCACGTTCGCGCCCGGACAGGGCTGGGTCAATTTTCTGCCGCAGTTCGGCTGGGGCGCGGTGGGCGGTTGGGTCGCGGTGCTCGTCTATGTCATGGTGCTCGGCAGCACGCTGTTCCTGCGCTGGCGCTCGCGCGCCTGGCAGGCGATCCGTATCTGACTGCGGGGGTCTAATGGGCTCGATGTTCATGGCGCTGAAGACATTGCTGCACACGCTGTTGCTGCCTCCCGGAGGTCCGGTGATGCTCGCGCTGCTCGGCGCCTGGCTCGCGCGGCGCGCCGCCACGGCAACGGCGCGCCGCGTGGGTGCGGCTCTGCTGCTGACGAGTCTCGCGGTGCTGTGGCTGCTCGGCACGCCCGCAGTAGCGGATCGCCTCGAGGGCGCCGCCGAGCGCTGCCCGGCGCTCGATCTGACACGGCCCGTGAATGCGCAGGCGATCGTGATCCTGGCCGGCGGCGAAGTGCGCAGCTGGGCGCCCGAGTATGGCGCACCGGCGGCGAGCGAGATCCTTCTCGAGCGCGTGACCTACGGCGCCTACCTGGCGCGGCACACGGGGCTGCCGGTGCTCGTGTCCGGGACCGGGCACGAAGTGGCCGCCATGCGCGCCACGCTGTCGCGGAATTTCGGCGTCGAGGTGCGCTGGGCCGATGACGAGTCGCGCGACACGTTCCAGAACGCCGCGTTCTCCGCGCGCATACTCAAGGCGGCGCACGTGACGCGGATCCTGCTGGTGACCAGCGCCAACCACGAGTGGCGCTCGGTGCAGGAGTTCACCAGCGCCGGCCTCGAGGTCGTACCGGCGCCGGCCGGGGGTGAGTCGCCTCGCCCGCAGATCAGCTTCATGTACTACCTGCCGAGCGCCTTCGAGCTGCAGCGCTCCACCGCGGCGCTCTACGAGTTGCTTGGCGATCTGGCACAACACCTGTTCGCGGCCACGCACCTGCGTCGCCAGGTGCCCTGAGACAGGCGATGACGGGCGACGCGCATGGCGGCGGCGACGAGGATTCGGCAGCCGCCGCAGGCGGCGGCTCGCAGCCGCTCGTGACGGTGTTCCGCTCGCCGCGCCGCAAGGACTGCGAGGAGCGGTTGCTGGTACTGACCGCCGTCGGGATCCCCGGCTCGCTCGCCTACGACGGACAGTGCCTCATCGAGGTTGCCGCCGCAGACGCGCAAGCCGCTCTTTCGCACCTGCGCCGCTACGACGCCGAGAATCGCCCCGTCCCGCCGCCACCACCGCCACCGCTGCCACATCCGCATGCCTGGGTCGGCTGCGTGCTGTACGTGGCCGTGCTCATGGGTGTCGCGTTCGTTCTTTCGGGCGGCCTGGTGCGCCTCGACGCTTTCGATCTGGGTGAGCTTGATGGCGCGCGCGTGCAGGCCGGGCAGTGGTGGCGCGCGTGGACGGCGCTCACGCTGCACCTGGACGGCCCGCATCTGGCCGCCAATCTCCTCGCCGGCGTGTGGTTTGGCTACCTGGCGGCACGGCAGCTCGGCGGCGGGCTCGCGTGGCTGCTCATCGTGAGCGGCGCGGCGTTGGCGAACCTGCTCGCCGGGCTCTACGGCCCGCCCGAGCATCGTGCCGTGGGCGCCTCCACCGCGGTGTTCGCGGCGCTCGGCCTGATGTCGGCCTACTCGTGGCGTGAGCGCCTGCGCTGGCCGCAGCGCTGGGCACGGCGCTGGGGTCCCCTGATTGCAGGCGTGGTCCTGCTTGGCTGGACCGGCTCGGCCGGGGAGGGGACGGACCTGGTCGGCCACATGAGCGGATTCGTCGTGGGAGTACTGCTGGGTTCGCTGGTGGCGGTGCCGGGCGTACAGGCGCGCACCAGTCGCGTGCCGCAATGGCTTACCGGGGCTGCGGCGCTTGGCTCCATCGCAGTCGCCTGGACGTGCGCGCTGCGAAGCTGATCTATTGGCCGAAATCGCAGGAAGCGATTTCGGCGGACAGCAGTTCCGTTTCCGCCGGCCAAAGGCGTGACTTTGGCCGGCTGCGTCGGTGCCACCGGCTGGCCCTAAGGACCTTCGACCTCGTAACCGTGAGCCTTGAGTGTCGCGAGCGCGCCATGTTCGCCGAGCAGGCGGTCCATGGACTGCACTGCGAGTGTCCCGCGATTGCGCGCCAGGCTGTCTTCGACGGCCACGAGCCAGTCATCTTGCGCGCGTTCGATGAGGCTGCGCACGCGCTCGGAGGTCGAGACGGCAGCGACACAGGCGGTGCGGTTATCCGTGTGCGGCAGAGCACGCAAGGCAGCGACGTCGCCCAGCGCCCAGGCGCGCGCGCGCGCCTGCATGGGACCTAAGTCGGTTTCCAGGCGTGTGACCACGGCATCAAGACAGGCGATCTCGCCGCTGAGCGGCGTCGCCCCAACGTCTTTCAGCACGTCAAGCGGGTCGTCGATCCGCAACTTGTCCTGCCGCACCCGCACGCCCTGTACGCGCGCGAGCTGCAGCACGCTCTGCTGCACCTCGTTATGCGCCGTAAGACCCGACGCCTCGAGCACTTTTTCCATCAGGCGCTCAGCAGCGAGCATGGGGCGCAGCTGTTCAAGTGTCTTGTCATGCGGATCGTAGCGCGCCTCGAGGGCTGCAACCCGCGCATACAGCTGCGGCGGCAGTGTCTGCTGCAGCGGCATGTGGTCCGGGGGCTTCTGCATCCGGCGCCACTGGATGTAGACGCGCAGTGCGGTGATGGGATTCGCACCGATGCCGTAACTTGGCCAGGCGGGGACGACCTCCTGGGCTTGCTTCAGCACCGCCAGCACCGCATCGGGTTGCCAGGTCACGCGTCGCGGCAGCGGTGAGACCGTGCCGAGGATCCACAGCACGTGATCGCCACGCTGCACCCGCCACATTCGCGGGCCTTCATGCTGCCCCGCGACCACGATCTCCGGCAGCTGCGTCGTCGCGCCCTGCGCGTTGGCAGCGCCGGGATTAACGGCTTGTTGCGCATGCACCGCGGAGCTCGCCAGCAGCAATGCACACGCACTCAGGAGCGCAGGACGTGTCGCTTGCATCGCCGCTTCAGTCGTTGGTCGGCAGCCGGCGCGGCGCCGTCTCGCTAGTCGGGTCGTAGACCCGGGTGAGGTCGACGACCGGAAGTTCCGCAGGCCCGATGCGCAGCTTTTCGATCAGGTGCTTGCCGTCCGCGGAGAGGGAGTAGCGCTCGGAGACGTCCGGGCCCATCTGTGCTTTGATGTTTATGACGTAATCGCGGCCATCCCAGCCGGAAGTCTGGTCGCCGACACCACCCTCGGCCGATACCACGCTGTGCCCTCCCGGGGTGAAGCTGCGCACGGAGGTGCCGTAGTCGAACACGACCTCACCCGCTGCGCCCCGCACGGTAAGGAAGTCGCCGCGCGCCAGGGCGTCCGTGAGCACGCGGTACATCTGCGAGTTGCGCAGCGGATCGGGGCGGTGGCCCGTGGGTGGCGTGCTGTCCTGCGTGTCGGCCAGAATATCCGCTGCCGCGTCCCCGCCGCGCATTCCGGGCCGCTGCACGGGCGCTTGCTGCGCTTGACGGGCGATGCGCCGCGCGGCCTCGGCGCGCATGTGGTCGATGACTTTCTGCGGGTCATCACTGGTCACATGGTTGAGTTTCCACGCGCCACTGATCGAGGCGCCCGCTGCCGGTGCCGCCGCGAGTCGTGCACCGACGCAGCCCGCGAGCGGCGCAGCGAGCCACAGGCACAGCACGATCGCGGCATGATTGCGCGGCATACTCCAGCTACCCCCGGCCTGCCTCAAGACGGCATACTGCGCGCAGCATCGCAGTTAGCGACGCCATGACGCAACGATGAAACGGCCCAAAGCCAGGGAACTCAAACGGCTGCACCGGCGCATCCTGGCGCCCGATGAAGCAGTCATAGATGAGCTTTACGGCCTCGAGCCGGTGTTCGAACCCGGCGCGGGTCTGCAGCCTACGGAATTCGTTGCGGTACTTTGCCCGTGGTGCGGCGAGCGGCTGGAAACACGCGTCGACCTGACCTCCAGTGAGGCCTCCTACGTAGAAGACTGCGAGGTCTGCTGCCGGCCGATCGAGTTCAGCATCGAGCGCGAAGCTGACGGGGCGTTACTGTCGGTCGGGGTGCGACGCCTCGATTGATGAGGGCGGCTCGCTCCTTTAGCCCTTCACCGCCGGCTCAAGGAACGTGAGGGTGCGGGCCCCCGCATCCAGTCTTACCCGCACGCCCAGCGGCACCGGCTCATTCACCTCGCCGTGACCCACCGGGAAGCCGGCGGCGCAGGGCAGGCCGGTCGCCGCGGCGAGTTCGCGCAGCACATCGGCGCTGCTGTAGGGCGCGTCCGGCTCCTCGCAGCCGGTGAACGAGCCGAGCACGAGCCCCGCGATGCGCTCAAACACCCCCGCGAGCTGCAGGTGCGTCCACATGCGGTCGAGCCGGTACGGGCGCTCGCCCTGGTCCTCGAGCAGCAGCACCGCCCCTGCAAGTTCGGGCATGAACGGGGTGCCAAGAAGACGCGTGAATACCGAGAGGTTGCCGCCCAGGAGCGGCCCCTCCGCGACGCCTTCGCAGTAGGTCGCCGTGCCCCCAAGCTGCGGGGCGGGAGAACTGGATTCCAGCAGCGTGAACAGCTTCGCTGCGGTCGAACCGGGCAGACGTCCCAGCTGGGTCAGCACCGGGCCGTGGATGCTCATGACCCCGCGGCTCTGCAGCCACAGATGCACGGCGGTGATGTCGGAGAAGCCGACCAGCGGCTTCGCCGGGCTCGGCACGACCTGCGATTTGAGCCGCGCCAGCAGGCGCGTCGCGCCATACCCGCCGCGGGCACAGAACACGGCGCGGATGCCCGGATCCGCCAGCGCCGCCATCAGCTCCGTGAGGCGCCGTTCGTCGTCACCCGCCAGATATCGGTGGCGCTGGAAAATGCCGGCGCCATGTTGCACCGCATAACGCGCGCCGATCACGGCCAGACCCGCCTCGAAGGAGGCGCGGTCAAACGAGCTCGCGGGAGCGATGACCGCCACGCGGTCCTGGGGGTGCAGCGCCGCCGGCGCTGCGAAGCTCGCATTCAACATACAATCACGCGCGGTACTCTAGGCGTGGCTCAAAAGGATCGTCAATGATCGGGTTTCTGCTGTGGCTGCTGCTGTTGTTCTTCTGCTGGCCGCTGGCGCTGGTGGCGCTGATTCTTTATCCGCTCGTGTGGCTGGTACTGCTGCCGTTGCGGCTGGTGGGCGTCACCCTCGAGGGAGTGTTCGCGCTGCTGCGGGCGCTGATCATGCTGCCAGCGCGGGCGCTCAGGGGGCGAGCCGCTAGTCCGACAGGGCTTTAAGATCCGACAGCAGTGCCGCCCGTCCGCGGGTGAGCTGATCGAGGCGCTGAGCGGCGGCACGCATCGCGCTCAGGTTCTGCACCGGGGCCTCGTTCAGGCGCCGGTAGGCGTTACGTGCGGCGTGCCACAGGCGCGTGATCCGCGCGTGGCGTTCGGCCAGCTCGCGGCGCAGGGCTATTACCCCAAAGGGACTTGAGAGAGCGTGCACGGCTCTAATCTCGCTTGAAATCGCGCCTGCGCAACAGTGCGGCCGTCACAATTCGCGCGCCGGCGTTGCCGCGTTTCCTCACGCGATGCTCACAAGGCGCGCAGTACCTTGGCCGCCCGAAGTTTCGTACGACGCATCTGCCGTGGACGTCATTTTCATTCTGGCTGTGGCCGCGCTCTACGCTGCGACTCACTGGCTGATCGCCGCGGTTGCCAGGCTCGGGGACGACAGATGAATGCCGCCTATGTCGTGAGCGCGCTGCTGACCGTGGCGCTGTTCGCCTACCTGCTGTACGCGCTGCTCAAACCCGAGAAGTTCTGATGACCGCGGCTGCTGCCACCCTGATCGTGGGCTTCCTCGCGCTGGTGCTCGTGTGCGTGAAGCCGGTCGGCCTGTACATGGTGCATGTCTTCGAGGGGCATTCCGTGTGGCCACGGCGCGCCGGTGCGCCGCTCGAGCGCTGGATCTACCGCCTGTGCGGCGTCGATGCTGATGCCGAGATGGGCTGGAAGCAGTACGCCATCGCGCTGCTTATGTTCAATGCCCTCGGCGGCCTGGCGGTGTACGCCCTGCAGCGCTGGCAGCTGTGGTTGCCCCTGAATCCGCAGAAATTCCCCAACCTCTCGCCGGATTCCGCCTTCAACACCGCGGTGAGCTTCATCACCAACACCAACTGGCAGGGTTACTCCGGCGAGTCGGCGATGAGTTACCTCACCCAGATGGCGGGCCTGGCGGTGCAGAATTTCCTGTCGGCCGCCAGTGGCATCGTGGTCGCGATCGCCCTCATCCGCGGTCTGGCGCGGCACACCGCCGCCACCATCGGCAACTTCTGGGTGGATGTGACGCGCGCGACGCTCTACGTGCTGCTGCCCGTGGCGCTGCTCCTGGCCGTCGTGCTCGCCTCGCAGGGGGTGATCCAGAACTTCAGCCCCTACCGGGACGTGGGCACGGTCGAGGCGCTCAGCTACCAGCAGCCCAAGGCCGACGCCGCCGGCAACCCGCTCAAGGATACGGCCGGCAACCCGCTGATGCAGACCCTCACCACCCGGACCCAGACCCTGCCGATGGGTCCGATCGCCTCGCAGGAGAGCATCAAGGAGCTTGGCACCAACGGCGGCGGATTTTTCAACGCCAACTCCGCGCATCCTTACGAGAACCCGAGCGCGCTGACGAACTTCCTGGAGATGCTGGCGATCCTCATCATCCCGACGGCACTCACCTACACCTTCGGCCGCATGGTCGGCGACACGCGCCAGGGATGGGCGGTGCTGGCGGCAATGGGAATCCTGTTCGTGGCGCTGCTCGCAGTCACGGTGCACAGCGAACAACAGGGCAACCCCCTCATCGCACAGCTGGGCGTCGATCAGGCCGCAACCGCGACGCAGTCCGGCGGCAACATGGAAGGCAAGGAGACGCGCTTCGGCATCGCCGCCTCGGCGCTGTTCGCGACCATCACCACGGCGACCTCCTGCGGTGCGGTGAACGGCATGCATGATTCGTTCACGCCGCTCGGCGGGCTGGTGCCGCTCTTTCAGATGCAGTTGGGTGAGGTGGTGTTCGGCGGCGTGGGCACCGGCCTTTATTCCATGCTGATTTTCGCGATCGTCGGGGTATTCATCGCCGGGCTCATGATCGGCCGCACGCCCGAATACCTCGGCAAGAAGATCGAGGCCTTCGAGATGAAAATGAGCTCGATCGCGATCCTGGTGATGCCGTTCATCGTGCTGACCGGCACCGCGGTCGCGGTGAGTGTGGATGCCGGCAAGGCCGGCGTCGCCAATCCCGGCGCGCATGGCTTTTCCGAAATCCTGTACGCGTTCTCCTCCGCCGGCAACAACAACGGCAGCGCCTTTGCGGGCATCTCCGCCAACACGCCGTTCTACAACGTGGCGCTGGCACTCACCATGTGGCTGGGGCGCTTCTGGCCCATCGTGGCGGTGCTGGCGGTCGCAGGGTCGCTGGCTGCGAAGAAGCGTATTCCGGTGAGCGAGGGCACCATGCCCACGCATGGTGTCACTTTCGTCATTCTGCTGATCGGCACGGTGTTGCTGGTGGGCGCGCTCACCTTCGTGCCGGCGCTGGCCCTGGGTCCCATCGTCGAACACGTGATGCTCTGGAAGACGCCATGACGCGCCGCAAGCTCGCCCTGTTCGAGCGTTCACTGCTCGCGCCCGCAGCCCTCGATGCCCTGCGCAAACTCACACCAAGGGTGCAATGGCGTAACCCGGTGATGTTCGTGGTCTACATCGGCAGCCTCCTGACCACCGGCCTGCTGCTGCAGGCGCTCGCCGGTCACGGCGAGGCGCCGGCATGGTTCATTTTCAACATCGCGCTGTGGCTGTGGTTCACGGTGCTGTTTGCCAACTTCGCCGAAGCACTCGCGGAAGGGCGCAGCAAGGCGCAGGCGGCGGCACTGCGCGGCATGAAGCAGAGCGTGTGGGCGAAAAAGCTCGCCAGGCCCGAAGATCGCACGCGCAGCACGCGGGTACGCGCCGACGAGCTGCGGCGCGAGGATGTGGTGCTCATCGAGGCGGGCGATTACGTGCCGGCGGACGGCGAGGTGATCGCCGGAGCCGCCTCGGTGGACGAGAGCGCCATCACCGGGGAGTCGGCACCCGTCATCCGCGAGTCCGGCGGGGATTTCTCAGCCGTGACCGGCGGCACGCGGGTGTTGTCCGACTGGATCATCGTGCGCGTGACGGTCAATCCCGGCGAGACCTTTCTTGATCGCATGATCGCCATGGTGGAAAGCGCGAGCCGCCAGAAGACCCCCAACGAGATCGCGCTCACGATCCTGCTGGTGGCCTTAACGCTGGTGTTCCTGCTCGCGACGGCGACACTGCTGCCGTACTCACTCTATAGCGTCGCGGTGGCGAAGCTCGGCACACCGATCACCATCACGGCACTGATTGCCCTGCTCGTGTGCCTCATCCCCACCACTATCGGCGCGCTCTTGTCCGCGATCGGGGTTGCCGGCATGAGTCGCATGCTGCAGGCCAATGTCATCGCCACGTCCGGGCGGGCGGTCGAGGCCGCCGGCGACGTGGATGTGCTGCTGCTCGACAAGACCGGCACCATTACGCTCGGCAATCGCCAGGCGGCCGCCTTCATTCCGGCCGCGGGCGTGACCGAGGAGGAACTCGCCGACGCCTCCCAGCTCGCCTCGCTCGCCGACGAGACGCCCGAGGGGCGCAGCATCGTGGTGCTCGCCAAGCAGCGCTTCCAGCTGCGCGAGCGCGACCTGGCCTCCCTGAACGCCTCGTTCGTGCCGTTCTCGGCGCACACGCGCATGAGCGGCGTCAACATCGGCGAGCGCCAGATCCGCAAGGGCGCCGCCGATGCCATCGAGAAGCATATCGCCGGGTTCGGTCAGGCATTCCCGCGCGCGGTGCTCACGAGTGTCCAGGAAATCGCCCGCCGCGGCAGCACGCCGCTCTTGGTGAGCGACGGGGCGCGCGCGCTGGGCATCATCGAGCTGAAGGACATCGTCAAGGGCGGCATCCGCGAGCGCTTCGGGGAGCTGCGCCGCATGGGGATCCGCACCATCATGATCACCGGCGACAATCCGCTCACCGCCGCGGCGATCGCCGCCGAAGCCGGTGTCGACAGCTTTCTCGCCGAGGCCACCCCGGAAGCGAAACTGAAGCTCATCCGCGAGCACCAGGGTCAGGGACGCCTGGTCGCCATGACGGGCGACGGCACCAACGATGCGCCGGCGCTTGCGCAAGCGGACGTGGCGGTGGCCATGAACACCGGTACCCAGGCCGCCAAGGAAGCCGGCAACATGGTGGACCTGGATTCCAACCCGACCAAACTCATCGAAGTGGTGGAGACGGGCAAGCAGATGCTCATGACCCGCGGGGCGCTGACCACCTTCAGCATCGCCAACGATGTCGCCAAGTACTTCGCCATCATTCCGGCGGCCTTCGTCACCACTTATCCGCAGCTGAACGCGCTCAACGTCATGCACCTGGCGAGCCCGTACTCCGCAATTCTTTCGGCCGTGATCTTCAACGCGCTCATCATCGTGTTGCTGATTCCGCTGGCGCTGAAGGGGGTGCGTTACCGGCCGCTGGGAGCGGCGACGCTGCTGCGCCGGAATCTGCTGGTGTACGGGCTCGGCGGGATCCTGGTGCCGTTCGTGGGCATCAAGCTCGTGGACATGACCCTCATCGTGGCGCACCTGGTCTGATGCCATGAATAGCCGCACCGAACTCACCGCAGTACTGCGCCCGGCGTGTACGCTGCTGCTGGTCATGACCGTGCTCACCGGCATGCTCTACCCGCTGGTCGTGGCAGGCATCGCCCGGCTGCTGTTTCCAGTGCAGGCCGCCGGCAGTCTCGTGACGGTCAGCGGACGGGTGGTGGGCTCAAGTCTCATCGGTCAGGCCTTCACCGATCCCGCGCACTTCTGGAGCCGGCCGTCGGCGAGTACGCCGCAGCCCTACAACGGCACGGCATCCGGAGGCTCGAATCTCGGTCCTTTGAACCCGGCGCTGCTGGATGCCGTCAAGGGGCGCATCCAGGCACTGCGGGCAGCCGACCCCGGCAACCTCGCTCCGGTGCCCGTTGATCTCGTGACGGCGTCCGCGAGCGGGCTCGATCCGGACATCAGCGTCGCCGCGGCCGAGTACCAGGTGCCACGGGTCGCACGCAGCCGTGGTCTGGCGCCCACGCGGCTGCGGGCATTGATTGCCGCGCACACCGCGGGTAGGTTGCTGGGAGTCCTCGGCGAACCGCGTGTCAACGTGCTGGAGCTGAATCTGGCCCTCGATGCGCTGAAGTGACCTGACATGGCCGAAGCACGGCCTGACCCGGATCAACTGCTCGAGCGCGTCAAGAGCGAAGAGGCCCGGGCCCAGCGCGGACGGCTGCGCATTTTCTTCGGCGCCTCGGCCGGGGTCGGCAAGACCTACGCCATGCTCGAGGCGGCGCGCAGCGCCCGCGCCTCGGGTACCGAGGTAGTGGTGGGCTACGTGGAGCCGCACGGGCGCGTCGAGACCGAGCGGCTGCTGGAAGGGCTGGAGCACCTGCCGACGCTGCCGGTGAGCTACCGCGGCATCGTGCGCCAGGAGTTCGACCTCGACGCGGCGCTGGCGCGCGCGCCCGGGATCCTGCTGGTCGATGAGCTGGCGCACTCGAACATCGTCGGCGGCACTCCGCCGCCGCGTCATCCCAAGCGCTGGCAGGATGTGGAGGAGCTGCTCGCCGCGGGCATCAATGTCTGGACCACGGTCAACGTCCAGCACCTGGAGAGCCTGAACGACCTGGTCTACCAGACCACCGGCATCCGCCAGCGCGAGACCTTGCCGGATCACGTGTTCGATGAGGCCGATGACATCGAACTCATCGACCTGCCGCCCGATGACCTGATCGCGCGCCTGCACGCCGGCAAGGTGTATGTCGCCCACCATGCCAGTGCCGCCGTCGAGCGTTTCTTCCGCAAGCAGAATCTGCTCGCGCTGCGCGAGATCGCGCTGCGCCGGGTTGCCGACCGCGTGGAGGCGGCCTCGCGGGCACTGCCGGAGGAGCGCACTCAGGCACGTCACGCCCGTGACCGGGTGCTGGTGGCGGTAGGACCTGACGAACAGGCGGAACAGCTGGTGCGCGCCGGCAGGCGCATGGCGGATGCGCTCGACGCGCAATGGATCGTCGTGTACGTGGAGACGCCGTGGCTGCTGAAGCTTCCGGAGCGCGAGCGCAACCGCCGCATTGACGTGCTGCGGCTGGCAGAGTCCTTAGGGGGGGAGACCGTCACGCTCGACGGTCCGTCAGCCGCGGCCACCATCGCCGGCTACGCCCGCACACGCCACGCGACGCGCGTGCTGGTGGGCGCACCGAAGCGCCGCGGCTGGCGTGCGTTGCTGCGCCCCTCAACCGCGACCGAGCTCGTGCGCCGGGCCCAGGGGTTCGACGTGATTCTGATCGCCCCCAGCGACCGGGCGCGCACCGCCCGGGCGACATCCGCAGCCGCTGCCGGGGTAGCGGGCCTCAACACGCCTCCAGCCGTGCGCTGGGACCGCTATGGCTGGGCAGGCGCGATCACCGTGCTGTGCACCGTCATGGCATTCCTCATGTACCCGCATTTCGAGCTCTCCAACCTCGTCGCGATCTACCTGCTCGGGGTGACCGTGGCGGGATTGCGGCTCGGACGCGGGCCGTCTGCCCTCACCGCAGTGCTGAGCGTGGCCGCGCTCGATTTCTTCTTCGTGCCGCCGCGCTACTCGTTCGCGGTCTCGGACCCGCAGTACCTGGTGACCTTCGCCGCCATGCTGACCATCGCGCTCGTCATCTCGAACCTTACCGCGAGCGTGCGACAGCAGACCCGGGTCGCTGGAGCCCGCGAGCGGCGCACGGCGCTTCTGTACGCCATGAGCCGCGAACTCGCTGTCACCCGCGGCATCAGCGCCATGGCGCACGTGGCGGTTCGGCATATCGCGGAGGTTTTTGAGTGCCGGGCGGTGGTGCTGCTGCCCGACGCGCACGGACGGCTCGTATACCCGAGGGAGCCGGCGCTCGAGAGCTCCTTTCGCCGCGCCGATCTGGCGGTGGCGCAATGGGTCGCCGACCACGCGCGCCGCGCGGGGCTGGGATCCGATACGTTGCCGGCCGCGCCCGGCCTGTACGTGCCGCTCGGCGATGAACGCCGCACGGTGGGCGTGCTGGCGGTGCTGCCGCAGAACCCGCGGCGTGTGCTCCTGCCCGAGCAGAGCCACCTGCTGGAGACGTTCGCCGGGCAGATCGCACTCGCGCTGGAGCGCGCGCGGCTGGCGGAAGTGGCGGAACAATCCACCGTGGCCGCCGAGCGGGAAGCGCTGCGCAACACGCTGCTGGCGTCGATTTCCCACGATCTGCGCACGCCGCTCGCGGTGATGGCCGGCGCCGGCAGTGCGCTCGCTCAGCACGGCACCACGCTGGATGAGGGCGCGCGCCTGGCGCTCGCGCGCTCGATCGAGACCAAGGCGCGGGAGATGTCGGAGCTGGTGTCCAACGTCCTTGACCTGGTGCGCTTCGAGTCGGGCCAGGTGGCGCTCAGGCGCGACTGGCAGACCGTTGATGACCTGGTGGGCAGTGCTCTGGCGAGCAGCCGCGAGCGGCTGGCGCCGCGCACAGTGCAGCTGCATGTCCCGCCCGATCTGCCGCCGGTGTGGGTGGACGCGACGCTCATCGTGCAGGTGCTGGTCAACCTCTTCGATAACATCGCCAAGTACACCCCGCCGGAGACCCACGTCGCGGTGTCCGCGCTCGCGGGCGCCGATGGGGACCGCGTGCAGGTGCTGGTGGACGATGACGGGCCGGGGCTCCCCGCGGGCGATCCGGCGCGCCTGTTCGACAAGTTCCAGCGCGGCGCGGAGGAGGGCACGGTGGCGGGCGTGGGACTGGGGCTGGCCATCTGCGAGGCGATCATCCGCGCCCACGGCGGGGAGATCCGCGCGCAGCGGCGCGACGGTGGCGGCGCGCGGCTGAGCTTCACGCTGCCCACGATCGAGGCCGCGCCGTGACCGAGGCGATGCACCAGATCCTCATCATCGAGGATGAGCCGGCGATTCGCAGTGTGGTGCGCGTGCTCCTGGAGGCGCAGGGCTATCGTTGCATCGAGGCCGACAGCGCCATGCGCGCGGAGATCGAAACGCGCAGCCACAAACCGGACCTGCTGCTGGTGGATCTGGGTCTTCCCGACGGCGACGGACTTACGGTCATTCGGCGCGTGCGCGCCTGGTCGCCGGTGCCGATCGTGGTGTTGTCAGCGCGCACCATGGAAGAGCAGAAGGTCGCGGCTCTGGATGCCGGCGCCGACGACTACGTGACCAAGCCGTTCAGCGCGCCGGAGCTGCTGGCGCGCCTGCGCGCCGCGCTGCGGCGCAATGCCCGTGGCGCGCAGCAGACCTCGCTCCTGCAGTTGGGTGCCCTGCGCATCGATCTGGCGCGGCGCGAGTCCAGCGCTCCGGCTGGTGAGGTGCACCTCACCCCGCTCGAGTACCGCGTGCTTGAGTGCCTGACGCGGCACCTGGGGTCCATCGTCATGCAGCGCCAGTTGATCCGCGAGGTGTGGGGGCCGGAACGCGAGGATGACTCGCGCAGCCTGCGCGTGTGCATCAAGAACCTGCGCGGCAAGCTCGAGCCGGATCCGCGCGAGCCGCGCTATCTGATCACCGAAACCGGGCTCGGCTACCGGCTGCGGGCCGACGAGGAACTCAGCTGAGCGACACCACCAGCTTCGCCGAGTGGCTGCGCCAGTTAATCGGGATTATGAACGAGCGTCGCCCGGCGTGCGGCGGCATGTCGGGCTTCTCACCGGAGAGCACGCTGGGCACGGAGATCACGAACTCGCGGCTGAAGTCACGGCGCGCATTGCCGGAGATGGTGTTGGCCACCTCGCCCACGAGGTCGCGCATGGTCTCGTGGCTGAAATCGTTTTCCTGCATCTTCATCAACATCACCGTCAGCATTGCCTTGGGCGCGGTGAAGTACACCACCCCCTCGCGCTTGCCGGAGATGCTGATGATCCCTGTGTATTCGAGTACCGATGGCGCACCCTCCATGAGGTAGGGCGAGCCGATCGAAGCGGGCTCCTGCGCTGCGACGGAGAAGAAATTCGTCGTGGCGTCGATGAAAGTCTTCAGTTCCTGTTCGTACAGCATTACGGTTGGTCCCTTGAGGTACTCAGCACAGCAGCTCGGCGATGGCTTCGTTCAGCTGCCGGTCGGTGAACGGCTTGTTGAGGAAACCGTTAGCGCCTTTTTCCATGGCTTCCACCGCGGTGGCCTTGTCCGCGAGTGCCGAGATCACCAGGATCCGCACCGCGGGTTTGAGCGTAACCAGCCGCCCGATGCACTCGATGCCGTCCATCTGCGGCATGGTGAGATCCATGGTTACGACATCCGGATCAGTTCTCTTGAACAGCTCCAGTGCTTCCACGCCGTTGCCGGCCGTGCCGACCACCTGCAGCTCCTCGAACTGCTGCGAGCGCTCGATACGCCGTCGCATAATGTTCGAGTCGTCGACGATCATCAGCTTCAGGGATTTCTTGCCGTTAGGCTTGGGATTGGCGCTCATCTAAGTTCCTTCTCAGGTTCACGCCACTGCGGCGCTGGTCGCGTCCGCGGCGGGCAGCACCACGCGAAAACGGGTGAATTTCCCAGGGTGGGTGCTGACGCCGATCTTGCCGCCCAGGCTCGCGACGCTGCGCGCCACCACGTCCATGCCGACCCCGCGGCCGGCGTCCATTGAGACCGCCTCCTGGGTTGAGAAGCCGGGGGCAAAAATCAGCGCCATCGCCGCGCGCGTATCCATGCGCTCGGCAGCTTCCTCGCTTACGAGTTGCTTGCGCACCGCGGCCGCTTTGAGTTTCTGGGGTGTGATGCCCGCGCCGTCATCCTCGAACACCAGCTCGTAGCCGCTCGCCATTTTGCGGAAGTCCACGCTGACGATGCCCGTGTCCTGCTTGGCGAGATTGCGGCGCACATCCGGAGCCTCGATGCCGTGCACCGCGGCGTTGCGCAGCATCTGGATGAGGCAGTCCTTGATCGTTGCCGCGTAGGGCGCTGGCACGTCCGCGAGTCCTGCGACCGACAGGCTGAAGCGCTTTTTGTGGTCCTGCGCGAGGCGCGCGGCCATCGACTGCAGCGTCGGCGAGAGGTCTGCGAGCGAGCCGCCGCTGGCGGGCGCGGGGCTGCGGGCTGCCGCGCTGCTGCGGGCTGTCGCGCTGCCGCGGGCTGCCGCGCTGCCGCTGCCACTGGTGGCCGCCGGCGCAGCAGCCTGGAGTGGGGCTTCCGGGCGCGGGCTGTCCTTGAGGGCCGAGAGACGCCCCGCCATCTCACGTACGCTGCGCAGGTGCGCGAGCAGCTCATCGAGCTTCAGCACCAGCGGCAGAAAGTCGTTGCCCGAGAGCTCGGTCTTGTTCTTGCACTCGCTCACCATGTCTTCCATCACGTGCACGCGGCTGCCGACGCTCGTAAGGTTGAGTGCGGAGGCCTCGCCCTTGGTGGAATGCAGCTCGCGGAACAGGCCGGCGAGCTTCTTGCGGAATTCGGCGTCGGTGCGCGCCGGCTCCTTGAGGATGGCGTTGACCAGCTTGATGCTGCTCTCGGTGGTGTCGAGGAAGGACATCAGCTGCAGCGGGTCCACGTGCATCATGCCGAGCATCATGTCCAGCTGCGCGTTGGCGCTGTCCTGCGAGTCCTGCAGCTCGCGGGCCAGGAGCACGCTCGCGGTGTTATCGCTCACCGAGCACAGCACGTGGCGGATGCCCTCAGGGCCGGAGACGCGGTGGAAATCAAACTGCAGGTAGCGCGTCTCCTTGCCGCCGTGGCCGTTGGCGCGTGTGATCTCGAGCTGCCCCAGGGGGTTGATGCTCTTCATCAGATTTTCATGCGCGCGATCGCCCCACAGCAGCTTCACGTACTTGGTGGCCGTGGTGAGCGTCGCCACCGGCACCAGGTCCTTCAGCAGATCCTCGAAGGACAGTCCCGCGAAGTCATTGCGGGAGAACATGTGGGTGAGCGCGTCCGACCACACCGAGCCGATGCGGTGGTCGGCGTCGAGGAGGAAAAAGCCCTCGCGCACCGATTTGAGGATGTCGCGCGTCTGTTCCTGGGCCTCGCGGGCGGCACGCTCATGACGTGCGCGCGTAAGCTGGAAGTAGCCGGCGGCCACCGCCAGCACCAGGGCCGCAAGCACGCCCGCCGAGAGCAGCGCACGCAGGCGCGCGGCGGCATCCGAGGAGCTGTGCTGCAGGGCCGTGGCGAGGCTCGCGAGC
>Ga0209274_10000465_pt1 | contig 25009 bp, 21 predicted proteins | sample HubBroMetageREF1_FD_188343 | JGI IMG/M metagenome (GOLD analysis project Ga0209274, IMG submission 188343) | Reference soil microbial communities from the Hubbard Brook experimental Forest, New Hampshire, USA - Hubbard Brook CCASE Soil... | ecosystem: Environmental > Terrestrial > Soil >...
CTTCCCTAAGGTCGTGGACATCGCAACTCCTCGGCCGTTGTATCCCAGGCAGATCAACACGCCGTCGGCGGGCTCATGCACGTGCGGATAGTGATCGGCCGTCATCGCCAATCGTCCGCCCCATGCATGGGTCCACGGAGTATCTGCGAGCGCCGGCCAAAGCTGTTTCGCATAGGTCAATAGATGAGGAATTTCCGCGGTGGCGGAGATCTCGCGCATCGGACCGCGGCCGCCGATCAACAAGCGTTGTCGGGCATCGACCCGGTAGTACACCGTAACGGTGCCGCTCTCGTAGAGCACAGAGCGGCTCGGCATGATGGCCTGAGCGATTCGGTCGGGTAGCGGAGCGGTTGCCGCGATCGCTCCGAACAACGGGACGACGGTACGCCGCAAATTCGGCCACAGTCCGTCCGTATAGCCGTTGGTCGCCAGCACCACGTGCCGCGCCGATACGGTTCCGCCCGGCGTGGCCACCTGCCAGCCGGCGCCGGTTCTCTCGAGCTTGAGCGCACGCGTTCTGCCGTGGACCGCGGCGCCGGCGCTGGTCGCGGCGCGCACGAGACCGCGCGCATAACTCAACGGATTCAGATCTCCGCCGCGCCGATCCAGCATCGCGACTCGGTAGCGCGCCGTGCCGGTCGCCCGCTCGAGATCGGCACCTTGCAGCAGCTCGACCGGGGCATGGCGACGTGCGAGCTGTTCGGCCGTCGCGCGCACCTGCGCCGCGTGCTTGGCGCGGATTGCCGCACGCAGAGTGCCGTTGCGGCGTGCTTCGCAGCGAATGCCGTGGCGCTCGATCAGATCGAACACGATAGCGGGGGCGGCGCCGGCCAGGGCATTCATGCGGCCGCCCAACTCCGGGCCGAATTCACTTTCCACTTCATCCGGATCGGGTTTGAGACCCGGATTGACCTGGCCGCCGTTGCGGCCCGATGCGCCCCAACCGGGCTCTTCGGCTTCCAACACCACCGCCTTCGCGCCCCGTTCGGCGAGGTGCAGTGCCGTCGACAATCCGGTAATGCCACCGCCGACCACGGCCACGTCGGCTCGAACATCGCCGGCGAGTGCCGGCGTCGGCATCGCGGCCTCGGCGGTTTCTTGATACAGGTTCATGTAAATCGATGCCGTGCGCAGCGTAAGCTTCCAGCATGATATCCGAACCGCTGCAGTGGGTATGCGCCGTCCTCGGGGCGCTGATGGTCGGAATATCCAAGGCGGGCATCACCGGATTGAGCATCCTGTCCGTCGCGTTGTTCACGCATGTGTTCCCGAGCAGCAAACAGGCGAGCGGATTGGTGCTGCCGCTGCTCATATTCGGCGACTTCGTCGCCGTACTGTCCTATCGGACGCACACCCAATGGCGCTATCTGTGGAAGCTCATGCCCTGGACCGCGGCCGGAGTGGTGCTCGGGTATATCGCGCTCGGCCACATTTCCGACAAGACCACGCGGACCATGATCGGCGTGATCATCGTGTCCCTGTGCGTGCTGGGTTACTGGCGGCGATATCTCACCCTTCCGACGCGCGAGGACGAGGCACCCAAGCACTGGACCCTGGGGGCAGCGATCGGAATCCTCGCCGGCTTCATCACGTTGATCGCGAACGCGGCGGGGCCGCTGATGGCGATTTATTTGGTCGCCATGCGCCTGCCGAAAATGCAATTCGTGGGCACCGTCGCCGTGTTTTTCATGGTGCTCAATCTGTTCAAGGTACCCTTCATGGTCGACCTCGGCCTGATCACCGCGCAGAGCTTCAAATTCAATCTGATGCTGGCGCCGGCGGTGCTGCTCGGAGCGTTCGCCGGACGCTGGCTGCTGATTCGCATCAACCAGCAGCTGTTCGAGAAGCTCGTCCTCGGGTTCAGCGCGATCGCCGGATTTCTGTTGATCGTGTAACCGCATTCGGGGTTCACGAAGAGCGCGCACGGGTGTAGCGTAGCGCCAGGTACTCCAAACGGGGATGATTACGGCATGCGATACCAAGGTATATTCGGTCTGATTGTCTTGATTGCCGACGTCTGGGCGATCGTCAATATTTTTCAAAGCAACGCGGACACGGGCATGAAGGTGCTTTGGACGGTCCTGGTGATCCTCCTGCCTGTGCTCGGATTCGTTCTCTGGTTCCTTTTCGGCCCAAAGACCGGTAGAGCCTAGAATCCCGACTCAGGCAACGCGGGACCGGCATCGGCGCAGGTACCGGTTGAATTTCACGCGGGCGATCCGCTGTTGATATATACAGGACATTCATGCGTCCACGCAGACATGAGCGCCATAGTTTGGGCGGAGTTGGGTGGCTGCGCGCGAGCGTGCTCGGCGCCAACGACGGCATCGTTTCGACCTCCAGCTTGATCTTGGGAGTCGCCGCGGCGCATGCCTCGCAGTCGCAAATCCTGATCAGCGGCACGGCGGCGCTGGTGGCCGGAGCGATGTCGATGGCGACGGGAGAATACGTCTCCGTACATTCGCAGGCGGACACGGAAGCCGCGGCCCTCGACCAGGAACGGGCCGAGCTTGCGGTCGATTTCGCCGGTGAGCGGCGCGAATTGACCGAGATCTATGTGCGCCGCGGGCTGGACAAGAAACTCGCCGCGCAAGTGTCGGCACAACTCATGGAGCATGATGCCCTGGGGTCGCACGCCCGCGATGAATTGGGATTGACCGACGCCGCGGCCGCGCGCCCCCTGCAGGCCGCGCTGGCTTCGGCCGGCAGTTTTTCGGTCGGCGCCATCCTGCCCCTGTCGGTCGCCGTCCTGGCCCCGCAGCGGTACCTCATGTTGGCCGTGATATTCGCATCGCTGCTGTGTCTGCTCATCCTCGGCGGCTGGTCCGCCAAAGTCGGGGGCGCCAACATGCGCGCGGGCGCCTTGCGTGTGGCGTTTTGGAGCGCGCTCGCCATGGGGATCACCACCCTCGTCGGTGCCATCGCCGGGCGGCTTGCATGAACCGCCGCATCGTTTTGGCGCAGCGTCCGCAGCCCGCGGCCGACTTGGCCTGCTTTCGCCTGGAGTCCGCGCCGATGCCGACTCTCGCCCACGGCCAGGTACTGCTGCGAACGATCTGGTTGTCGCTGGATCCCTATATGCGCGGACGAATGAGCGATGCTCCCTCCTACGCCGCGCCGGTACCTCTGGGCGGCGTGATGACGGGACAAACGGTCTCGCGCGTCGAGTCCTCGCTGAACGCCGATGTCCGGACCGGCGAGCTGGTGTTGGCTGCGAGCGGCTGGCAGGAATTTGCCGTGTCGGACGGCCGCGATCTCACACGATTGCCCGCGGGCCTCGAGCATCCATCCTGGGCGCTCGGCGTGCTGGGCATGACCGGTTTCACCGCCTACACGGGGCTGCTCGACATCGGCAAACCGCAGCCGGGTGAGACGGTGGCCGTAGCCGCGGCGACCGGAGCGGTCGGGTCGATCGTCGGACAGATCGCCAAATTGCAGGGTTGCCGCGTCGTGGGCATGGCCGGCGGCGCAGAGAAATGCGGCTGGGCCGTCAATGAGTTGGGATTCGACGCCTGCGTCGATCATCGCTCGCCGGCGTTCGAGGAGAGCCTCGCGGCCGCCTGCCCGCGAGGCATCGATGTGTACTTCGAGAATGTCGGCGGCAGGATCTTTCGCGCCGTCGTTCCTCTGCTCAACGCTCACGCGCGAATCCCGGTGTGCGGCCTCATCGCTCAATACGACACCCGGGCCACCCCTGCCCCATCGGATTTCACACCGACGCTGATGCGCACGATGTTGGTCAAGCGGATCACCATGCGCGGATTCATCATTTACGACGACGATGCTCATCGCTTCGACGAATTCCTCACTTCGATGCAGGCGTGGCTCCGCGTCGGCCGCGTGAAGTATCGCGAGGATGTGGTGCACGGGTTGGAGAATGCGCCGCAAGCATTCCTCGGACTCCTGGAGGGCCGCAATTTCGGCAAGCTCGTCGTGCGCGTCGCCGCCGTGCAGGGAGCCGGCACTTGACGGCAGTCGCGTGCCCGAATCGAACCGCGCTCCTCAGCGTCGCGCAAATGAGCGCGGCCGATCGCGCCGCCATTGAGGCGGGCACGCCCGGATCTCTGCTCATGCAAAATGCCGGCAGCGCCGTCGTCACGGAGATCGTCCGCCGCTGGTCGCCCCGGCCGGTGAGCGTTCTGTGCGGCCCCGGCAACAACGGCGGCGACGGCTTCGTCGTCGCCGTCGGCCTCACCGAGCTCGGTTGGCCGGTTCGAGTCGCCCTGCTGGGAACGAGAGAGGACCTGCGCGGCGATGCGCGTGCTGCCGCGATGCGCTGGAAGGGAGGCATCGAGGCGCTTGAAGCCGATGTGATCGACGGCGCGGCGCTCATCGTCGATGCCCTGTTCGGGTCCGGTTTGAACCGCCCGCTGGACAGCCGGGTTGCCGGCGTGCTGGGCGCGGCCGCGCAGCGCGGACTGCCGCTGGTCGCGGTGGACGTACCGAGCGGAGTCATGGGCGACAGCGGCGCGAGCGGAGGCGCGGTGCCGGCAACCTGCACCGTCACTTTCGCGCGCAAAAAGCCGGGACATGTTCTGTTACCGGGCCGGGATTTGTGCGGCGATGTCGTGCTCGCCGATATCGGCATCCCGTCCGCCGTCATCGACTCGCTGCACATCGACTCCTGGGAAAACGATCCCGGGCTGTGGAATGCGCAATTGCCGCGCATGAAATCCTCCGCCAACAAGTACACGCGAGGCCATGCGCTCGTCTGCGGGGGCTATCCCATGACGGGCGCGGCGCGCATGGCGGCGCGCGCCGCGGCGCGTGTGGGCGCAGGCCTGACGACGATTGCGGTGCCCGAAGTCTCGTTCCCCGTGTATGCCGCATCCCTCACCAGCATCATGGTGCGCCCGCTCAAGCACACCGGAGACCTGGCTCGCCTGCTTTCCGACGCGCGCTTCACGGCCTGCTTGATCGGGCCTGGAGCCGGCGTCGACGACGCTACTTTCGATGCCGCCCGTGAAATCCTGGGGTCGGGTCGGCCGGTGGTGCTCGATGCGGATGCGATCACCGTGTTTGGCTCCCGAGCCGCCGAGCTCGCACAGGCCATCCGCGGACCGTGCGTCATGACGCCCCATGACGGCGAGTTCGCGCGGGTTTTTCACACCTTGGGCGACAAGTTGAACCGCGCCCGATCCGCGGCGCGGCAATGCGGCGCCATCCTGGTATTGAAGGGAGCGGATACCGTCGTTGCGGCACCCGATGGCCGCGCCATCGTCAATACCAACGCCCCCGCGAGCCTCGCCACCGCGGGCTCCGGCGACGTCCTCAGCGGCTTGATCCTGGGACTGCTCGCGCAGGGAATGGATGCGTTCCTGGCCGCCGCTGCCGGCGTCTGGATGCACGGCGCGGCGGCCGCGGACTTCGGCCCCGGCCTGCTCGCGGAGGATCTGCCCGATCTGGTACCCGCCGTGCTGCGGCGCCTGGACCGCGAGTGAGACGCGCATGAACGCCTGGTTTCCGCGAGTCACCTTTCACTCACTGTTCATCGTGATGGGCGTGCTCACCTATGTCTTGACCACTCGCGTCGAGCGCGATCGCCGGCCGCCGTCGATCGCCATTGCCTGGGTTCTGGGGATGATCGCGGTACCCTATCTGGTGCTGCCCATGTACCTGCTGTTCGGCCGCCGCAAATTGCCGCGCAGAGTGCTGCAGTGGTCCGGAATCGGCTCGCACTGCACCCACTGGGCCGAGGATTTGATCGAGAGTTTCGGACTGCCGCCCTGCGCGCCCGCCGTGATTCACATGCATCAGGACGGCGATGAGTCGGCGGCCGCGCTGTTCGCCGCCATGTCGAGCGCGAGCCGGCGCCTCGACATCTGCACCTACATTCTCGGCAACGACGCGTTCGGCCGCAGAGCGATGCAGTGCATGATGGACTGCGCTCGCCGCGGCGTGCTGGTGAGGCTGCTCATCGACGGCGTGGGCGCGCTCCAGCTGCCGCGCACCTGGCTCGACGAACTCAACGACGCCGGCGTCGAGACCGCAGTCTTCAGTCCTTTGTTCGCGCGCAAGACCCAGGGCCCGCGCAATCTGCGCAATCATCGAAAAATGGTCATCGCCGATGCAGCGCTCCTCTGGGCGGGCGGCAGAAACATCGCCGCGGAATACTTCGTCGGCGTGGGCGGTGCCAAGCCGTGGCGCGACCTATCCTTCGATCTGCGGGGAGCGGTTGCGGCCGCCGGTGCCGCCCAATTCGAGGCCGATTGGGTCGCCGCAGGCGGCAGACCCATCCCGCCCGGCGCGGCGCCGAGCTTGGGCGAGCCGCTGCCCGAATCCGGCACCAGCCGCGCCCAGTTCCTGCCCAGCGGCCCCGACCAGGCCGAGGACACAGTGCACGCCGTGTTGATCGACGCTTGTTTCCGCGCGCGTGAGCGCATGCTCGCAGTGACCCCCTACTTCGTTCCGGACGCCGCGCTCGAAACCGCGATGCGATTGGCGGCGCGGCGCGGCGTGAGCATCGACCTATGCATCCCGGCCGTCTCGAATCATCGCCTGGCGGATTTCGTGCGCAGCAGGGCCCTGCGCGCACTTAGCCAAGCCGGCGTGCGAATTCATCTGCTGCCCTACATGATTCACGCCAAGGCCGTGGTGTTTGATGAGTCTCTGGCGATTTCCGGATCGGTCAATCTCGATTCGCGCAGCCTCTTGCTCAACTACGAATGCGCCGTCGTCTTCTACGCAGAACGCGAAATCGATTGGCTGTCGGACTGGATCAGCGCCTTGATTCCCGAATCGCAGGCCTTCGACGGCCGCTCGCCGGGCCTGCTGCGCGATGTTGCCGAGGGACTGCTCTTGACGGTGGCCTATCAACTTTGAACACGCGGGTAGGACGGCGCCTACACGGGATTTTCGATCGGCCGTTGGCGACGCATAGTATCCTAGGATTAAGGTGCGGTCGCGATCCGCGGATTGGCAGGAACGATGGAGTTCAAGGACTACTACAAGGTCATGGGTGTACCGCGCGATGCGACGGAGGCGCAGATCAAGCAGGCCTACCGCAAGCTCGCCCGGAAGTATCACCCCGATGTGAGCAAGGAAAAGGACGCCGAAGCCCGATTCAAGGAGGTCGGTGAAGCCTACGAGGTGCTGAAGACTCCTGAGAAGCGCGCCGCCTACGATCAATTGGGACAGGGCCCTTCTGCGGGCCAGGATTTCCGGCCGCCTCCCGATTGGGGAGCCGGCTTCGAGTTCAGCGGTGCGGGCGCACGCGACTCGGACTACAGCGAGTTCTTCGAGTCGCTATTCGGCGGACGGGCACGGGCGGAAGCCGCGGACGGCCGCGGCGCATTCCATGGCGCGCGCTCCCATGACGGGCGCGGCGAGGATCATCACGCCAAGGTGATGCTCGATCTCGATGCCACGTTGCGCGGCGGTGCCCGGCAGCTGTCCCTGCGCGTCCCCGAAATCGACGCCGAGGGCAGGCTTAGAACCACGGAGCGGGTGCTCAACGTGCAGGTGCCGAAGGGCATCCTCGGCGGCCAGCACATTCGACTGGCGGGTCAAGGCGCTCGCCCCCAGGGCGAAGGCACGCCCGGCGATTTGTTCATCGAAGTCGAGTTCCAGCCTCATCCGCTGTATAGAGTCGATGGACGCGACTTGTACCTGGATCTGCCCGTGGCCCCCTGGGAAGCGGCGCTCGGCGCCACGGTGAAGACGCCCACACCCACCGGCACCGTGGACTTGAAAATTCCCCCGGGATCGCATGCCGGCAGCAAACTGAGGCTGAAGGGCCGCGGCATACCCGCTTCCCCGCCGGGGGACTTTTACGTGGTTGTTCAGATCGCGCTGCCGCCGGGCAACGACGACAAAGCCAAGGCCGCCTATGCGGCGATGGCTGCGGCTCTGGCCTTCAATCCTCGCGCAACTCTCGGGGTCTAAGGTATGTCTACATCAGGAAATCAGCCGCTGCCCGGCGACATCTTCGAGGAGTCCGAACTGCTCACCGTCGCGGAATTGAGCCGCATATGCGCCGTCGACGAACGGCACATCGTAGAGCTCATCGAGGAGGGAGTGATCAGCGTCGTCGAGATCGGCACGACCGAATGGCGTTTCAGCGGCACCGCTCTGCGGCGCACCCGCCTCGCGCTGCGGCTCGAGCGCGATCTCGAACTCAACCTGGCCGGCGTCGCGTTGGCGCTGGATCTCATGGAAGAAGTGGAGCGCCTGCGGCGCGCGCTTGGGGAGAGGATGTGATGGCGGCGCTCGAATCCGATGCCCTCGTGTTCTTCGGCGCCACCGGCGATCTGGCGTACAAGCAAATCTTTCCGGCTCTCTATGCCATGGTGCGCCGCGGCGGCCCGGACATCCCCATCATCGGCATGGCGCGCCCGGGCTGGACATTGGACAAGCTCATACAGCGCGCACGCGACAGCGTCGAGCACAGCGGCGACTTCGACTCCGCGTGCTTCGCCAAGCTCGCCGCACGCCTGCGCTACGTGGGCGGCGACTACACGGATCCTGCGACCTTCGTCCGCTTGAAACAGGCGCTGGGCAGTGCAACGCGGCCGATCCACTATCTTGCGATTCCGCCGAGCATGTTCGCAAGCGTCGTGCAAGGACTCGCGAAGTCGGGCTGCGCCGACAATGCCCGGGTCATCGTCGAGAAGCCGTTCGGGCGGGATCTCGCGACGGCGCAATCCCTCGACCGCACATTGCACGAGGTGTTTGCGGAACCCGCCATTTTCCGCATCGATCACTACCTGGGTAAGGAGGCGGTACAAAATATCCTGTACTTCCGCTTTGCCAATACCTTTCTCGAACCGATTTGGAACCGCCACTTCGTGCAGGACGTACAGATCACCATGGCGGAGAAATTCGGGGTCGAAGGCCGCGGAGCGTTCTATGAAGAGGTCGGCGCCATTCGCGACGTGGTGCAAAATCATTTGCTGCAGGTGATCGCATTGCTCGCCATGGATCCACCCACGGGTCACGAACCGCAGGCGATGCAGGCGGAAAAGCTGCGCCTGTTCCGCGCGATGCGGCCGCTCGGTCCGCAGGACGTGGTGCGCGGGCAATTCAAGGGCTATCGAAACGAACCGGGCGTGGCCAAGGATTCGCAGGTCGAGACCTTCGCGGCGGTGCGCCTGCACATCGACACCTGGCGCTGGGCCGACGTGCCGTTCTACATCAGGGCGGGCAAATGCCTTCCCATCAGCGCCACGGAAGTGACGGTAACCCTCAAGCGCCCGCCGCTCGCCGTCTTCGCCCCCAACGAGGGCATGCCCGCGAACTACTTCCGCCTGCGCCTGAGCCCCGAAGTGGTGATCAGCGAGGGCGCGCTGGTGAAGCGCAGCGGCGACCACATGGACGGCGAGCCCGTCGAGCTGGTCGCCCGCCACCGCACCGAGAGTGAGAAATCCCCTTACGAGCGCTTGCTGGGAGACGCCATCCGCGGCGATCCCTCCCTGTTCACGCAGGATGACAGCGTGGAAGCGGCCTGGCGGGTGGTGGACCCGGCCCTGAAGGCGGGCCGCCCGGTGCTGGAATACGAACAGGGCACCTGGGGGCCCCTGGCATCGAACTCCATCGTCGACGGCGACGACGCATGGCATGACCCTCAACCGGAGAAGACCCTGCCGTGCTGAATGCCGACGACGTCATCTTCCTGCTCGATGTGGACAACACCCTGCTGGACAACGACCGCTTCGCGGCGGATCTCGGCGACCGCCTGGAGCAGGCATTCGGGGCGTCGGAACGCGCGCGCTACTGGGCGATCTTCACGCGATTGCGCGAGCAGCTCGGCCTCGCCGACTACCTGGGAAGCCTGCAGATGTTTCGCGCGGGGCTCGACGATCATCCGGAATTGCTGGCGATGTCGGATTTTCTACTGGAGTATCCGTTCGCCGCGCGCCTCTTTCCCCGGGCGCTCGAGTCCGTGGCCCACTTAGGTCAAATCGGCCGTCCCGTGGTACTGTCCGACGGCGACATCGTCTTTCAACCGCGCAAGATACGGCGCGCCGGGATCTGGGATGCGGTGGATGGCCGGGTCATGATTTACCTGCACAAGGAGCGCGTGCTCGACCATATGCAACGGCGCTATCCCGCGAAGCACTATGTCATGGTCGATGACAAGCGGAATCTCCTGTCCGCGATGAAATCGGTTTTAAAGAGTACCCTGACGACAGTGTTCGTGCGCCAGGGGCATTACGCGCTCGCGGCAGATGCCGATACCGCCGGACTCGCGCCGGACTTGACGATCCAATGCATCGGCGATCTGATGAAACTTAAATTATCCGACTTCCAGGAACAGCCATGAATATCACCAAGACACTGCATGATTTGGGACAGAGCGTATGGCTCGACAATATCACGCGCGAAATTCTCGACAACGGCACCTTGCGCCGCTATATCGATGAGCTGTCGGTCACCGGCCTCACCTCGAACCCGACCATTTTCGATGCCGCGATCGGCAATACATCGGCGTACGACCGGGGCATTCGCGAGAAGGCTCAAGCCGGGCTCGCCGACGAGGACCTGTTCATCGAGTTGGCGCTGGAGGACCTGCGCCGCGCCGCCGATTTGTTCAGGCCGGAGTTCGACCGCACCCGTGGGATCGACGGCTGGGTCTCCATGGAGGTCTCCCCGCTTCTGGCCAACGACACCAAGACCACGATCGCCGCCGCGCTGCGCATTCACAAACAAGCGAACCGGCCGAACTTGTACATCAAGATCCCGGGCACCGCGGCGGGCGTACCGGCCATCGAAGAGGCGATTTTCGCCGGCGTACCGGTCAACGTCACCCTACTGTTTTCGCGTGAACACTACCTCGCCATTGCCGAGGCCTATTTGCGGGGCATCGAGCGGCGTCTCGCCGCCGGGCTCGATCCGCGCGTGAGCTCGGTGGCATCGCTCTTCGTCAGCCGCTGGGACGGCGCCGTCGCCGACAAGGTGCCGCAGGAATTGCGCAATCGCTTAGGTATAGCCATCGCCGCGCGCACCTACCGCGCGCACAACGATTTGCTGGGCAGCAAGCGCTGGCGCGACCTGGAAGCCGCGGGTGCGCGCAAGCAGCGCATGCTGTGGGCAAGCACGGGCACCAAGGATCCGAAGGCACCGCCCGGCCTGTATGTCGAGGCGCTCGCGGCGCCCGATACCATCGACACCATGCCGGAAAAGACCTTGCTGGCGTTCGCCGCCGGCGGCAGCGTCAAGTCGCCGATGCGCAAGGACGGCGGCGACGCCGAACAGGTGCTCGCGGAATTCGGGCGCGCCGGGATCGACATCGACGCGCTCGCCGTTCGCCTGCAGTCGGACGGGGCGGACGCTTTCGTGAAATCCTGGCGCGAGCTGATGAAGCGTATCGCTGAGAAGAGCGCGGTGCTGGCGACATCTTGAATCCGAAGGTTAATCCGCTCGCCGGGCAAGCCGCGCCGGCCGCCTCGCTGACGGACATCCCGAGGCTCATCACCGCCTACTACACCGAGCGGCCGGATCCCTCGATCGCAGCCCAACGTGTCGCTTTCGGCACCTCCGGCCACCGCGGCTCCTCGTTCGATTCGAGTTTCAATGAATATCACGTGCTCGCAATCAGTCAAGCCATCTGCGAGTATCGGCGGCGGCAGAACATCGACGGTCCGCTGTTCATAGGGTACGACACCCACGCGCTCTCGGCGCCCGCCTTCGCAAGCGCCCTCGAAGTGCTCGCCGCCAACGGCGTCGAGGTCATGATCTCGGCGGGCGGCGAGTACACGCCGACCCCGGCCGTGTCGCACGCCATCCTGACCTACAACCGCGGCCGCAACAGCGGGTTTGCCGACGGCATCGTCATCACACCCTCGCACAACCCTCCCGACAGCGGCGGCTTCAAGTACAACCCGCCGAACGGCGGACCGGCGGACACCGACGTGACGTCGGTCGTGGAGGCCCGCGCGAACGAGTTGCTGCAATCCGGTGCCGGCGCGATCGGCAGGGTCGGATTCGCCGCTGCGCAGCGCGCCGCCACCACCCACGCTCATGATTACCTGCAAGCCTATGTCGGCGATCTCGGCGCCATTTTGGATATGGAGGTCATACGCGGTTCGCGCATTCGGATGGGTGTCGACCCCTTGGGCGGCGCCGGGGTGCACTACTGGCCGCGTATCGCGGAAGTTCATCGCCTCGATCTCACCGTGGTCAACGACACGGTCGATCCCACCTTTCGCTTCATGACCCTCGATTGGGACGGAAAGATTCGCATGGATCCCTCCTCGTCCTACGCCATGCAGCGCCTCATCGGCCTCAAGGACAAATTCGACATCGCCTTTGCCTGCGACACCGACCACGATCGCCACGGAATCGTCACCGCCGGCAGCGGATTGCTGCCGGCGAATCATTACCTGGCGGTCGCCGTCGACTATCTGTTTCGCCATCGATCGCGCTGGCGGACGGACGCGGCCGTCGGCAAGACCGTGGTGAGCACTGCCATGATCGATCGCGTCACCCGCCGAATGGACCGAACACTGTACGAGGTGCCGGTGGGCTTCAAATGGTTCGTGAGCGGGTTGGTCGACGGCCGGCTGGGGTTCGGCGGAGAGGAAAGCGCCGGCGCCTCGTTCAGCCGCCTCGACGGCAGCGTCTGGACCACGGACAAGGACGGCATCGTGCCGGCGCTGCTGTCGGCGGAGATCACTGCGCGTACCGGGCGCGATCCCGGCGCCGCGTACCGCGCCATCGCCGACGAATTGGGCGCGATGTACGCCAATCGTGTGGACGCCCCGGCAAACCCGGAGCAGAAAAAGAAGCTCGCCAAACTCGATGGTGCGCAGGTGCGGACCAAGGAACTCGCCGGCGAGCCCATCGAACGCATTCTGACCGCAGCCCCCGGCAACAATGCGCCCTTCGGCGGCGTCAAGGTCATCTCGGGGGGCGGTTGGTTCGCGGCGCGCCCTTCCGGAACCGAAAACATCTACAAGATCTATGCCGAGAGCTTCCGCGACACCGGGCACTTGGACCGGCTGATCGCCGAAGCGCAGCTCATCGTGGATGCCGCGCTCGCCGGCGCCTGATACCCCTCTCGCCGCCGTGCAAGCACGCGAGACCACTACCCTGAGCGCGACCGCCAAGCGCCTGGTGCCGTGGCTGGTGGCGGTGGGCTTTTTCATGGAATCGCTGGATACGACCATCTTGAATACGGCCGTTCCCGTCATGGCACAGGCGCTCAAAGTGCCGCCGCTCAGCATGAAAGCCGTGCTCGCGAGCTATACCTTGAGCCTCGCCGTCTTCATCCCGATCAGCGGCTGGATGGCCAATCGCTTCGGCACGCGGCGCGTATTTGCGTCCGCAATCGGCATCTTCACTCTCGGCTCGTTTCTCTGCGGCATCTCGAACGAGATCCACCTGCTGGTGGCCTGCCGCATTCTGCAGGGCTGCGGCGGCGCGATGATGCTCCCCGTCGGGCGCCTCACCATGGTGCGCACCTTCGAGAAATCCGAACTCATCAACGCCATGAGTTTCGTCGCCATGCCGGGCCTGGTCGGACCCATGGTGGGACCGCTGCTCGGCGGCTTGATCATCGCTTACTTTCATTGGAGCGTCATTTTCTTCGTCAACATACCGATCGGCCTGTTCGGCCTGATCCTGGTGTATCGGCATCTGCCCAACTACCGCGAGCAGCACAACTTTCCGCTCGACATCGTCGGTCTGGTGCTGTTCGGCGCCGGCATTTCGCTGCTGTCCTACGTGCTGGAGGTATTCGGCGAAACTTCTTTGAGCGGGCGCGAAATATTGGCGCTGCTGACCATCTCCGCCGCATTGCTCGGAGCGTACGGCCTCCATACCTCGCGCATGGCGCACCCCTTGCTGCGGTTGGCGCTGCTGCGAATCAGGAGCTTCCGCGTCGCGGTCACCGGCAATTTGTTCACGCGGCTGGGAATTGGAGGCATTCCCTTCCTGCTGCCGCTTCTGTACCAGGTCGGCCTGGGTTTCACGCCCATTCAATCGGGATTGCTCATCCTGCCGCAGGCGCTGGCCGCGATGAGTTTGAAGCTCACCATGCCGCACATTTTGCGCAAATTCGGATTCCGCAGGGTTCTGATCGCGAACACCGTCGCTCTGGGATTGATGATTTTTCTATTCTCGACCATCGATACCGGCACGCCGGTATGGATGATCGTGCTGCTGGCGTTCACCTACGGGTTTCTCACCTCGCTGCAATACACCAGCATGAACACGCTGGCATACGCGGACGTGAACGCCCGCGAAGCGAGCGGCGCCAGCACCATCGCCAGCACCGTTCAGCAAATGGCAGTGAGCTTCGGCGTGGCCACCGCCTCGTTCGCCGCCGCCCTATTCGTCCCCGACAGAGTGCACGCAACGGGCCCCGAAATGCGCCACGGCCTTCACCTGGCCATGCTGGTGCTCGGCGCCATGACCATCGTGTCGACGGTGGTATTCAACCAACTCAAGGCCGGCGACGGCGACGCGGTGAGCCGCCACAAGGCCGAACTGCCGAGCGGCTGAACGCTATTCCGCTTTGATCGCGTGGCCGCCGAATTGATTGCGCATTGCCGACAGCAGCTTGTCGGTGAAGGAGTCCGCGTCGCGCGAGCGCAGGCGTTCGAGCAATGACAGGGTGATCACCGAGGCGGGCACTCCCAACTCAATGGCCTCCGCCACCGTCCAGCGGCCTTCGCCCGAATCCGCGACGTACGGGGCGATCCCGTGCAGGGTCGGGTTCTTCTCCAACGCATTGGCGGTGAGATCGAGCAGCCACGAGCGCACCACGCTGCCGTAGCGCCAAATCTCGGCGATTTGGTGCAGATCCAGGTTGAACTCGGTCTTGTGCTGCAGGATGGAGAATCCTTCGGCGTAGGCCTGCATCAAGCCGTACTCGATGCCGTTGTGGATCATCTTGGTGTAATGGCCGGAGCCGACGGCCCCGACCCGTCCCCAGCCGCGGTCCGGCGCCGGCGCGAGCGTCTCGAAGATCGGGCGCAGCCGCTCGACCACCGCCTCGTCGCCGCCGATCATCAGGCTGTAGCCCTCCGCGAGCCCCCACACGCCGCCGCTGGTGCCGGAATCGACGTACTGAATTCCTTTCTGCGCCACCGCCGCCGCCCGGCGCTGAGTGTCGTGAAAATTCGAATTGCCGCCGTCGATGATGGTGTCGCCCGCCGCCAGCAACGCCGTGAGGCTCGTGATCGTGGAGTCGGTGATCGCCCCGGCCGGCACCATCAGCCACAGGACGCGCGGCGCCTTCAGTTTCGCCACCAGCTGCTCCAGCGAGGCCGCCGATCCCGCGCCCTTCTGCTCGAGGGCGGTGCGCGCGTCCGCAGCGGGATCATATCCCACCACCGTGTGCCCGCCGCGCAGCAGACGCTGCGCCATGTTGGCGCCCATGCGCCCCAAGCCGATCATCGCGATTTGCATGACATTTTATCCGTTTGCGCGCAGGCGCCGTGCTTTCAGTATAGATCTCGGAGCGAGGCGAGGTACAGCGGGATCTTGGGCGTTCAGGCGCGCTTCAGCATGATCATGACGGCGGGGCTTCCCACCGGCTCGAAGCGGCCCGTGAACTGCAGCGCCCCGGAGGACGCGATGACGCGAAAGGAGGTGATCGAATCGCCTCTCTGATTGCACGAATAGAGAAACTCGCCGGTGGGATCGATGGTCACGCATCGAGGGTAGTCGGCGTGGACCCAGACATCGGAAATCATCCGCAATTGACCGTCGGCCGCGACCGCAAAAACGGCCACAGCATTGTGTAATCGATTCGACACATACAGGAATCGGCCGTCTGCGGCGACTACGACTTCCGACGACAGATTGCTGCCGCTGAACTTCGGCGGCAGCGCCGACACCAGCTGTTTCTGCTTGAACGCGCCCTTGGCGGGATCGTAATCGTAGACCGCGACTTTCGCGTCGTGTTCGTACAGATTGTAGAAGATTCGGCCGTTCGGATGGAACGCGAAGTGACGCGGTCCCGCACCCGCGGGTGCCGAAAGCACCGGCACGGCGGCGGGCAGCAAGCGGCCGGTTTGCGCGTCGAGTCGCCAGACCAGCGTCAGATCGAGGCCCGAGTCGTTCGCAATGACGAATTGACCGCCGGGGTCCGCCGCCACCATGTGCATGTGCGGACTATCGTGATCGCTGACCGCGAATTGTCCCGGCGGGTCGTCCACCGACCGCGCGTGATGCCGCGGTCCGACGCTCGGTCTCACATCGGTCGCCTCGCCCAACGCGCCGTCCGGGCCCACCGGAAACACGGCCACACTGCCGCCGCCGTAATTCGCGACGAACGCGAATTTTCCGGACGGGTGAATGCTGACATAGGTGGGGGTCGTTCCGGCCGAGCTCACCGCTCCCAGGCGCCTGAGTTGGTAGCTCTCGCCGTCGATGGCGTACGAGACCACGGCGCCGCCGCGCAAGCCCTGGTAGTTGTCGATTTCGCTCACGGCATACAGCCGCGTGCGCGCCGGATTGACCGCGAGCCAGGTCGGATTGCGGATGTCGTCGAGTACCTGCAGTTGCGTGAGGGCACCCGACACCGCATCCTGGCGAAAGAGGTAGATGCCGCCTCCGTTCGGCGTGTAGGTGCCGACATAAGCGATGCAACCCGCCGCCGGCGCGGGATTGACCGGGGCGGCGCGAGCGCCGAACGGACGCGCCGCCGGCACGGCCAGCAGCGATGCCGTCCTGAGAAAATCCCGGCGTGTGATTCGTGGGTCTAGCAACGCATCCCTACATCCGGCGAGTCCAAGGGCCTAGTTGTTCAGGGAAAGAGTAATGCTCGACGCAGCCAATGAATAGGATGCGGCGGTGTATGGGCCGACCGCCGTCATTCCCGTCGCCAGGGTGGTGCCGTTCAGTTCGGATTGCAGCTGAGTGACGAACGCGTCGTAGGTGTCGAAGTTTTCGACGGTCGAGCTTTGTAAATGGGCGATGGAGTACACCACGTTGGGCGACGTCGAATTCGGCACAATCAACGGGTCCGACGCCAAGCCGACGATATCGAAGATCTGCGCTCCGTCCTGGATTTGATGCCTTGCGCCGATGCTGCTGTTGTGGGCATCGACGTCGATCGCAGTGCTGTCGTAGGTGGCGAACGGCGACGGCGTCCCGGCGCCCCAGTCAACCATCAGCACCGCATTGATCGTCGTCGGATCGAGCAGGGTCGAGGCCGTGAAATTCGGCGGCGCCGCGCCGTAGGCGCTGGGAAATCCGGTAACGATCACGGGTGCGCCCGCCGTCGAATTCGTCAAGTCCAGCGCGGCCGCGGCGGTCGTGACTACATATGCGGCGGCATCGGCGCCGGAGTCGGTAAAATCGAATGGCGCGATCGCCCGGCCGCCGAGGAACGCCAGATTGAGCGTCAATCCCGCCGTGCCCTGCACGGTGACGAGACCGGAAGCCGTGGTGAGGTCGAGGCGCACATGGCCCGCGCTCGCGTCCAGGGTCGAGTTTCCTCCGGATTGGACGTTGGCCACGCCGAAGGCGTCGATCGCGGAACCCACGGTGATCTGCTGCGAAGTGTTGTAATCGGTCACGCCCTGTCCGAATTCCGTTATCAGCGTGTTGGGACCCACGATCACGTAAGTGGTGCTGCCGAGAAATGTTTCGACGCCGTCGTCGGCAACCAAAGTAGCGTCCTCGACGGTCAATGTGTCGCCGTTGCGCGCCGATACGGTACCGGTCACGCGGTCGAACCCCAACCCTTGCACACTGCTGCCCACCAATACCTGCGAGGCGGTAAAAGTCACATCGTTGGAGCTCGTGCTGGTGGTCGCGCCGTCCGTCGTGGTCGTGGTCGTTTGCTGCGAGCTGGTCAGCGTGCCGTACGCCACGGTCAACGTGCCGCTCGCCAGCTGTCCTACGCCGGCGGTGCCCGTGGATGGGATGCCGTTGATCTCGTAGGTGGTGGTGGTGCTCGGGACGACGGCCAGACTTCCCGCGCCGGCGACGGTGCCGTTGAAGGGCCAGATCCCCATCGAGAACGAGCCGGTCGTCGTCGATGTCAGATCGCCGGTCGTCACGCCCGAGATCGGGCCGCGGACGCGCACCGTTTTGGCGTCAATGGGCAATGAGCTCGCGGCCACGACAGGCGTGACCGTCACCGTCGTGGCGGACAGGTTCACCACATTGGAGGCCGCCAGGCTGAAGTTGAGCGCCAGCCGCGACGCCCCCTTGGACGTGACGCTGAACGTGTCGCTGGGATCGAGATTCACCGTGAGCTGAACTTGGCCCAATGCGTGGCCGTTTGCGCCGACGGGAGTCAATGCCACGCCGTCGAGACTGCCGTCGTCATAGACGATCTGCGCCGAGCTGTAGTCCAGGGTCACGAGCGCGCTCTTGTAGTCGCCCTTCGAAACGGCGGCGGCACCCAGCACTTCGCTCAGGTCGGTGAGCGTCGTCATATCGACGGTGGTGCTCGCCGGCAGAATATTGAGCGCCGATTTGCCGCTCGAGGAGGGTTGCAGCTGCACCGAAACCAACCCGACCCGGTACGCGAGAAAGTTGTCCTGCGATGCAGTACTCGTCAGCGTCACCACTGCCGTCCCGTTGCACGCCGCGAGCGCCAGCAGCACGCACGCCGCCGGCGCCAGGAGCAGGCGGTGCCGGACGCGGCGCTTGACAGAATGCAAACTTGAGCGGGACAGGTACATCGTTAAGCCACCGTGAATGCTTGCGACAGGCTGCCACGATTCGACCCTCTCGGCCAAGCTATTGTTCAGCGGATTCCGCCGCAGTTGAAGCCGAAAATAAGCAAAGATCTGTGAAGGCGCCGCCGGCGGGCGGCCGGGCGTCGCTTGCCGGCGACAGGCCTGCGGAGGGGCGCGATTTAGAGGGCCCGGGAGATCAATTCCTTCATGATTTCGTTGGTGCCGCCGTAGATTCTCTGGACGCGCGAATCGGCGAACATGCGGCACACCAGGTATTCGTTCATATACCCGTAACCGCCGTGCAATTGCACGCACTCGTCGAGTACTTCCTGCTGAGTGTCGGTGCTCCAGTACTTGGCCATGGAGGCGGTGACGGTATCGAGCGTTCCGGCGACGATCTTGGCAATGCAATCGTCAACGAACACGCGGCCGATGTGCGTCTTGGTGGCGATTTCCGCCAGTTTGAACTTGGTGTTCTGAAATTCGGCGATGCTCTTGCCGAAGGCCTTGCGGTCCTTGACGTACTTGATGGTTTCCGCGAGCGCCCCTTCCATGGCGGCCACCGCGACCACGGCGATCAGTGCGCGCTCGTAAGGCAAATCGCCCATGAGTTGATAAAACCCCTGACCCTCGGCGCCGCCGAGAAGATTGGCCGCGGGCACGCGCACGTCGTCGAAGAACAATTCGGACGTGTCCTGAGATTTCAGGCCCATCTTGTCGAGAATTCGGCCGACCCGGAAGCCTTCCAGGTTCGCCGTTTCCACCATGAGGATCGACGTGCCCTTGGCACCGGCGCCGGGCTGTGTCTTGACGACCAAGGCGATCAGCCCTGCAAGATAGCCGTTGGTGATGAATATCTTCGAGCCGTTGATGACGTAGTCCTCGCCGTCCCGGATCGCCCGGGTCTTCAGGCCCTGCAGGTCGGATCCGGCTGCGGGCTCCGTCATGCCGATCGCGCCGATCAGCTCGCCGCGCGCCATGCGAGGCAGGAAGCGGTGCTTCTGCTCCGGGGTGCCGTGATTGACGAGGTAGTGCGCGCAAATGCTGTGCACGCCCTGACCGAATCCGCTCAAGCCGCGTCGCGCGAGTTCCTCATAGAGCACCGCTTCGTGCCGAAAGTCGCCGCCGCCCCCGCCGTAGTCGGCCGAGATATCGGTGCACAGGAAACCCATGGCGCCCGCTTTGCGCCAGATGTCCCTGCCCACATGCTGCTGTTTGCGCCACTGCGGCTCATTCGGCACCATCTCGGCGTCGATGAAGCGCGCCGCCGCATCGCGAAATACCGCCAGATCGTCATCCATCCACGGCGATACGTGAATCTTCATGTGATCAGAAGGATTTGGCGGGACCCGGCTCGGCGGGCACGTCCACCGCCTCCGCGGCCCCCGGCACATTCGACCGGCGCTGCTGTTTCGCGTCTTGCCGAGCTTTCCTGGCGGCCTCTTTCTGTTTCTTGGCATGACGATAATTCGGTTTGGCCACTTAAGGTCTCCTCAATTTGATTTTGCGTTTTGATCTTACTCTGCCTGCACCGAAACGCGACTCCGACATGCGGGGCGTCATCGGCTCATCAGCAGGCGATCCGGAAAATGCCCGACCTCGCGCATCGGCACCTCTTGTCCGGCCAGACGATCCCGGGTGTCCGGCCGCATGACGGCGAAACCGCGGCCGCTCGACTGCCACACTTGCGCGAATTGCCTCAAGGTTGCGATGCCGCGCCGCGGGTCCTCCGTCAGCCCCAGATCGAATTCATCTCGATAATCGACCAGGACCACGGGCCGCTGCAAATAGAAAGGCAGCGACTGTTGATAGGCCTGCACCGCGTAGACCGGATCGGCCGCCGCGGCCCGGCGGCGCAATTCCAGAGCCAGGTCTTTGCCGCTGAACAGGCTCTGCGCGGCGTTTGCCGCAATGATGATGGTCCCGGACCCGAGGAACCAGCCGAGGCTCAAGGCCGCCAGCGCCTCGCGCGACCGGCCCCGAAGCGCGCACGCGGCACACGCCAGTGCGCCCAGGGCGAGCAAGGCGCACGTCGCAAAAAGCACCGGCCGTATGAGCAGAAGCAACGGCCGCGACTCGGCCGAACTCCACAGGCCGGTGGTAAAGGCGAGCACTCCCAGGCTCGATGCCAGAGACAGCGCCGATCCCGCGAGCAGGCTGCCGCGGGCTTCGCCTGCCTCGTGGCCCGCGCAGAGCAGCGCGAGCGCCGGCACGGCCGGCAATATGTAGGTCACCAATTTGGAATCGGACAGCGAAAAAAACAGCAGCACGAATACGCACCAGATCCACAGGAATCGGGCCGCGTCGAATCGACCGCCGGGTGCAGGGTGGGTGCACGGCGATAGCAGCGCGCGCACCGCCTGCGGCAGCCAGGGCATGATTCCCACGACCAGCACCGGCACGAAGAACCACCACGGCTGGGTGCGATGCTCGATCGGCGTGAGAAATCGCTGGAAATGCTCGCGCACGAAGAAGAACCGCAGGAACCGCGGATCGGCGCGCGCCGCCAGCACGAACCAGGGTGCGGCAAGAGCCGCGAACAAGGGCAGTCCCCAGCGAAGATTCAGTCGACGCAACAGCGGCCAGTCCCGTTGCCATGCCAGGTACACCGCCAGGGTGGCGGCGGGAATCAGCACACCGACCAATCCCTTGGTGAGCACGGCGAGCGCCATGGCAGCCCAGCAGCCCAGCATCCACGCGCGCCACGACTCGTGGGTCTCCCGCCGCTGTTGCGCCATCAGAAAGCAGCTCAAGGCGGCGAGCAGACAGAAGCTCAACAGCATGTCGAGCGTCAGTTGGTGTCCCAGCAGCACGAACAGGACCGAGGCCGAGGCGAACAGCAGGGCCCTCGCTCCGCCGCCGGGTCCCCAAAGCCTGCCGCCGACGAAAAGCAGGGCCACCAACGACAAATAGCCGGCGATCCCCGTGCACAGCCGAGCCGTGAATTCGTTCTGCCCGAGACCGCCGAAGGCCAGCGCCGTGAGCCAGTACTGCAGGGGAGGCTTCTCCAAGTACGCCAGCGCATTGAGATGAGGAATGACCCAATCGCCGCCGCTCAGCATCTCGCGCGGTATCTCCGCGTAGCGCCCCTCGTCGGGATCGAACAACGGACGCTGCGCGAGCAGCGCGAACCACAGCACCGTGCAAGCAACCGCTGCCGCCCCGAGCGCCCATGACTTGCGTAAAGACGAACTCACATTGGTACTATACCGGGGCGTGACGGATCAAACTCAAAAGTCCTGGGTGCGTGCCGCGAGCTTCGGCCTGGCTGTTCTGTCCGTCATCAATCTGATCAGCTACCTGGATCGCTACATCGTATCTGCGCTGGCCGAGAGCCTGAAGCACGCCGGTTTCGGCTTCACGGATGCGAACCTGGGCTCTCTCATGTCCGGGTTCCTGGTGGTGTACTTCTTGACAGCACCGGTATTCGGCGCGCTCGGCGATCGGCATTCGCGGCCGCGGCTGATCGCCTTCGGTGTGGCCTGCTGGAGCTTCGCGACCGCGCTGTCGGGATTTGCGATCGGCTACTGGTCACTGCTCGCGGCGCGCGCTTCCGTCGGCGTCGGAGAAGCGGCCTACGTCACGATCGCACCGAGCCTGCTGTCGGATTATTTTCCCGCCCGTCAGCGCGGCCGGGTGATGGCGATTTTCTTCTGCGCCATCCCGGTGGGCTCGGCCTTGGGCTACGTGGTCGGCGGGCTGGTCGACAAGCACTATGGCTGGCGCGCGGCGTTCTTCGTCGCCGGGATTCCCGGCCTGCTGCTGGCGGCCTTGTGCTTGTTGCTGCGCGATCCGCCGCGCGGTGCGCAGGACGCCGGGGCTGCGCACCCCGCCGCAGCGGCACCGAATCCACGACGGGCCACCCTGGGCAAGGAAACGCGGGCGACCTATGGCCGCCTCAAACTCAACAAGCCGTATGTGCTCACCGTTCTGGGATACGCCGCCTACACCTTCGCCTTGGGCGGGCTCGCTTTTTGGATGCCGGCGTTCCTCGAGCGCGCCCACGGCATCCCGCGCAGCGAGGCCACGGTGAGCTTCGGCACCATCGTGGTGATCACGGGATTCGTCGGCACCTTCGCCGGCGGCTGGCTGGGAGACTACTGCGCCAAGTATTCGCAGCGAGCCTACCTGTGGCTGTCCTCGATCGCCACCCTCGTCGCGGCCCCCTTCGTGTGGTTCGCGCTGACGGCGCAATCCCACACGCTGTACATCGCGTGCATGGTGGCGGCGCAATTCTTGATGTTCCTGTCCACCGGCCCGATCAATGCGGCCACAGTCAATCTTGTTCCCGCCGCGGATCGTGCCACGGCAATCGCACTCGAGGTATTCGTCATTCATCTGCTGGGAGACGTACCCTCGCCGCCCCTCATCGGTGCGATCTCGGATCATTTCTCCCTGGCGCAGGCCGTCAAGATCGTGCCGATCGCAGTGGTGATCGCCGGCTGCATTTGGGCGTGGGCCGCGAAAGCTCAGCCTGCGCGAGCGAGTTGAACTCCACGGATTTTCAGCCCGCTGTCGGGTGTTTCAGAAGTTTATAAATCAATCACTTGCAGCATCTTGCTGATCTTCATTCTGGCTGAGGATGACTTGCGTCACGGGAAAAATGCTAGTGCCTGCCCATTCAACCGCTGGAATTGCACTGCGGTACCGAGGTACGCGCCCTTCGTAAAATCGAACGCGACGACCTCGTCCTGAGCGACGCAGTAGAGATGCCCGTCAGGACCAAACCGAAGACCGCGCGGTTTCCGAAACTCGGCCAATTTGGTCGGAGAGAAGACACGCACAAGGTGTCCATCCGTTGTGTCGTATTCGCGCACGCTCGTCACGGCGTCGGCCGCACCAAACGGATGCTCACTCGAGACCACGATGTTGCCGTTGGGCGCGATCGCGAGATCCAAAGGACTAAAGTCTGGATCGCTCACGAGGCGAAAGGGCCGTGTACGCTCGCCGGGAGTGATAGCGACAATCGCGTTGTCGCCCTCGCCATTCGGCCCTATCCCCGATGCGAGAAGTAGCCTTCCATCGTGACCAAAGGCAAAGCCGCGAGGAAATGGAACAATTCCCGGCGGCACGAAATTCTCCCCAGTCGCATCGAGTAAGGCTGGAAACACCATAATCGTGCGCGCGCTTCGAAGACCAACATAGTAGCGTCCATCCGGACCGAAAATGCCGCCACCCGGGTTCAATCTTGCGATCGGGCCTGTGTCGCGAACGATAGTCCCGGTTGGTCCGAGTGCCAATACCCGATCAGCGCCGCTGTTCAGAAACAGCAACTCTTCTTTTTGATCCACGACAAGTCCGCGGGGATCAACAATTCGGCTGTCATCGTTAAAGGGACCGATCAGCGTGCCATCGAGCTTGAACGCCAGAAGCGCGCCATATCCATTCCCATTGATGCCTGATGCACTCGTAACAAGGATAAGCATTGTAACCACGCTCCTACGGCGGCCGCGGCCAAAAGCTCTCGCTGCGAGGATTATAGGCGCTCAAACTTGCTGTCCGGGAACGTCGCCTCCCTAGCGACCATTCTGAAAAGCCGTCTGTCCTCTGTTATTGAGGACAGACGGTCAGCATCCGATCCGAGATACTTTCTGCAGTTTCATTCCCATTGATGGAGTCAATAATTATGTACGCTGTCACCGGCGCAACCGGCCACCTCGGCCAACTGGTTGTCGAGGCGCTTCGCAAACAAACGCCGGCGAGCCAGATAGTCGCCCTGGCACGCGATCCCGCGAAAGCAAGCGAGTTGAACAAGTTCGCAGGTAGCGTGCGTCCCTTCGACTATGACAAGCCGGAAACGCTCAGGTCTGCGCTCGAGGGAATCACGAAGCTCGTGCTTATTTCTTCCAATGCGATGGGCAGGCGGACGGCACAGCACAAGGCCGTCATCGACGCCGCAAAGGCCGCCGACGTTGAATTGATCGCTTATACGGGCATTCTTCATGGTGAGAAGTCGCCGATCAATCTGAGGAAAGAGCATCAAGAGACCGAAAGGCTCCTAAAGCAAAGCGGCCTTCGTTACGTCTTCCTGCGTAACGGCTGGTACATCGAGAATTACGTCGCTTTTCTGAAGCCCGCGCTCGCGAACGGCGTCTTTCCCGCAAGCGCCGGCAACGGCCGGATCTCAGCGGCGGGCCGTGCCGACTATGCCGAAGCGGCCGCCTTATCACTGATCCAGGACGACGGCTCGACAGAGCGAGTCTATGAGTTGGCCGGCGACAGCGCCTTCACGCTCAGCGAGTTCGTTGCGGAGGCCTCACGCCAAGCAAATAAGCCGATCCAATACAAGAACCTGCCCGAGCCGGAATTCGCGGCCCTGCTGACCAAGTTCGGCCTACCGCCTCACCTGGCCGCGGATGTGGCACAGTCCTCCTCTGTCACCGCGCAGGATGCGCTGTTCGACGACAGCCGCGCCTTGAGCAAATTCA
>Ga0209274_10000466_pt1 | contig 24885 bp, 21 predicted proteins | sample HubBroMetageREF1_FD_188343 | JGI IMG/M metagenome (GOLD analysis project Ga0209274, IMG submission 188343) | Reference soil microbial communities from the Hubbard Brook experimental Forest, New Hampshire, USA - Hubbard Brook CCASE Soil... | ecosystem: Environmental > Terrestrial > Soil >...
TGCCTTGGGCGCAGGGGGTCGTAGGTTCAAATCCTATCGCCCCGACCAATCACTTCTTTCCCACCACCACGTTCTGGTAGTCCGGCATTTTCCCGGGAAGCGGCCATTCTCGCCCAGATGCGGAGCTGGTTGTCTTACTGGGTTCATTCGCCAGATGGAATCTGAACAGTAGTGGCAGCACCGAGGACCAGTACTTCCAGGTGTGCGCACCTGGTCCAGTCGACCACTCATGCGGGATACCGAGTTCGGCTAGCTTTTGGTGCAAGCCCAGCATCATCGAGAAAAGACGGTCGTCCGTTCCGCAGGCCAGAAAAAGTCTGGGAATGGGGCCGGGCACAATGATTGTATGTTTGCCGCGGCCCTGAGCATCGAGCGGTCCGGGCGGCGGTGGTTGCGTTGGCCAGAAGCTCCAGTCTTTATCCACGAGTCCGCTGATCATGCTGACGCTGGCGAAACGGCCGGGATACCGCCGAGCTACATCCATCGACAAATAACCGCCGAAAGAGAAGCCGCCGATTGCCCAATGCTCGCGTTCGAACGGGATGCCGTAGTGGCTTGAGACTGTGCCCGCGACCTCTTCCGCAACTAGAGTCAGATAATTGTGGTAGGGGAAGCGGTCGGAAAACTCATCGTAAAAGCTGCTGAAGCGGACGTCGGGCAGCACCACGATCGCTGGCCGCACCTCGCCGCGGCCCAGCATCTCGTCGTAGAGTTGATCCACTTTGAGATGTTTCAACAAATCTTCGGGCCGGTCGCGCCAACCATGATTCAGAATCAATACTTCAGAAGCGGCAACCTGCGTCTTTGGTACCAGAGCCAGGACGAAGCGCGGCTCGTTCATCTCTTTGGACCAGAAACGAATCCGTTCCACGCTGAGATGGGCGCGCTCCGAGAGGCGTACTACTTCGATCTGTCCGGGGGCGAGTGGGGCCTTTTCAAACGCTTCTTTGCGTTCCCGGCACGTGGTCAAATACAACGCCGACAGAGACAACGTTGCCGTCAGCCCCAGTCCCAGCAGTCTCCAACGGTTCCACATCGCGACACCTCAGCGAATTGGCTGGCCGCTCCTGGCGGAGACGCAACTTCTAGTATTGCTGACCATCCACCTGCTTACCATTGTTTCGGTCAAGAAAGAGACGCTCTCTGCTATTGATCGTCAGAGGTTAGCGCTACTTCACTGGCTAAGATTCTCCAGAGCGAAGGTCTGCCACGACGTCATGAGCAGCGTTAATCATAATATCCGGCGGGATATTCGTGTGATCACTGTCCTAAACAACCTGTCCTAAACAACAATTTCGCGGCCGTGGTTGGTGGCTGAAGAACCTTTACTGGACTGTAGAAGCTTGTCAGTTGTTGTTTGCTCGCACTTCGTCGACTACTTGCCGGACGGCTATGACGATGGACTCCGGCGATTGTGTCATACCGTGGTCCGCATCTACCACGACTTGCCGCCCACGCGTTGACAAGCGTACGAGGCTGGCTTGCAATTGATGTACTCGGACCTCGTGATATTCCGCTGCTTCCTTTTCGAAACCGGGAGGAGCCCAATACCTTCCAGCGGTCAGCACGACGAGCGGGCGATCACCCAGGCTGCCGGCGTTCCGCACGGCATTGTCGATATCGGGATTCGTGCCGGTTCTCGGAACGATTCTGCCCTCGTCAGTGGCGGCGCACGCCTGCTCCGCATCGGTCCTATAGGCCTTCGGCTGTGCTTCGAGCCTCGTCAATGTGTCGCTTTGCTCCGGTGTGAAATCGGGCGAAGGAGGGCGCCGCTCCCGGCTCCCAACGTAACGAATTATTCCAAATCGCATCAGTGCCGGCAGAGCGGTGCAAATCAGGTGTCTCGTACGGCCCGACAGGCGATTTATTGGCGCTACCATGAAGTCGGGATCACGTTGGTCTGGAGTCGCGGAATCAACAAGCACCAAACCTGCTACGTCCGTCGGGTAGCGCGCGGTGTAGATGAGAACATATTCTCCTCCCACGGACCCTCCCGCCATGACGTAAGGCGGCAACACTCCCGCGCGCCGGAGCGCCTCGTGTAGATCGCTGGCAATACTCGCACCGGTTCGCGGAGACGATGGCGGGTCGCTCCACCCTACACCCGCGCGGTCGTACCAGCACGCACGAGTGAACGCTGCCATCTTGGATTGCTGCAAAAGCAACGAATAACCGGGCGAGTTGCCTCCGGTTTCGAGGATCACGGTCGGCGCACCATTACCAGAGCAGTAGAGGTTCAGAGTGCGTCCACCGATATCGACCGCCTGTCCAACTCGTGGAGACAGTTGCCGGGCATCCCCGGCTCTCCCGACCTGTTCATAGGTAAAGCCCACCAGAAGGGCCAGCACAAGCAGAGTCAGAAGTACGTACGAGATTCTTTGCACCCACTTTCTCATGTGCCCTACCTCCCCATAAGAAATGAGCGACTCACGCTTCGGCGTTACGGTCGCATAGTCCAGTTGAATAAAAAGCTTCCGAATCCGATAAGGAGCGGCACCGCTCCCGCGATACCCCCTACTACCCATTTCCACATTTCCGATCGGATGAGCCACTGTCGCAGATTTCCGATCGGATGAGCCACTGTCGCAGCAGAGAGATGGCAGCGTCATACACGAGCGGCGCCGCGCCAGATTCGTCAATGGATTCGTCGAATATCCAAAGAAGTTCTGGCTCGAATCGCAGGCGAAAGGCGGGTGGATGCAAACGAATGAGCCAACGATACACGGTGCGGGTCATCAGGCTCTCCCCGGACGGATTGTGAGATGTAGTCTCGCTTCGCGGACCAGGCCTTCGAGTCGCGCGATCTCGGTAGCCAGGAGTCCACGGCCAAAACGTGACAGGCGATAATAGCGGCGCCTGGGATCATCGCCGGGAGAGCGTGGAGAGCGCTCTTCCACGATGCCTTGATCGAGTAGTCTTTGCAGATTGTCGTACAGCGTGCCGGGGCCTAGCTTGTAACGGCCGTCCGACTGGCGGGCCACCTCCCGCATAATCCCGTATCCGTGACGATCCTCGCTTGAGAGGGCGAGCAAGATATGAAGCGCGGCAGGGGAAAGAGGCAGGAATTGATCGAAATCTTCCTTCATAGTCGGATGCCGTTATATCGGAATCCGACTACTGGGTCAAGGCCTATTTTTCCGAACAGGCACGGCACCTCTTCGGCGATGCCCTACTTGGCGGCGCCGGCTTCGCGGCTGGCCAGCTTCTTGCGGATCAGTTCTTCGATCTGTTGCAGCGTATCCAGGTTATGTACGTTGATTTCTCTGGGGTCGAATTCGACTTTGAAGTGCGCTTCCAGAAAAGCCACGAGGCCGATCATGCCGATCGAGTCGATGAGGCCGCCGCTGACGAGCGGAGTAGCGTCCTCGATCGTGGTCTGATGCACGGCGAGCAGAACGTTTTCCGCGATGAACTGCCGGACTGCGATTTTGATCTCCATGGTCAATTAATTAACGATCCAAATAATGAACGCAGATCACTTTCAGGCCCTGGCCAGCGTAACTCCCCACATGAAACCGATCCCTGCCGAAGCGAATAACAATAATTGCCCGGGACGAATTCGGCCCTCCCGCCGCAGGTGTACATAATTGATGACCAGGTCACTGGCAAAGGTGTGACCATATTCAGCCATGGGAGTCAGCGCCAGACCGCCCTCGGAAAGACCGCCCTCGGGCAGTCCAACCATCCGGCGGAAACCGTCGCGGTCCCGGCGGCTGATGTTGGAATAGATGAAATGGTCAACATCATGCAAGCTCAGGGAAGACGCCGCCAGGACTTTTTGCACCAGCCGATACAAGTTTAGATAGTAGATCGGCATTACCTCGTTTTCAATGCGCAGAGCGTCGACTTTGATCTCGAGGTGTCCGTTGGTCTTGACTAAGGCGATGGCATCGTGCAGATGGCCGAGCGTCATGGCTTCAACACCCAGCAGCAACGGGCCTTCCGGGCCTTCGCGGCGCAGAATAACGGCGCTGCCGGCGTCGCCTTGCACCGTCACCGGAAGCAACGAGCGGTTGCCGGCGGGCGCGGTGTCACCGGTCACCAGCAGCGCGGTTCGAATAGTTTCATCGGTACGCATCCAACCCAGCGCGGTCTTGATGGCGAGGTGAAGCGCTCCGCAACCCCCCGCTTTGAAACTCAAGTTCATCGAAGTTTCCGCTCCCAGATCGGCGCTGAGTTTGTGGGCGAGGGAAAGAGACTGCGAGTTCTCTCCAGGAAAAGTGCTGTAGTCGAGGATGAGGTTGATGTCTGGCCCGGTGATCCCGGCGTCCGTGATGGCCGCGGCAGCAGCTTCGCGAACCAGGTCATAGGGTTGCTGGCTACCGCAGACGCGGACGCGGCTGAGTCCGAGACCCTCCGCGGCTTTTTGTCTGGCTTGCGGGCTCAGCGGAGCGAGGGTTGTGCGCACGCGATCTCTTTCCCGCTCCAGGACGGCTTCGACGGTCTCGCCGTCGGGTGGAACGGCGTACGCCGCGGATGCGATTCGCACATTCATATTTGTAGGTTCATGGTCGGGCATTTCATGGCCGTACATTTTAGGGCCGTACATTTCAAGGCCGTACATTTCAAGGACAAGGCAACTCCAGCAGCAGCGCTGCAAAACCACGATCGCCCGATGTTCCTGATCCGGACGTTCCTGATCCAGACGTTCCTAACAGGAGAGCCTGCCCGCCGCGTGGCCGACTACTCAATGCCAATATTAAATGGAGAAAAGCGCTGGTATCGGGAAGGCCCGCAGCAACCGCGTTCGGCGGGACTATCTGAGGAGGAGCGGTTCGAGGAGAAACGATGGCCGCATCCGCTCCACTGATCTCGCGGGCCAAGGCGGTGGTCGAGCCGTTAGCGCATGGCAAGCCACTGCCGGCGCAAATGACGAGACTCGGAACCGCACCTCCGAGCATCTGGCGGATGGACTCCACCGGCTGTCCGCCCGTCATCCAGCGGCCCGAGTTGAAATGCGCATAGGCGCGCGCCTCGCGGCGACCAGCCGGTTCCAACACCAATGCGACCACTCCTTCGCTGGGTATGAAACCACTCAGTACAGAACCGCCGGGTTCCTGCGGAGAGCCCGGCAGAGGCTCCGCGTTGCAGCAGGCCGGCGACAACAAACCTGCCGCCTCGTACCATTCATAGATGGCGCGGGTGAGCGTATCGCCCGCAAGCACAATGGCCAAGTCCGCCTGACCGCGGCGGAGCAGCGAAGCCGCCTGGATTAACGCGCTCTCGGCGGCAACGCCCTTGCTGCCGAGCGTGATGTTCGGCCCGCGCAGGCCGTGCCATAAAGCCACATGACTGGCAGGAGCGTTGGCGAGGCCTTCCGGGAACGGACTGGGATCGGTTCCACGCCAACCGTTTACGGCAGCGCTTTGGTAGAACGCTTCAGTGAGTTCGGCGCAGCCGAAACCAGTGCCGAACACCACAGCTACCCGGGACCGGTCGACCTTGTTCTGGTCCGTCTTGTTCTGGTCGTTCTTGTTCTGGTCCGTCTTGTTCTGGTCGTTCTTGTTCTGGTCCGTCTTGTTCTGGTCCATCTTGTTCTGGTCCATCTGGCTAAGGTCGATCCCTGCATCTTGAAGGGCGAGAGAAGAAGCCACCAGGGCCCACGCTGACAAGCGATCCAGACGCCTGGTCTTCAGGCCCGGCACCACGCTGGCGGGGCGAAACGGCTTCACGAGAAACGCCCGCCGCAATCCGGCGGTTGGCCACGCAGTAACGGGTTCGGGCTCGGGCTCCGCGGTGCTTTGAGGGATTAGCCCGGCGAGCGCACCATAGGGGCTCACCGAGCCGATCCCGGTAATGGTAAGTAAATTCGGAGTCATGCGAGGCCGTTCCCGAACCCGCTGCTACCAAATATCAGCGCCGTGTTGCTGCCGCCGAATCCAGCCGAGACCGACATTGCCACCGGCAACGTTTCGCGTTGAATGCCTCCCCGCAGCCAGTTCACGCTCGGGCTCTCGATCGGATCCGTGAGCCGCAGCGTCGGCAGCAGTGCGCCACAACGCACGGCCATGATTGTGATGGCCGCCTCCAGCGCTCCAGCAGCGCCGAGACAGTGTCCGAAATAAGACTTTGTGGAAGACACAGGGACGGGGCGGCTGCGGCTGTGGAACGTAGTCTCGTAAGCGTTGGATTCAGCAACGTCGTTCAGTGGAGTGCCCGTGCCGTGGGCATTCACGTAGCCGATGTCATCGCATCTGGCCTCCGCCATTTCCATCGCAAGGCGCATGCAATCGGCCAGGCCGTTTCCCTGTGCTTGTGGCGCGGTGGAATGAAATGCGTCGTTGGTCATGGCCCATCCCCGCAACACGGCGAGGATGTTGGCATTCCGCGCCATGGCACGGTCCAGCGTTTCGAGAACGAGCACTGCGGCTCCTTCGCCCAGATTCAATCCTTTGCGATTCTGATCAAAGGGACGGCACGGGTCTGGGTCCAGCGCCTGCAGGGAGTTGAACCCGCTCAACGTGAATGGACACAGCGCGTCACTGCCGCCTGCCAGCATCATGGGCGCGGCTCCGTCGAGCAGCAGGTTGGCGGCGAGCGCAATCGCCATGGCGCTCGAAGCGCAGGCCGCGGAGATCGCACAGCGTGGTCCGCCGATGCCCAGATCGTCACCTACGGCGTCGGCAACGTGCGCCGCGGGATAAGAGGCGGCCCGCAGGAGGCCGTCGCCGTTCCGATACCAGGCAGCCGGATCGTGGGCGATTGCGGGATCGATCTCGCTCAAGCCCGCGACCGTGCTGGCCATCATGACTCCGCTCGCGCGGAAGGCCGCGCTCTCACGACCAGATTCCCTGACCGCGTCTCGAGCCGCCACCATCGCGAGCCGATCGCTACGCGAATATCGGGGAGTGTTCTCTTTCGCTGCCAGCGGCAAAGTGCCGACATGCGCCGTACTTCCTTCGAACCCGGGATACAGATCTTTCGTGGGCGTCAGACAACACTTGCCGGACAACATGCCGGCCTGCAGGCAATCCAAGCCAATCCCGTAGGGACTGACGACGCCGATGCCGGTAACAACGATGGTTTTGCTAGGGTCATTCATGCGACGACCGGTCATGCGAGGATCACCATGCGACGATCACCCTGCGACGATCAGTCACGGGAGGCAACCGGCCAGAACTCAAAAAAATTCATCCACTGATCGTAATGGGTGGTCAAAGTTTTTTCCAGGAAGTGGACGGCCTGGCACAGAGCGCCCTGCAGCGCGGCATCGCCGTCAGCCGCTGCAACCGGCGGGATGGGTTCGCCCATCATGGCGTGATAGCGCAACCATCCCTGCCGAATCACGAACCCAGGCATCACCGGTGCGCCGGATACTTGCGACAAGAAGAAGGGGCCGAGAGGAAACGAAGTGGGCTGTAAAAAAAACGAGACCTCGGCACTATGGCGCTGATACACGCGATCTCCCTGCATCGCCACGATTTCGTTTCGACGCAGCGCTAGCAGGAGTTCCAGAGTCGCGGGCGCGCCGGCTTTGAGATCGACGATTTTGAGTCGGTCGCTGGCCATCAGATTCCGCAGCAGGATCTCCGCCGGTTTGTCTTCGACCACGCGCGCTACGTTGACGGGACGGCCGTGCATTTCGAGCAGCCGCGAGGCAAATTCCCAATTCCCCACATGCGCCGTCCAAACGATCAGCCCGTTGCCTGCCGCAAGAGCTTGCTCGATCTTGGCCGCGCCGCGCTCCGGGTCCACCAGCATGGCGAGCAGCTCGGCATGAGTGGACTGGGGAACATAGCAATAGGAAACCATCAGATCGCAGAACGAATAGAAGACCCAGTAGACCTTCCACTGCAATGCCAACCCGCGCTTGCCCGAGACCGGGCGCAGGTTCCCAGCTACCGCCCGCCGCTCCCGCTTCAACATGAGATAAAAGATCAACGCCGTAACCACTGCGATAGGAGGATGAAGGAAGCGTGGCAGCCTCGGGATGATGGCAAAGATAATCCGCTGCGCCGTTATGTTGTGAAAACGGTGCTCGTACCAGCGCGTCAATTTCGGCCTGCGGGAAACAGGGTGCAGAAGAACGGAGACCAACTTGGGCGATCAGGCTGGGCAAGCATGTTACGCAATAAATGGAATAGTAGTGTCAGGTCCTTACTGCCGCCACTTTGGATTCAATGATCGCCGCCAGGACTTCGATACTCTCGAAGTGTTTCTTGTCAAAATTGGCCTGCACCAACTTGATGCCGAAGTGCCGCTCGATCTCGAGCACGAGCTGCAGGATATCGATGGAATCGATTTCCAGTTCGCCACCGAGCAGGGGCTGATCGTCGCGGAGATCGTCCGGGGTCATATCGGTGATTCGCAAGCTCTTTAGTATGATCGGCTTGAGTTGCTCTTTAACGCTGGGCATGGTGTTTCGATGCAGGCTAAGAAAAAAGAGCATACCACAAAGGTTACGGACTGAAGCGACCAGCGCAGAGGATCAACTACAGCAGCCCGCCATCGACTGCGATGACCTGCCCAGTGATATAGCTGGCCTCCTCAGATCCCAAAAACACGACCAGCGGAGCCACTTCTTCGGGCTTGCCAAAGCGGCCCAAAGGAATTTCGGAAAGCAGGCGTTTCTCATCTTTCTCAATGTACTTTGCGGACATCGGGCTGGGAATCACCCCGGGGCAGACGGCGTTAACTCGAATATGGAATGGCCCTACCTCGCGGGAGAGTGCCTTGGTAAAGGCGATGACGCCGCCTTTGGACGCTGAGTAATTGCACTGGCCGGCCTGACCGCGGATTCCGCTGGGCGAAACGATGTTGCAGATGGCTCCGCTGCCCCGGCGCATCATGCCCGGCAGGGCCAACCGCGAACACAGATATGTGCCGCGAAGATTGGTGTCGATGACTTCCTCCCACTGTTCGTCGGACATGAAGGCCAGCAGGACATCGCGGTTAATGCCTGCATTGTTTACCAGGTAGTCGATCGAACCGTAGTCTCGTTCGATGCGCTCGAACATGGACGCTACGCTCTCTTGATGGGAGAGATCGGCTTCCACGGCCAGCGCTTGACCGCCGGCAGCGACGATGTGCTCGACCACTCCGGTTGCGCACTCTTTCCCGTGACGATAGTGCACGGCCACGCGGAATCCCGCGCTTCCCAGAGCTTGCGCGATGGCGGCGCCGATCGTCCCTGACGCGCCCGTCACCAGTGCGATCTTCTGATTGTCGATCCGGCCCTCAGACGGTCTCTCAGCCATAGATTCGAGTTTAGTGCAGCGGCTTGAAGATCAGAACATAGGCGGCCCAACGCGAGTTGTAGCGGGCGATGTTGCCGTCGAGCGCATAGGAAACTGTGCCTTGCACCAGCGTACCCAAGGGACCGGGCGTATTGAAGTTGAGTTCCAGGCCGTCGAACTTGCGGAACTGGAAGGACTCCTCCAGATTCCGCGCGCGCGCATAGGCGTACATCCCCTCGATCTTCATCAGGTCGAGCAGGTTGAAACCGTAGTGCACGTTGGCCATGGCGATAGCGTCAAAAGAATCGGTGCCCGGCGGAATGCCGTGGAGGCGCGGCGAGGAGAGAAACGAGGGAAAATAACGCGAGAAGCGATCCAGTTGGTCTCCGCCCCAATAGGAGACATCCCATCCACCCTTGGTGAACTTTCCGATGTAGTAATCCTTGTTCAAGTCGGCGTTGTAGAGGGTGAATGCGTTTTGCGGACGCTGCTCCAGTAAAGTGTTTTGCGGCGGCGGGTTCGTGGAGGATGATGTGGGGCCACATCCCGCCGGCGGCGGGGTCAGCGAAGTACAGCCGAACGGCCTCCAGTCGATGCGCTGGCCGCGTGTCCCTTGCGCATCGAACACGTAACCTCTGCGGCTGTATTTTATTTCTACACCGGGAAGAATGTTCAGGCCGTTGCGGGGCAACTCGTATGACTCGTCGGCCTGGCTGGTCCTAAGGAAATTGTCGTACGCGAAGTAAGTTGATGCCGTGATGCTGAGATGCGTGGCGGCTTGCCAGGAGGCCCGCAGTCCGGCGGTTTGTTCCCACGTCCATACGTCGCCTTGCTTCAATTCGGTGTTGTCGCTGTAGATGCGGTTCTCGCCGGGCAGACCGTTGAGCGACAAATCCAGGGCCAGACGGAACTTGGGCCGGTACTGCTTGGAGAGGTCGGAAATCAGGATGGGTCCGGCAAAGAAAGTGGAAAGCTGCGCGCCGGTGTGTCGGAAATCGAAATCGGCAATGCTGATGCCGAGAAACGGAATGGGAAAGTTGAACGTGCCTCCGTACATCGCGCCGGCAATCAGCGCCCGGACGCGCTTCACGTCAGTCTCCACCAGAACTCGTTCGCCGTTTTTCTTCGCCAGCGACCGCAGTCCCTGGTCGGTGTCGCGGTACATGGGATCGTCCGAACTGTGCTCGGCCGCGAGCGCGCCGGCGAATTCCGGGGTGTTGATGACGTAGTCGGAGAACTTCACCGTTCTCTGCAGCACGAAGTCGCGTCCGGCTGCATTTAATAGTTGCTGTGCAGAAATTGACCGCAGCAGGTTGAACTGATTGCCTTTGCCGTCAGAGACTAACTCGAAATTTTGCGTCTCGGTGTTCACCAGCACGTTGTTCTTCGCACCGCGTTGGCTCAAGGATTGTTTCACTTCGCGAAATGTCGTGCCGTCGATCCAGACTTTGCCGCTGTAAAGAGCCTCGTCCCGCACTTTGTCTTTAGGCTCGACTCCGATCACATAACACAGGGCCCCGTTGACTTGGTCTGTGCCTAGCAGCTTGTAGTCATAGCGTTCGTTGAGCTTCAATTCGAGAGGCTGGGTCAGCACTTTTTCGGGCTCGATTTGCGGCAGCGGAAACTCATGGTTCTTGGCGAGCTTCACGCCGTTGACGTAGAACTCTTTTTGGGCGAGCTCCATCTGGCCGTCGCGGCCAACAAATTGCTTGAGCTGCACCGACACGTCGAAGCCCGGCCCGAGGTTGGTGCTTTCAAAGTGCAGACTCATGAAACTGGAAGCCGTATAGTTTTCCAGCTTCTGTTTCTGCGCTTCGCGGTTCTGCTGCCAACGGGCAATGACTTCCTCAAGCTTCAGATCGACTCCGCCTTTCACCTCCACCGTGCTAATCGTCTGATCGGCGTCGCTTTCTTTGTGGATGGAAATCAGGGCGTACTCGCTGGTGCAGGCGCAGGTCTGCGTGAAGCCCTTGTCAGTCTTCGTCGCCTCGCCGGCGGGGAACGGAGTGCCAGTGGCGGGATCGTACCACTTGATTTCGAATGGCCCGGATCGAACGCCCTGTAGCCGGACCGTCTTCGGGGAGTCGGGGCTTCCATTCACACGCGCCACAATTACGACGTCCGACTGCCCTCCGCCGAACCAGTGGTGGTCACCGTTGGCCACGCGATCAACTGCGATGCTGAACGGTGAGGTGGCGGAATCTGCCGGAAACATATTGGCGGTGATGGAATGCGCCATGAAACGGTTCACGCTGCACACGGCGGTTGCGGCCGCGGCGTCTGCGGGTTCTGACCAGACGATTTCGACGGAGGTTCCGCTGGCTGCCAGCATTGCGGCCAAGGACTGCGAAGCCGCGACGGATGTTTCGTCGGCTACCTTGAGCGGCTCTAGCTTCAGGATGAGAGGCTTATTCAGCGCCTGTTCGGCGATCCAAGTGGCATCCTGGCGCCAGGCGTTGGACTCGGAATAGGTTGTTCCCAGCAGATCGGCGTAGGTGGCCAGGCGCTTTACGATCGTGCCTTGCCGGCCGACAAATCCGGGCGGGAAAGCAAACGCCAGGCGCAAGCCGGAGTTGCTGGCCTTGGCGTTTAATGCCAGACGCACCAGCGCGAACGCAAATAGATCGGAAGCTGTCTGCGGTTCCTTCAATTCTATTTCGACGATCAGTCCCCGCACCGCCGCCGCCGAGAGCGGCATCTGTTTCAGGAACGCGTCAACTCGCTCCGTAATTTGTTTCTCGGTCTCATTGCCGGCAATCGAACTGGCTCTCGCTACCACGTGCAGCCAAACCTCGGATCCCTCGGGCATGCTTTGAACAGCTTGGGCCTGGGCTTGTGTTTCGGAAACGCTGGCTTGGCTTTGGTTAGGAGCGAAATCGAAAGACAGGGGCGGCAGCACGATCAGCTTGCCGGGAAACTCACACTGTTTAGCGGCCGCTAGGCCTGCGGCAAGGTTCTGGTCCGCCGGAATCGAGATGGCAGAGCGCGGCAGACCGGCTTGCGCTGTCGGCGGCAAGAACAGAAAAACCGGAAGCAGCAGAAGAACGGGAATCCACCCCACCCCTGCCACTCGGAAGAAGAACAGCGATGCCGAGTCAAGCGACGATTTCATGAAAACTAGATCCGAAACTTAGAACCGGAACTTGTTCGAACCGGAGCTTTTTAGAACCGGAACTTGTTAGAACCAGGAACTTGATCGACGATCACGGGAAGGAATCTATGATGCGCCCGTTTATGGAGCGCCCGGGATATCGTGACGAGATCGAGTCGATGACGGGTTCGCGAACGTGCAGCTTCGTTGATATGGATTAAAGATAAATTTCTCATCAATGAAAGCTTAACTGTTCGAAGTAGTATATACGAACGTCTGCGGGTGGACCCGTACTCCCTGTAGGTATTGGTGGCGTTCCGCGCGAGATCCCGCGCTTCGCCTGAAGATCGGCTCCGCTCGGGATGACGCCGGCGATGATGAGGCCGACCAGGGCTTTGCCGAGCATGCTGAGGCTGACGACGATGCAGCGCCCTCAGTCCCGATCGGACACCGTTCGTATGTCGGTCGCTTCGCGTCGTTCTCCCAGGAGAATAACCGCGGGGACCAAACAGAGGCCGCCTACCAGCGCGAGGGCAACTCCTAACGAGGTTACCAGACCCATCTCGGCCAACGGTGCGAAACTGGAGGCCATCAGGGCACCGAATCCGACGATCGTCGTGAGGTTCGATTGAATCACAGCCGCGCCCGAGGCTTTTGCGATCGCGAGTATCCCGTCACGCTCGTCTTCCAGGTGACGGCTCCGCAGATAGCGCTGCACTAAATGGATGCCGTTGTCGATCCCGATACCAATGATGAGCGGAATCGCGGTAATCGACATGAAACTGAAGCGGTGACGGAATAGCAGCAACAGCCCGAAAGTTACAACAATGCCGAACACGATTGGGATCAGCACGATGAGAGACACGCGCAGGTTGCGGAAAGAAAGATAGACCATCAACCCGATGCCCGCCGCAGTCCACAGCAACGCGCGGCGGCTGTCATGCAGCACCTGACTCTGCACGTCGCGATTCATCTTGTCGTAGGAGAACTCTACGAACGGACCGAACTGATTGCGCCAGGAGGCGATCACACTGTCGGGAACCACATCGATCGCGTTGGGATCCGTGGCATAAAAAGCGATGGCCGCGACGTAGCTGCCGTCTCCGGTTTTGCGAATGCTGTTGTCGAGCAGGCCGGCGGGTAGGAACTTGGCGGCCGTTTCGAGAGTCACCGGATCATTTTTCTGACCGAGCTTTTGCAGCCGGTCGATAAACGGTTGGAGTGGTTCGAGCTTAAAGCCATTCTCGCGCAGCGAATCTTCGAGGGCGCGGGCGGAGGCGGCCAGATGGACTCCGGCCAGCGAACTGGCCCGTTCGCTTTGAGTTTGAGCGGATGGAAGCAGGGCCGCGGGCGAGAAGATGGATTTGATGACGCCGCGCTGCCGATAGGTTTCGAGACCCGCCGTTAATTCTTCGGCGCGGCGCAGCACTTCCTGCTCGCCGCCCGAGATCAAGAGTACGTTCGGGCTGCCCTCAATTCCAAACCTTGCGGAGAGGAGGTTTTGCGCGGCCACCGCAGGATTATCGGCGCCGGTGATGTCAAAACGGCCTCCAAGTTTGATGGTGGGCAGAAACAATAATGACAGCAGGAACATTCCTGAGCCCAAGCCGACGACGAGGCGCGGGTGCCGGCCCACAACGTCGACAGCTTTCCGCGCGATCCATGGAAGGATTCGGAAGGTGATCGTCTCCGGCGCGCGCGGCTTGGAGAACCGCCACCATAGGCCCATCAGCGCGGGAACGGTCAACAGCGTGTGGAACATCATCATGAACATTCCCACCGTGAGGATGAACCCGAACTCCGCCAGTGCCTTGAAACCGGAGAAAGCCAGCGAGGCGGTGGCGGTCGCCGCAGTGACAATGCAGAAAACGACACTGAGCCCAGTGGTCTCGAAGGTTCGGAGCATGGCGTCGTTCAGTGTCCCACCCTTGGCCCACTCCTGCGGCAGACGGTTGAAGAAATGTACGACCTGGTCGTCGCCCAGTCCCGCCAGGATCGCGATGAAGGAAAGGCTGATGAGATTGACTTCTCCGGGATAGAAACTTGCGATACCCGTCGTCCATAGAATGCCCAGGCCTGCGGGCAGCAGCGACAAGAGCAGCAGCGGAATCCTGGGGTAGATCAGCAGACACAACAGCAGATTGCCGACGATGGAAATCAGCGAAATTTTGCGAATATTCCTCTCGATGAACTGGTGCTCCTGCTCGGCGTAAACGTAAGCTCCGGCTGCAGTCGCTCGCACTCCGGAGTCGCGCAACTCCGGCTCGGCGCTCATCGACTTGATGTGCTCCCGGGTCCACTGCACGACCTGGCCGGCGAACTTGTAGTCCATCGCCGACTGGCGAGGTTCGGCAATGATGAGCAGCGCTTTGTGGTCTTTACTGAAGAATCGATTCCCCGATCCCCAGTTGAGATCGAAATTCGCGAACTGCGAAAGCCCCTGGCTGCTGCCGCGCGACTCTACTTCCATTAAGCCCAGAGGATCGGCAACAAAGTAATTCGTTCCTAACGACGAGAACGGCGTGATCAGTTCGGTTGCCGCGCGACGAATGGTTTGATGAATCTGTTGCGGGTCGAGCCGCCGTTTCAGATCTTGCGTTTGCTCTGGTTGGACGAATGACGGAAAGTTCCAGGTAAAGTAGCGCACCATATTGAGCAGTTCGTCTTCCTGCAGGCCGCAGCGGTCTTCCTGCAGGCCGCAGCGTGCATGCAGGAACAGTCCGCTGCTCAGCATGTCGGCGGTGAGACGGTCGGCCGTTTGCTCCATCTCGCTGGTGGCGTCGGCGCCCTCTTTTTCTTTTTCCTTTTCCGGGGCTTCGATCACGACGAAGAGCTGGTTGCCGTAACCCAGTTCTTTGCCGATCTGACTCGCGGCTCGCCATTGCGGGTCGCGATTTCCAAACAGGTCGGTGAGGTCCGTGCCGGTTCGCAGGTTGTGGATATTCGCGTACAACAATAGAGTCCCGACCAGGCTCAGAGCGGTCACCAGCCCCGGATGCCCCACGACCAATCGGCCCACCGAGCGCATGAAGCGGACCATCATGAAGCGGCCCCCGTTGCGGACTCAGCTGCATCCAGCTTTTCGTCCTCCGTCGCGCTTTCCGCCATCCCGTTTTTCGCGACGAAAAGAATATGAGCGAGGGGCAGGAGATTTCGAAACCGGCGCTCTTCCACCTGCATGCCGGCGTCCTCCAGCACGCGATGGTATTCGGCGGCCGGAAGGATCAGGGGTCGCGTACCCGCGCGTCCGCAGGCGAATATGAGCCGGTCGAATGCCATGGTGATTGTGGACCACAGACCGCGCTCGCGATCATGGACTCGGAAGACCAACCTTCCCCCGGGCACGAGCGCAGCACAGCAACGTTTCAGCAAACCGAGCTGCTCATTGGCGGGCAGATACTGCAGGACATCCAGAATGAGAATCAAAGCGGCCGGCGGAAGATCGAAAGTGCGAACATTGGCCACGCTCAAGTCGGCGTTGAAGCCGCTGAGGGCCTGGCGAGCGACCGCGATGCGATGCGCGTCCAGGTCGCAACCCACCAGGCGGCGGCTGCTGTCACCGAAAGCTGTAAAACTCAGGGCGATGCCGTAGCCGCACCCGAGATCGACAACCGTCCCCGAGCCCAGGTGTTCGGTGGCGAGTAACGCCGCTAGCAACTCAAATATTCTGTCCAGCCGCAGCTTCCAACGCACGAACCCGCGATCGGCCCGGGCGCATGGCGCGAACATCCGGTTCACAAAGTTAATTCGGTCGCGCAATCCCTGCTTGGACAACGCTGAATCAGACAATCCGGAATTCGCAGGCGCCCTAACCTGGACCACGACCGCCGTAATCGCCGCCCCAGCGCCGCCCACGAGCACGCCCAGCACGACGCTGCCCATCGCCCACCCGAGAAGCTCTTCCTTCATGTGCGCCCCAGTCAATGCGGAAAGATGAAACGGGCGAAATGAACCGCTGCGTAAAAAATAGCCGAGTTCCACCGAGGACACCACAATCACGGGCTGCAGCAGCGGATTGTTAATGAAAGTGCCGGCCACCGTCAGCGGCTTGTTCAGCCTGAAGAACAAAGCCACACCCACTGCCGCAAGAGTTTGAAACCCGTATATGGGGACGATACCGATGAATATGCCCAGAAACACGGCAGCGGCGGCGGAGCCGGGCGTAAGCCCCTCATGGAGCAAGGTGGTTACCAACGCCCGCACGCGAGTCTTCAGTGCTCGAATCACAATCTTCGGCTTACCTAGTCGCCCGACGCTACCGTCAACTCGCCGCTCGCTACCATTTCCCCGTCTACCCAAACCGTGCCGCTGATGCAGGCCATGCGCCCGAGGTCGGTCAGCTTCTTGGTTTCAACGCGCAGTTCCTGCCCCGGAGTGACGGCTTTGAGAAACTTGAAGCGGTTCACGGCCGCGAGCAGGGCCACTCCGCCCCCAGTCCCGGCTTGCGAGGCGGACGCTCCCAGCATAACTCCCGCGGTCTGGGCCACGGCTTCGATCAGAAGAACTCCCGGCAGAATGGGCTTGGCGGGAAAATGTCCGGCGAAAATCGGGTCTGCGGGATCGACGAACTTCACCGCCACACAGCGAACTCCCGGCTCCAGTTCCTCTACGCGATCGATCCATAAGAACGGAGGGCGGTGAGGAATCATGGTCTCGATTTCGTTGCGCTCGATCACCTTTCGCTCCCCACTTTTCGTTCCGTCACTTTTCGCCCGATCACTCTTAGTTCGATCACTCTCGATCGCTTTTAGGTCGCTCAGTTCGGTTTGTATACCTCAAATGTATCTGGCGGAATCTGGGGATTCAACGAGTTGACGTCGATGACGAATACACTGTTTACGCCACTCTTGCCATCCACCTCGAGCGAACGGAGCAGGAAGGTTCGCTTGTCCAGCTTCACGATGAGGTAATTCAACCTGTGGCGAAAAGCGTCAGTCCGCGGAACCAGCTTCATTGCGAAATCCTGACTATCCTCTTGCACGCTGATGGTAAAGTTTTTTTTCAGGTTGCCCAGGGAACTCTCGCGGCTGAAATAGGATTGCGCCCGGCGAACACCGCTTCCAACTTCGAGGACCTCGGTCTTGTCGCCGGTCGTAAGGTTGAGGTAGTTCTCGTTATAGCGAATGCGCATTCGTGCCGGTTCGGAGTATTCCAGCGCGAATCGAGTGGTGCCCTCGGCGCAAAACTTGCCACGCAGGACGAGAGGCTTCACCATCAGGCTGGAAGTGCGAGTTTCGACAATCGTCCCGCAGCTGCTCGTGTATTTTTTCTGCGCTTGCTGGACTCCTTCCCAAACGCGCGTCAGCAGGTCGTCGGACGTGTCCTGGGCGGTCAGTTCTTCCGGGAAGATCACGGACACGAAGATCACGGACACGCATAGCAATCCGATCCACCGGATCATCTCGCGCCCTTCATCTCAGGCGCCCAGGAAACGAAAGGCGAGCGACCACAGGCAGACCCGCACCGTGTCCCGCACCGGCTTCATTTTGGAGCGCGCCTCGCCGTCGTGATAGACCGTGCTGACCGGCGCGTGCGCGATGCTGCAACCCGACCGCGCCATCTTGATCAGCATTTCCATTTCTAGTTCGTAGTAGCGGCTGCGCAGTTTGGTGCCATGAAGTTTATCCAGCTTGAACAGGCGGAAGCCGCTTTGGCTGTCGCGAATCTCGCGGCCCACCAGCGACGAGGCCATGCGGCTGCCAATCGTATTGGAATAGTAACGGGACCGCGGCATCGACGCGCGATCGAACGAGCGCGCCCCAATCACCAGGTCCGCCCCCGTCTCTTCGGCCACGCGCAGCATGCCGGGGATGTCTTCCGGCAGGTGCTGGCCGTCGCCGTCCAGGGTGAGCACGTGGGTAAAGTTCCCGGCGCGCGCGAACTCGATGCCCATGCGCAGCGCCGATGCCTTGCCGCAATTTCTTGGCGATCGCAGGCAGGTCGCTCCGGCGGCGCTCGCAACTTGTCCGGTTCCGTCGCCCGAACCGTCGTCAATCACGACGACTTTTTCAACATGCAGTTGCGCCCCCTTGACCACGGCGGCAATATAGGGGACTTCGTTGAAAGCCGGAATGAGCGCGCAGGTTCGCATGCCGTAAGTTCCAGCGTGCGCGGAGAGGCGCAAGAACGCTGGGATGGGCTGAGTGTATCACGCGTCCGATGCCTCCTGGCAATCTAGCTCCCGTTCAGTATTGGTGGGGTTTGAACAGCTTTAACGACGAAGAACACGAAGTTACACGAAGGAAAACATACCGATAGGACCTTCGTGATACGGAGCCTGCCCGGAGCGAAGTCGAAGGGGGTCCTTCGTGGTTGATGTTTTTCCCTCGGCTTTGAACTGAGACGCTAGCCGCGCCAGTTCCGCCTTGCAATCCATCTCCAAATTGATTAACCTGTCGCGACAATTGGGACCATGAGGCATTCATTTTTGGTCATTGAATTTTCGCGCGCGGCAGTCCGCCGGGGCTGGTGCCAGAGAGGTAGCCGGTGCGAATCCTGCTGCTGAGGCCTTACCCGGAAACCGCTCAGTTCGGGTTATCTCCGTTTTTTCAAACTGAACCGTTAGGTCTGATGTACCTGGCGGCGGCGCTTCGGCAGGCGGGGCATTCCGTCCAGTTGGCGGACATGCGCTTCGAGCGTCGCACGATTGCTGAAATTCTGCGTGAGTGCCGGCCCGATTTAACCGCCATATCCTGTCTGCATATTCTCGAGGCGTCGGCGTCGCTGCAGCTTGCCGACCAGATCAAAGTGCACAACCCGAAGATTTTTGTCGCCCTTGGGGGCCATGCAATCTCCGCCTACCCGAAGGCCGTGGATCTGAACCGGTCCGTGGATGCAATTTGCATTGGCGAAGGCGAGACGCTGTTGCCGGCGCTGTGCGATGCGGTCGCCCACGGTCGTCCGCTGGACACGCTTCCGTCGCTGTTGCTTCCTAAAGGTGACGGGCACTTTCAGGCGACGGGCGTCCAGCCCGGCCCGTGGCTGGATTTGGCCGAGATGCCGCTGCCGGACCGATCCGTCGTTGCCCGCTATCAGAGGCGCTATGCCTGCCTGAACTACATGCCTATGTGGACCATGGAAACGGCACGCGGGTGCTCCTACCGGTGCAACTTCTGTTCGGTGTGGCAACTTTACAAGCGAACTTACCGCTGTCATTCGCCGGAGCAGGTGCGCGTCGACTTCGAGGCTACGGGGCGCAATCTGTTCATGGTCGACGATTTGTTCTGGGCTGACCGCGAGCGCAGCGAAGAGTTAGGGCACGAGCTACTCCGCTCTCAGGAGCGCAAGAATTTGCTGCTGGTGCAAACCCGCGCGGATCTGGTCACCGAGAATGCGGACTTGTTGAAGCTGTGGCGTCCGCTGGCGAAAAGTTTCGACATTTTCTTCGGCTTGGAATCTCACACCAGCCCTGGACTTAACTCGCTGGTCAAGGACGCTGACATCAACAAGACCGTTGAAGCGGTCCGCATTGCCCGCGAACTTGGATTTGGGGTTACGGGAAATTTCATCATCGATCCGGATTTTACCGAGGCGGATTTTCAGGGCCTGTGGGATTTCCTGGATGAGCATCAACTGTATCGCGTGGGGTTTACAATTCTGACCCCGTTGCCCGGCACTTACTACTTTGAAAAGAGCAAAAAGAAGATCGATGTGTTTGACTGGAGCCAGTACGACCTGCATCACCTGCTCTGGCAGCCGCGCCTCGGGGTTGAAAGATTCTTCGAACTTTATTGCGAGTCGTGGCGGCGCAGCGTGCTCAACATCGCGGGGAAAAAGAAGTGGTGGCAGTGGCTCGGGCAGGTTCGAGTTCGCGATATTCCGCGGTTGGCACAGATTCTGGCGCGCACACAAACCTTGATGGATCCACAGGCGTATGTGAAGCAGACGAAGCACCTGCGCCCGAGAGCATTGCCGCCAGTTTCCGAGTCGTCCGGAAATCAAATCTCAACGGCTACTTTGCGCGGCGCGTGATTTGCATCTTGCTTCGAAGTTACGTCCCTTAGAAGCTAAGACGTCCCTCAGGGGCTGAAGCCCGCGTGGATCTTTGTCTTTGCGCCTTTACGCGGCGCTGAGGCGCCGCTCTTCCACGGTCGAACAACGTGCACGGTCGACCACACGGCGACCGGTCTACCACTATTCACGGTTGATTGCGGTTGAGGCCAGTCGATCCACGGGCGGAGCAGCGCACGCGATCCGAACTAATCCCCGCTGCCTACGGCTTCGCGTTCGGCTTCGGCGGGCGGCGTCGCGCCTCCGAACTCGATCTGCACAAGGTTTGGAAGCGGTCGTTCTTTCAGGACGAACTCGCGGTAGAGCTTGGCCATGCGCCGGTTCTCTTCATCGTCCTGTTTAGTTTCGTCCTGTTTGGTTCCGTACTGTTTCATCCGCTCGGCGCGCGCCCGCAGCTTTTCTTCGCGGGCGTTTCTGGCGACGCCGAGTTGCTCGAGGTCGTGTTGGGCATCGTCGGTGACGATTTCATCTTTCAAAACCAGATGATGCTCGCTGCTGCCGAGTTTCACGCTCTTGCCGCCGGCAAAAATCTCATGCCGGCCGTGCTCCTCATACCACTTCGTTAGCGTGGCGGTCATGTGCATCTTCTCGATAATGTTGCGCCAGCCCACGCCAGTGTTGTAAGCGCAAAAGGAAATCTCGCCCTCCTGCGTGGCGTAGGGGATGATGCACTGCTCGGTCCTGCGGAAATCGTAGTTGAACAGATCCTGGAACCACATGCCGGCCACGAACAGCAGGTTCCAGCGGTCTTGGCGGCGGCGAAAGATATCGTCCATTGTTCGCGCGCCCGAGACGTCACCGTAGTTGCGTCCGGTTGCGCCCATGCCTTTGTCGAGCTTCTTCAACATATCGAGCGCGCGGAAATGCAGGGGAGAACGAAATGCATCGTAGTTACGCACTAGCGCCAGCACCATTCCAGCAACTGAAATCCACTTGCTGCGCGCCCAATCGTTAATTCGTGCAATATCTTTGGCGAACTGATCGGCGTTCAGGAACGCGGTTACCGGAACCGCCTCGCGCGTTTTTTTGTCGACCATGATCGCCATCCCGATCCCACAGTTAGGGTGACAACCGCAAGCGACCTGGCCCCAGGCGGCTTCGGGACCGTGCACCAGGTCGGCCCAGTCGGAAAACGTGCTCAGGAACGAGAGCGGGAACCAGTCACGGACAGGTTCGCCGATGCTCAACTGATCTTTCACGTCGTGAGCGAGATGGGAAAGCGTGTAGCGTTGCGCCTTGCGGCGTTCGTCAGTGACGGCTTCGTCGCGGCCGGTGAAGGAGACTGGCTGGAACGAAACCATCGCGACCTTGTCCGGGTTGTCGAGCGCGAATTGGATGACGCGTCCGACCTGCTGGTTGTTGATGCCGTTGACTACGGTCGTGACCAGCACGATTTCGACGCCGTTGGAGTGCAGGTTTTCGATGGCCCGCAGTTTCACGTCGAACAGATTGCCGACATTGCGATGGGAATTCGCCGGGTTGCCGATGCCGTCGAATTGCAGATACGCGTAGCGAAGGCCCGCTTCCGCGGCTTGCCGCGCGAACTCCGGGCTCTTGGCGAATTCGATGCCGTTGGTCGCCGCCTGCACGCTGTCATAGCCGAGTTGGCGAGCGTAGCGAATGGCGTCCAGAAAATAAGGCGAAATAGTCGGCTCGCCGCCGGAGAACTGCACCGACATCTGGCGTCGCGGCTTGATCGAAAATGCATTGTCGAGCAGCGTCTTGATGTCGTCCCAGGCTAGCTCGTGCACGAAGCCCACCTGGTTCGCGTCCATGAAACAGGGGTCGCACATCATGTTGCAGCGGTTGGTCAGGTCGATGGTAAGAACCGAGCCGCGTCCGTGCTTGATGGTGCTGCTGCCGTGGTTGTGCAGCTTTTCGTCGTTGTGAGCGCGGATATCGCGGCCGGGAAACGTTTCTTCCAGGTGGCGGAAAAACTGTGGATCGATGGAGATGACGTCTTCGAAATGTCCATGCAACGGACAATCTTTGACCATCAGGATTTTGCCGTCGCGCTCGATGATCTGTGCCTTAATTTCGCCGGGCTTCTCAGTCAACAGGACTCGATAGTCCTGCTTGCCGTCGATGATTTGCTGGCGGATTTCCGGCACGCAGCGGGGGCACAACGAATCGGTTTCCCGCGGCCAGCCCAGCGGCGGCTTCGACTTTTCGCGGGACTTCAATAATGGATTGTCCGACCACTTGGGCGTGAAGGATGGATTCTCGGGAACGAGATCGTTGGTCAAACAAAATGTCCGCCACGCCCCATTCGCAGCGATTGACATCGCCTTTTCAAGGTATTTGATGGGCTTATGCATTTGCCTTGACGTTCGGAGCATTGACGTTCGGAATCTTAACGCCCGGCGTTGAGCCGGCCACGATTTCGTTCACATCACGGAAAGCATGATTTTGAAGAACACTGTACATATCCACCAGATCGCAATCGGTGTATCCGTTTTCTCTGAGCACATCGATCGACCGGCGCAGATGCTGGTGGTTGCGCATGCCGAACCGCGAATGGTAGTCGATCAGGTGGTGCATCATATCGCCTTTCGGAAACGTGGCGGTCCCTCGGGGCATGTCGTGATAAGAGAGCGTGCCATCGGCCAGGAAAACGGTGGTATCCCAACCCGCTTCCGCCGCCTGATCGACAATTTCGCAGCCATCGTATCCGCGCAGACAGAAGTGATAAGGCAGAAGCGACGGCATGTGCAACTGGGCCAGGTAATCGAGCGTCAGTTGCGCGTCGGCGGCGGTCTCGGTGGGAAAGCCATACATTGTGTTGACGTTGACGACCATACCGCGATCCTGGGAGTAGTTAATGATTTCGGCCGCTTTGGCCAGGCGCATATCCTTCTTGACCAGCTTCTGAATGCGCGGACTTCCGGATTCGACCGCGTACGTAACCCAGACGGTTCCGGCATCGGCCATCAGGTCGACCAGTTCGCGCGTCATGATGTCGGCCCGCAGGCCATTCACGAAATAGAGTCGCCAGTCTTTGTGGAGGTCGATAATTTTGCGGAAGATCGCCGCAGTGCGCTTGCGGTCCATGTTGAAGATGTCGTCGACCACATAGAAGTCGTCGATGGCATGGTCGCGCGACATCTGTTCCATTTCAGCGACGACATTCTCCGCGGAACGCAGCCGGGCGGTCTTGCCGGCGAATGTGTTGCAGTACGTGCACAGGAACGGACAGCCGCGGCTGGTCAGCAAGACGCCTTGCCGCCGATGGTTATAGGCATAGCTTAGGTGCTCTTGGTAGCGGCCGAGATCGACCAGGCTGTAGTCGGGGAACGGGAGTTCGTCCAGATTGTCGACGATATCGCTGTCGCCCAGGTCGATGATCTGGCTGCCGTGACGAAACACCAGCCCGTTGGTGGATGTTCCCGAGAGAAGGCGTGAGAACGCCAACTCGCCCTCGCCTACGACCAGGAGATCGATCGCGGGGATGGCCTGGAGAACGGCGCCGCGCCGAGCGGTCGCGATCGGGCCGCCGGCAACGATGGGAATGTCCAGAACGCTTCGGGTCAACTCGGCGACGCGTTTGAGTTCATCCTCGAACAGGCTGATGCTGCGGATTCCGACGACGTCGGGGCGATAGTCGAGCAGCTTCGCGACCAGTTCTTCGTCCGAGCCGGCGTCCAGCGAAGTTTCCAGGATTTCAATGTGTACATCGGGATTGTGCAGGCGCGCGCTGCTGGCCACGTACATCAGCCCGACCGGAGGGATGTGAACCTCGGGACCAACCAGGCTGCCGACCCAGCGCCGCTGGTCGTTGGCTTCGATCAACAGGACGCGGCGACTCTTCGACAGCTTCGCCAGGAGGTCGCCTGGCGGCTTTTGTGTTGACGAATCGATGGAATACAGCACGCCCATCCCCTTACGCTTCGGAGGTTGCCAGGTCGCCCAAGGCCCAGCCACCGGCCCCACAGATGGTGAAGAGTACCAGATCGCATTCTTCCTCGACAATACCTTCCTGCCCGGAGAGTGCGCGGCTTGGAGGCGTGTCGGGAGTAGGCGCGGAACAAATTATCGAGTTGTCATCCTGAACAGCGGCGAAGCCGGCGTGAGGGACCTTACGTGGGCCTAAGGCTTTCATGCTGTGGATGGGAATCGGAACGACTTCATGCGGCATGGGCGTTCCCGCCCGCGCTATTGCCGCTGCACAAGCATCGTACGGTCCCTCGGAGGGCTTGCGCCCTCCTCAGGATGACATGCTATTCTCGGCGTTACACTTGCGGACGCCCCATTTCGGAATGCGATGAGACGCCGGTCAGCCTGGAAGATTGAGAACTATACCTACCGCGAGTGTTCGCATCCGGACCGCGAGTTCAGCCATGCGGTTTCGCTGCACAACCACTCCTGCCATTCCGTGGAGAAGCTGGCCGCGCTGAACCAGGTCGTCAAGCTGGGGTTCATGCGGCCCTTGAGCGGAATACTGCAGAGGTCGTTCGGCCTCGAGGGCGTCTCTGGACTGAATTATGCCGAGATAACGTTCAACCCGCCATATACACCCGCAGACGTTTATGAGATGGAGTCAGGCGCGGTCGCTCGTTGGGGCTTCGACGGGGTTCACCTGACCATTACCGATCACGACGAATTCGCCGG
>Ga0209274_10000467_pt1 | contig 24640 bp, 17 predicted proteins | sample HubBroMetageREF1_FD_188343 | JGI IMG/M metagenome (GOLD analysis project Ga0209274, IMG submission 188343) | Reference soil microbial communities from the Hubbard Brook experimental Forest, New Hampshire, USA - Hubbard Brook CCASE Soil... | ecosystem: Environmental > Terrestrial > Soil >...
CCCTTCACTCTCGAACAGGAAGAAGCCTTCGACCGGGTCTATGTCGAGCAAACCGGCTTGCCCGGCGACCGCGAGCCGCCCAACCCGCGGGGCTACTTCGCCCGGAGGCGCCCGCCGTGAGCGACGCCCGCCACTGGTTTCTTTCCGGTTCCACACCGGCCTTCGGCCGACCCGCCCTCGATGAAACTGCTCCCTCGAGCGGGGCGGGCGTCTTGCCCGCCCCGCTTTGTTCCTTGTCAGCGCCGAGATGACAGGTGGCACCGCCTGGCGCCACCTCGACGTCTGGCGATAGTTCGGCGAGCTTAGTCCGCTGTTAACCGGATCCCGAGAATGATGCTGGCAATGTGAGCCTACGGCGTCGGCCGTGCCTCGGTTGCATTGCTCGAGCCGGCGACCGACATCGACCGAGGATGACCAATATGTATGCGCTCGTCGCGGAAGTGGATCGACCGTCCAACCCCGCCGTTACCGAAGTTTTCTTTCACGGCGAGTTGCTGGCGATAATTTTGAAATCGTCATTTCGGGAACCCGGCATTCATTTTCTCACATCCGGACAGCTGTCACAGCAGCTCGCCTATATGCACTATCAACCAGGAAAGATTATACCCGCGCATGCCCACAATCCGGTCCCGCGTGAAGTGATCTTCACCCAGGAGGTTCTGTTCATTCGCCGGGGCAAGGTTCGAGTCGATTTCTACGACGATACGCGAGTCTATCTGCACAGCCACGTCTTGGAGACGGGTGACGTCATCCTCTTGGCCAAGGGCGGACACGGGTTCGAGATCCTCGAAGAATCAGAAATCATCGAGGTCAAGCAGGGGCCTTACGCCGGGGACAGCGATAAGACCCGGTTTCCGGGGATAACGGCGGCGGATGCCAGGGTCCGCCATTGATGTTCGTTCCGGTGAACGTGCCGCTGCTCGACGGCGACGAAAAGCGGCTGCTGATCGAATGCATCGACAGCGGCTGGATTTCCTCCGAAGGCCCCTTCGTCGCCGAATTCGAGGAGACTCTGGCGGCCCGGGTCCAGCGCCGGTTCGGGATCGCCGTCACCAACGGCACGGCTGCCTTGGAGGCCGCGGTGGCGGCGCTGCGACTGGAACCGGGCGATGAAGTCATCCTGCCCAGCCACACGATCATTTCCTGCGCTCAAGCCGTGATCCGCGCCGGGGCGGTGCCGGTTGTCGTCGATTGCGACCAGGCGGATTGGAACGCCACGCCGGACCTCGTCGCCGCCGCCATCACGCCGCGAACCCGCGCGATCATGGTCGTGCACATCTTTGGACTGCCCGTGGAAATGGGACCGATCCTGCAACTGGCCGAACAGTATGATTTGAAGATCATCGAGGACGCCGCCCAGGCCTTGGGCCAGAGCTGGCGCGGCCGGCCCTGCGGCTCGTTCGGCGACGTCAGCACCTTCAGTTTCTACCCGAACAAGCTGGTGACCACCGGCGAGGGCGGGATGATCGTCACCGACGATCCGGACCTGGCGGCCCGGTGCCGGTCTCTGCGCAATTTGTGCTTCCAGCCGCAGCGGCGGTTCGTACACGAGTCGCTCGGCTGGAATTTGCGCATGACCAATCTCCAGGCCGCCCTCGGCGTCGCCCAATTGCGCCGGCTCGATGAATTCGTCGCCCGCAAACGCCGGATGGGCGGCTATTATACCAAGCACCTGAAATCTCTCTCGGCGCTCCAACTGCCCCTGGCCGCGACCGGCCATGCCCAGAACATCTACTGGGTCTATCCGATCGTGCTTAAGCCCGAGGTGGCCTTCGATGCCGAGGAAGCGATGCGGCGCTTCGCCGAGAAGGGGATCGGCACCCGCCCCTTCTTCTGGCCGATGCACGAACAGCCGGTGTTGCAGCGCATGGGCTTGTTCGCCGGGCTCTCGCTGCCGGTTTCCGAGATCATCGCCCGCCGCGGCTTCTACATCCCCAGCGGCCTCGGCATGAGCGATGACCAGATGGCCCGCGTGGTCGGTGCCGCCGAGGCGATCTTCCAATGACCAGCGTCGGCGCCCACGCGTCCGGTTCCGACTTTCCGTACCGGGTTTCGGGCGCTTCGTCGTCCCGATTGCGGAAGGATTCCGCTTCACCCGAGGACCGGTCATGTCGGATTTGAAACTCGGCGCCGACCTGGCCGGCACCGTCGGGAAAATCGTGGCCGAGGCGCTCGGACGCCGCGACCGGAAACTGAATCGCCAAAGAGATCTCCTTACTCTCTTGAATATCGCCCGGATCCGAGCGCTGCCGCCGGAGACCCGGTTACGCGACGCCGAGTTCCGCGTCTTCTCGCAAAACGGCGAGGATGGCATCATCCAATTCATTTTGCGCCACTGCCCCGAGATCCCCGAGATTTTCGTCGAGTTCGGCGTCCAAACCTATGCCGAAGCCAATACCCGCCTGCTCCTCGAACTCGGCAACTGGCGCGGATTGATCCTGGACGGCGACCCGCGCCTCGAGGCCGAGATCATCGAGAATGAATTCTACTGGCGGCACGATCTCCTCGCCAAATCGGCCTTCATCACGCGCGACAATATCAACGAGCTCTTGTCCGGCTCCGGGCTCGCCGGCGACATCGGCCTGCTCAGCGTCGATATCGACGGCAATGATTATTGGGTCTGGCAGGCGATCGATGCCGTCAACCCGGCGGTCGTCGTCTGCGAATACAACAGTGTGTTCGGACCCGATCTCGCCGTCTCGGTTCCCTACCGGGAGGACTTCGAACGGCGGCAGGCACATTATTCTGCGCTCTATTTTGGCTGCTCGCTCGCGGCGCTCTGCTTTCTGGCGGAGCGGAAGGGCTTCGACTTCATCGGCTCAAACTCGTTCGGGAACAACGCCTTCTTCATCCGGCGCGACCTCGGACATCCGTTCCTGCCGCTGACGGCGCGAGCAGGCTATGTCGAGAGCCGCTTCCGCGAATCATTGGATCGGGACGGCAACCGGAACTACCTGCGCGGACCCCAGCGGCGCGGCGCCATCGCCCATCTCCCGGTGATCGACGTGGCGACCGGGGCCGCTCGTTTGCTCGGAAGAGAGGATTGACGTGCCGAGATGCCGAAACTGCCCCCGGCGCCTCGGCGAAATGAGGTGCCTGGCAAGGTCGCACGGATCGAAGAGCAGCGAGCTCCAGAGGCATTGATGCTCACGAAAACCCTACGGGTCGGACGGACCGACATCATCCTGCCGATCAATCATGCGCTCGACCGCTATCAAGCCAAATGGAAGCGATACGACCGCGCACTGGCCGAGATAGCGTGTCGCGTCGAGCGAAAATATGCGGGCTTCCGGGCCATCGATATCGGCGCAAATATCGGCGACACTGCAGCCCTTCTGTGCACCCACCACGACGTGCCGACGCTCTGCGTCGAAGGACATCCGGGATTCCTCGCGTTTCTTCGGGAAAATGCGCGCCGCCTCGGTCCTCACATCGCGATCGAACCGTCCTTCGTCGGCGCGACGGATTCGAGCGCGGTTCTACGCATCCAGGATCAGGACGGCACCGCCACGCTGGTCGAAGCGACCGAGGAACAGGGCGGGAAGCGGATCGCGACGGTCCGGCTGGATAGTCTGCTCGCCAGGCGCCCAGAGTTCAGAGCGCATCGCCTCTTGAAGATCGATACCGACGGCTATGATTTTCAAATCATCAATTCGTCGATCGACATCCTGCATGAGTTGAGGCCAATTGTTTTCTACGAATATTTTGCGTTCGAACGTGACGCCGACATCGCTGAAGGCCTGGGGACGTTCCGGTCGCTCGCCGCCGCCGGCTATTCCCGGTTTATGATCTACGACAATTACGGTCACTACATGCTTTACCTGACTGCAGACGACTATGATCGATTCGTCGATCTCAACGCCTTTCTCTGCTCGAACCGAACGAATGGTATGATAATACCATACTTCGACATCTGTGCGTTTGCAGATGCGGATCTGGATTTATTCGAGGCGGTTCGCCAGTTCGAAATTCAAAATTTCATATCGACCGAACTCCGCGGGTGACCGGGCGCGAGACCATGGAATCATCCCAGCCGTTGTCTCGAGCCGGAGCCCCGAACTACGCCTCCTCGGGGAACCGCGGTGCTGCGCCGATTTTGATCCGAGCATCCGCCTCGGCGACGATTGCCCGAACAGCCGCACCGAACGCCTCGGGATCGCGGGCAGCCGCCTGGTCGCGGCCGCGGCGGATCAAATCCTGGCGCAGCGTCTCGTCGGTCCAGATCCGCCGGATCGCCGCTGCCAGGTCGCGCGGATCGTCGGGGGCGACGAGCAGCGCCGCAGCGCCGGCCATCTCCGTGATCCCGCGGATGCGGGCAGTGATGACCGGGCAGCCCAGTTCCCACGCCTCGACGATCGGCAGGTTGGTCGGGCCGAAGAAGGACGGCATGACCATGGCTGCGGCCCCTTCGTAGAGCGCCGGCATGTCGTCGTCGGGAACATAGCCCAGATAATGGATCCGCCCGGCGAGGCCGAGCGCATCGGCGATCTCCAGCAGCGTCTTGAACACCTGCGCCCGGTCATGGGAGGTATAGCTGCCGGTCAGCACCAGCTCGACATCGAGCCCCGCTTCGCGCTTCAGGATTTCCATGGCGAGCACGATCGAGGCGTGATTCTTGTGCGCCCAGAATTGTGCCGGATAGAACAGATAGCGCGCGGGCAACCGGTATTTCAGTCGCACTTCGGCCGGTCCGGGCCGATTCGCGCCGGCGCTCGGCCAGGCGGCGACGAACGGCAGGATCCGGATCCGATCGGCGTCGATGACGTCGCCATAGGCGTCGAGCACGTCCTGCCGTCCCGTCTCGGAGTCGACCAGGATCAGGGCCGCGTATCGGCAGGCGTGTCGGTAGAGGCGTTCCCGCCGCACGAACTCGCCGCCTTGGCTGATTTCGGCGAAATGAGGATGCTGGCGGTGCATCAAATCGTGAATGGGCATGATGAAGGGTGTTCGGCATTCGACGCCCCAGCCGCTCGGCTCCAGCAGAAACAGCCAGTCGACCTGCAGCTGTTCGAGGCGCGCCCGCAGGGCTCCGTTGCAGGGCGGCAGTCCGGTCCCGGCCGGAGCGGCGACAGCAGGCGGCGGGGTCAGATAGGCTTCGACCGGCTTCTGGACGAAGCTTTCGGCTTCGAACGCCTTGATCGGGATGCCGGCATAGCTCAGCACGTCGAGCCGGACCAGGGCCTTCAGCGCATCAGTCGGGGGCGAGAGATAGACCAGCCGATCCGGCAAGCCGGCGAGGTCGGCGGCCAGACGGTGCATGATCAACTTGTCGAACTGGAAGGCACCGCCGACTTCCCAGCCCCGGGACCGAATCAGGCCGATCGTCACGGGCGCGTCCCGCCGGCCAGCGCCGGGTCATACCCCATCCGGGTCAGCCAGTCGCCATGGCGCAGGGCGATTTCGGCCGCCGCTTCTGCGCCGAGGCCGTCGAGGAACCGGTTCGCGCGACCGTCGAACCGATGCCGGGGATGCATCAAGGTCGTAGGATCATGAATCGCAGTCGAGTTCCGATCGCCGTCCAGACGAGATAGTGCCGCCGAGATCGCGGCGCACTGCTCGGTCGAGAGCTCGACCGAGCAGAGTTTCGCCATCTCGGCCAGGAGTTCGACCGGCCTGCCCAGAATCTCGTCATAGGCGAAGTCCCGGACGGCGCGCGGCGCCCAGAAATCGTGGTTGCGCCGGATCCGGTCGACCCAGTCGAGCATCTCGCGACGATCGTCGGCCCAGCCCATATCGCGGAGCGAGACGGCGATGTCGCGAAGATCGCGATGACAGGTGAAGCACATGGTCGCCCGCGCCGACCAGAAACGAGTCGGATCGTGAGTCTTGATCAGCACGGCGTCGGCCGCGGCCGCGACGGCCTCGGCACCGCTGGAATTCTCGACCCAGCGAGCATAGAGCCGCGGATGTTTCTCCGCCAGGATCAAGCGGAGGGCGTTGTAGAGCCAGGTGCTGCCCGAGCGCGACATGCCGGCCGAGAGATAGACGGGGGCGTCGGTCATCGGGCGAACCCCGTCGCCGCAACCGGACGGAGGTATCGCCGGTCAGATCGCATAATCGCGCCCGTTCACGGTATAGACGGTTCGATCCTCGGCATGTGCCGCCACGATCTCGCCGAATATCACGTCGACAGCACTTTTCATCTCGACCAGCCGGGCGCGCAATACCTTCAGATAGACTGCCATGACCGCCGGCTGTTCCGCCTCGGGTACCCGCCGGACGAAGTAATAGGCCATCTGGAAGCTCATCATCAACGTGCCGACGTTGACGCCGCGCAGCGTCAACTGAAAGACGCTCGGCCCCGTCTCGCGAAGATATTGCGCCATCTCTTCGTAGAAGGCGATGAAGGTGAAATTCTCCTCGGCTGCCTGATCGACGGTGGCGACCATCTGATCATAGTACTCGACGAAGGCGGCCCGAGCGGCGACCAGCGGCGCCAGCGGGATCAACTCCCGCTTGGCCTTGGTCTCCAGTTCCCGGTTGATCCGGGCCAGAACGACCTGCTTTCGCCCCGGCGGTGCCGCGACCCGGATCGAGGCCGGCAGGCGCGGTGCGGTCCCCGGGATCGCGACACCGTCGCTGCAATTGAAAATCTTGGAAAAGGAGAAGGCTTCGATGCCTTGGGCCATCATCATCCGGGCCCAATGCAGGATCGGGCTGGCATAGGCCTTGCCGCCGAAATTGCCGGGCATCTCGATCGACATCTGGTTCTGCGGCTCGGATTCGAGCACGCCCGTCCATCGTTCCTCATTGTAGTAGATCGAGGCCCGGGAATGGTGCTGGGCCGGGTCGCGCGTGCCCAGATCGACGCCGAACAGGTACAGTTCCTTGAAACAGAGCAGCGTCGCCGCGCGCAGCGCCAGATTGGTGCAAGTCGGCGCCGTTCCGTAGATGCCGCAATGATCGGGGCACCAGAGGCCGGTCGAACTGACCGAGTCGCGGAAATACAAGATCCGCTCTTTGAACAGCGGCAGCATATCGGAGATGACCGTGGTCGAGGCGATCAGGGTGATGCCCCGGAGATCGTCGCCGAGCGTGTCGACGATGTGGCAGATCGAGTGGAAGGCTTGCCAGCTATTCTCCAGCTCGCAGTGGAAATCGGGCCGGATGCCGGCGCTGAGCAGCGGCCGCAGCGCGCTGCCGCAGGAAAAGATGATCACCCGGTCGCGCAAGCTTCGGAGGATTTCGATCGATCCGTCGAGCGAGGGCCCGGACCCGACGATGATCGCCGGCAAGTCGATCTCGACCCGCGGCCGGACATCGAGCAGGCGATAATCGAACCAGATCAGGTTCGGCCCGCAATTGCTCAGCATCGCCAGTTCGTCCTCGAAGAAGCCGATCGAGATCGAGAGCAGCGACAGGGATTGGGTGAACTCTTCGTAGGCCTTGTCGAGCATCATCGAACTGTAGTGCCGGAAGATGAAGGAGCCGTCGATCAGGCCGAAGCCTTGGCCGCGCATGTACCAATGGACCTGGGCTGCGACATGGCGCGGCTCGCTGCCGAAGACGAAGCGCAGGCTCTGGCCCCGCTCCGCCAGCGTCTCGAAGATCCCGGCCCAGTCGTGCAGATGCAGGGATTGATAGAGAAATTCCAGATGCTCTTCGATCAGAATGAAATGCCGAACCTCGGCCTCGGCGAACAGCGCCGGCAGGTGACAGCCCAAGCCGATGCCGTAGACCAGGAGAAACCCGCCGCCATCCATCGGCACCGGCGGTGTCGCCGATACCGGCCGATTTCGGCCATATTCGTAGAGGGCGGCGGCGATGAAATGCTGGTGCTGGCGCGGCGCCTCTTCGTTCCCCGGCGGGTTCATATAGAAACGCGACGGGCTGGTGCGAAATCGGCCGAGCTGTGCATCGGCGAAGCTTTCGGCGTCGGGCGTATAGAGCGCCGTGTGGCCGAGATCGAGGTTGAGGTCGCCGGTTTCGAGCGACCCGGTGATCCGCGATTGCGGCCGAACGATACTGGCCAGCCGGAGATGGACGACAGGGAAACGCAGGCGGAGCGCCGCCATGTTCGTCTCGAAGCGGCTGGTCGCCGGTTCGAGAGCGATCATGGGCCCCGTCCGATCACTGCGGCATGGATCGCGGCGCCGAGACGAGCGGCTTGCCGGGCGGGGCCGGTCGCCAATTCGAGGGTCGCGATCGCGGCGACCCGGTCGGCGATCGCCCGGCACCGGGCCGGTCGGGCCAGAGCCGCGGCAGCTTGGGCATGAGCCGCCCGGTCGGGTGCGACCAACTCGGCGAGGCCCGCCGCCTCCAGCCAGGTCGCCAGCAGGGACGCCCGCGGCATCGAACTGCGGCAGGTGACGACGGGGACGCCCAGCGCCAAAGCCGCCAGCGCGTCATCGGGCTGAGGATTGTCGATCGGATCGAGCAGGAGATCCACGCCGGAGAGATAATCTCCGATCGCATCCCCGCACTCGATGGACAGCACCCGATCCGGCGGAAGAATCGTCCCGAACCGGCCAGCCAGATCATGGGCGGCCTCGAGCCCGCCCAGCCGGCGAAGATCGAGCACGATGGTGGTGTCGGGAGCAGCGGCCAGGATCGCCGCCCAGGCCGCCGCCGTCTCCGGCCCGATCTGCCACAAATGAGCCAGGCTGCCGAACACCGTCGGTCTGGCACCGCGGCTCGGCCGGTCGAGCGGCGTCAGATTGCTCGGGAGTGCCGCGAGTCCGCCGCGAATGCGCAGGTTCGCGCCCGTCGCCGACAGGTGATCGCCGACGCCGTCGCCGATCACGCCGTCGAACCCGAGTGCCGGCGCAGCTTCGGCGATGCCGTAGGCACTGAGCGCCAACGCCGCCGGGCGAGAGGCGAAGAGCCCGGGCCGCGTGCACCGGGTCGGCCCGTCGAGATCGATCAGGAGATCGAGATCGTCGTTGCCGATCACCACGGCAGCAGTCGCGTCGTCGATCTCGCGCAGATCGCACCAGACATCGGCCCTCTGTCTCGTCCGCACGGCCAAGGCGGCGTCGACTTGGCCGCCGACGTAACAGAAGAGCTCGATCCGGCGCCGGTCGAGCAGCTCGATGACCGGGACGAGGGCCGCGAGCCCCCCGCTTTCCGACCAATGCGCCGAGACGAGACCGAGGCGAATCTTGCGCTGGCCGAAGGCCGGGCGAAGACCTCGCGGGCCGGGCGGCGGGACGAAACGCCGCCCCCAGCCGCTCATGAGTTGGGCCAACTCTGCTCGATCGGCACAGGGCCGGTGGGCGGCCGAGACGATCGTCTGCCAGGCGAGATCGGGATCCCGCGGTCGGAGCGCCTCGGCCCGGCGATGGACCGCCATCGCCCCGTCGAACCGGGCGGAATGGGTGAGGCAGCGTCCGAGCAGCGCCAGGCGGTCGGCATCATCCGGTTCGAGGGACACCAGGATTCGTGCCGCCGCGAGGCTTCGGAGCGGCTGGCCATCCTCGAGACTCGCCTCTGCGAGGCCCCGCCAGGCCGGCGCCGAATCCGGGGCGACCTGGCATTCCTGCTCGAAGAAACCGGCGGCGGCGGCGAAGTCCCCGCCATCGGAGGCCGCCTCGGCGGCGCGCAGGAGAGGCGCTTCGGCGATATTCTTGAACGCTTCGGCGAAGCTGCCGATCCAGTCGGGAACGAGACCGGGGATCCCTGCCTCGCGCGTCGCGGCGATACTGAGCTTCTGATAGTAGAGCGAGTCGACCAGCCTCCCGACCCTCGACATCACGATCGCGAGTGCGGCGCTGTATTCGCGCAGATCGGGTTCGGCCCGATGCGCAGCCAGGAAAGCCTCGACTGCTTTGCCGGGCTCGCCCAGACGCAGCGAGGCCAACCCCGCCAGATGGAAGACCATGGGCACGCCGCCCAGCCGCTTCGCCAAGGCGTCGACGCCGGCGAGCGCCTCTTCGATCCGTTCTGCGGAGAGCGCAGTCAGAACATCGGCCACCCCTCGGTCGCGGACGATCACCGTCTCTGTGCTCTCCGACATGCGATCTCCGCGCAGGGCGCGTCGGGCGCCGGCTTAATATTATGAGAAATATCTTACCTCATGATGAAGCAGGACTTGCCGGCGATCCCCGGAGCGCGGGCATTCGGCAGCACCCTCCTCGGGGCTCGAGACTTGCGTCCAGTTTGACGGTCTCGCATCGGCCGATGGTGACCTCGCGCTGTGCCGGCGGCGGCGCACCGACTTTCTCGGTATTCCTGGCGGCGAGCAGAGCGATCCCGCTCGCCCCGGCGGCCTCGCGCATCCTCGTCCGGTTCGACGGTTCGAGCGGCGGCCGGCACGGCTCGACCCGCGTGGCGATCGAAACGACGGGGTGAAGCGGGGCGCCGGGAGCCTGTGCGCGGTGGGTCGAGTGCACATCTGGAGGAGCAAAGGCGTCCCGCCCGATTTCGAGCATTCCGCCGCCGCCCGAGCAGCCGGTTGGCGCAGGTCGATTTCAGCATAGTTTCAGCCGTCTTTCAGGACGCGCCCCCGGGAACTGCGCGAGTATCCGACCCGAACGGATGACGGGTGGGAGAGGCAGGGACGGCGCTCACGGCCTTCGATCGAACCTATCGGAGGACCGATATGTGGCGTTGCAGTTCAACCGATCCGTCTCGCGATTTGTTCCCGCTCTCGCGCCCGTTCAGGATGAAAGACGAAGCGTTACGGTGTCAGATTTCCTGCCCACACAACTGGTGGCTGGGTATCTTGCAGCGTCGAAAACCCCAAGGATGGAGTAAACTATGACGACGACGACCGTGAAGATGGCTGAAAAGGGCGGCGCCCGGCCCGAACTGGAGGATAAAGGCGCCACAGGCCCCGATCGTGGTGACAGAGGTGGGCGAGGACTTGGCCCGACTGGGAAACCCATCACCGGTCCCGATCACCGGGAGGGGCCGGTTCTCCCAACCCGGCCGCGGTGACATACGGCAGCAGGTGGTTGATCCATTGAAACGCCTGGTCAGGGATTCTCGATTGTTGGAAACTGCAGTATCCCACCGGGATCGGAGCTCACACCCGACGCCGGGATCGGTGCGCTCGGGCAATTTCCACCATCTGGAAGCCGTTCTGCCGAACGACCAAGTATCAGGATGAGGCGCGTTTGTTCGGTCGCGATGCGAGGTCGTCCAGGGCGAGGAAGACGACCTCGTGTTCGCTCCAGCGGGCTCCTTCGCGCACGAGTTCGGCAATATCGGCCGCGGAGAGGTTCGCCCGCAGCAGGCCGATCAGGCGGTCGTAGACCTGCTGGTCGGTCGCCGACCTGACCTCGCCCGCTGCAGAAAAGCCGTGATCGACGAAGCCGACGAGGCGGGTCGCCTCCGCCCATCGGCCTTCGAGACAGTATAGGAACGCCCGTTGCTGCAAACAGAGCCGCATGATCGCTCCGCCTTCTCCGGCGGTCAGCGACAGGGCTTCCTCAGCGATCGGCCGGGCCTCCGAGGGATTGTTCTGGACGATCAAGTATGAGGCGAGGTTGACGAGCGCCAAGCCGAGATGGTGGCGATTGTCTTGCACGCGAGCCAGGGTCACGGCCTCCCGCCCCCGTCCTACCGCTCGATCGGTCGCGCCCGAGGCAAATTCGAGTTCGGCCAGATTAATCAGCACCCGAACCTCTCGAACCGGGTTCCGCTGAGCTCTGGCGAGAACGATTGCGCGCTCGAAGAAGGAACGCGCCTCGTCCACTTCATGCAAGGCCAGACTGAGAAGCCCCAGATTGTTCAAGATGTTGAAGAGGGATTTGCGGCGATCGGTCGCCGACAGCATCTCCCGGGCCTGGTCGAGGACCGCCTTGGCTTCGGCATGTCGCCCGAGATAGGGGTAGATACCGCCCATTGTCCCGAGGACTGAACCCAAGTGTGGCCAGTCCTCGAGTTGACCATAGAGGGCGGCCGACTGCTCCAGCGCCGCCAAGGCGCGAAGTCGATCCGCGTAGAACCAGAGGGCACCCACCTGTCGCATCAGCCGGGCCGCGTCGCCGGGCTGCGTCGTGTGATCGATGAGCCTCGCCGCCCGTTCGGCGTTACGCCGGCCTTCCGGCAGCAGCGACAGATTTCCCCAAAAGAGTGCCGCGGATCCCGCCAGCCTGATCGCAATCCCCGCCCGGCTCGGCTCGCGGTACGCCCAATCCAGCGCCGCCCGGACATTGTCGATCTCCGGTTGGTAGAGCTCGAGCCACTCGGCGTCCGGCGTCGTCTCCCACGCCTCGTAGGCCAGATCGAAGAGGTCGGTGAAATACCGGGCGTGGCGCTCCGCGATCGCCTCGCCCTCGCCGTTCGCCGCCAGCGCATCGGCCGCAAACAGCCGTAACGTCTCCAGCAGGCGATAGCGCGGCTTCTCTTCGCCCTCGACCGTGACCAGCGACTTGTCGATGAGCCGGCCGAGCGCGTCGAGGATCGCCCAGGAGTCGCCCGGCCCTTCGCCGGCGACGGCGATCGCCGCCTCGAGGGAGAAGCTGCCGGCGAAAGCGGCGAGGCGGCGAAAGACGCGCTGGTCGGCGGGGTCGAGCAGGCCGTAGCTCCACGCGACCATGGCGCGCAGCGTGCGGTGGCGGGTCTCGGCAGTGCGGGGTCCCGTGTTCAGCAGATGGAGCCGCTCGCCCAGCCGTCCGCGCAGACCCTCGACCCCGAGCAAGGGGAGACGGGAGGCCGCCATCTCCAGGATGAGCGGGATCCCGTCCAGACCGCGACAGATCTCGCTCACGCCGGCAGCATTGCCGCGATCGAGCCGGAAGCGCCGATCGGCCGCGCGGGCGCGCTCGACGAAGAGGATGACGGCGCCGAAGCCGCCGATATCCGCCGCGGCCGGCGGCGGCAGGGCCAGCGGGTTCAGGCGATAGATCTGCTCGGCGGCGATGCCCAGAACTTCCTGGCTGGTCGCCAGAATCGATAACATCGGTGCCCGCTCCAGCAGCCCCTCGATCAGCGCGGCGGCGGCCCCGATCAGATGCTCGCAATTATCGAAGATCAGCAGCTTCGGCTGCTTGCCGACCGCGGCGGCGATGGCGTCCAGCGGCGCGTCGGCGTCCGACAAGGCGACCTCGAGCACCGTCGCCACGGCGCTGCTGAGCACGGCGGGATCGCTCAGCGGCGCCAGATCGATCAGCCACACCCCGCCGGCGAAGTCCCGCATCATCCGCCAGCCGAGTTCGACCGCGAGCCGGGTCTTGCCGATGCCGCTCGTGCCGGTCAGCGTCACCAGCCGGTTGTTCGCGATGCGCTCCGGCAGCTCCGCCAATTCGGTCTCGCGGCCGATGACCGCGGCCAGGCGTTGCGGCAAATTGGTCAGGCGCTCGGCCGCCCCGAGATCGCTCGCGGCGGCGAGCCGGGGCGGCGTGTCCTCGTCGGTCGAGACGGAAGCGGCGAACAGGTAGCCGCGACGCTGTACCGTCTTGACGATCCGTTGCGCGTCATCCTGCAGGGCGCGGCGAATGTCGCTCATGCACCGCGTCAGCGAGTCGTCGGTTACGATGACGTTCGGCCACACGGCCTGGATCAGCTCGTCCTTCGGCACCAGCCGGCCGGCATTCTCCACCAGATAGCGGAGCATGGCGAAGCATTTCGGCCGCAACTCGATCTCGCGGTCGTCGCGGCGCAGGCACCCTCGCCTCAGGTCGAGCGCGTATCCTTCGAAGCGAAAGACCTTCCCCCCGACCTCGTTCATCCCGCCGCCCCCCGCCGGCTCGCCCGAACCGCGCCGGCACAAGATAACCGATATCAGCACACAATCAGCGGTTTTTCACCGGAGTTTCAGGACAGGCCGGCTCATTCGCGCGATTGTCGGACCCGTTCCAACCGCCGCGCCTGAATTCTGCCTCAACCTGCAACTTGCCCGCGACGAGCCGGGCCATGGAGAAGAAACATGCCGACCTCGCGCCTGATCGCGGCATCGATTGCCGCCCTGTCCTTGAGCGGTTGCACCACCGCCATGAATGCGCTGAACGACACCGCGGACAACTCGGTGGCTGCGGCACCGCTCGATGTCAAACCGGCCGACATCGCGGCCCAGTCGGCGACGACCGCCACCCTGCCTGACCGGGTGGCCTATCTGTCCAGCGTCGTCAGCGACTCGATGACGAAATGCAATACCTTTTCCGACAAACTGGTCCTCGCGGAAGCTTCGGTCGACACGGCCGGCGACGTCATGGCGACGATTGCCTCGGCGCTCGGCACGGTGTTCGTCCAGACAGCGACGATTCACGCCTTCACCGCGGCCTCGACGATGATCACCGGGTCGAAAACCGCAGTCGATAGCGATGTCTTCGCCAAGGCGACGGTCCCGGCGCTCGGGACCGCGCTGAAGCAGACTTATTTTACCGACATCGCGAACTACAACGATGGACTCGCCAATCTGACACAACCCGGGGCATCGTTCGACGTGGGCTCCGAGGTGAACAAGATCCAGGCCATCCACGCCGAATGCGCACTCGCGGCCGCGGAAGCCACCGTCAACCAGACGCTTCAGCAGGCGGGCGGATCAGGAGTACCCGGCGCGCCGACCGGCGTCGCAGTTGCCGGAGGCAACAAGCAAGTCACCGTCACCTTCGTCGCCCCGGCCTCGACCGGCGGCTCGCCGATTTCGGGATACACGGCCAGCTCGAACCCCGGCAGCATCACCGCCACCGGCGCGGGTTCGCCCATCACCGTCCCCGGCCTGGTGAACGGCACTGCCTATACCTTCACGGTAACTGCGAAGAACAACAATGGTCTGGGCCAAGCCTCGAACCCGTCTTCGAGCGTGACGCCGTCGGCCGGTTCGCCCGAGGGGCTTGCAGGCACGCAGCCCACCACACCGCCGACACCCAAATCCGGGACTCCGCCGACCGTGACTCCAGGACGATCCATGCTCGTCCGATAGTCGACGACCGAACGTCGGCAGTTCGCGTCCGGTGTGTGTGGCCGATCCGTGCGACACCCCGGTTCCCGCGCGCCGCCGGAATCGATCGGTTCGAGCGCGCCCGGGTCAGGTTCGAGGCGCCGGCGCGTCGATCGCCAGGGTGGCGCCGATGAGCCAGTCCACCACGGCGTCGAGCGCCGCTTTCGGCTCTCGCCCCTCGGCCAGGGCGGCGTGGTAGACGCGAAGCTGATTGTGGGCACTGGTCCCGCGCTTCAGGATCGTCCGTGCATGGTCGAGTTCCGCCCGGCAGCCGAAATGGGCCCCATCCTCTTCGACCAGGGCCAGCATTTCGTCGAGCAGCCGCGGATAGGCCACCAGTTCGGCCCGCCCGAAATCGACCAACCCGGCATCGGTGCCGTAGCGCTGCGCCCGCCACCGATTCTCGTCGATCAGCATGCGCAGATACATCCGCCAGCGCTGATTGGCGACCCGCAGCCGCCACAGCATGCGCAGCAGGCAGCGGAACAGACAGGCGATCGCGATGGCGTCGTCGAGCCGGGTGCAGACATCGGCGATCCGCATCTCCAAGGTGGGATAACGGCTCGATGGGCGAATATCCCACCAGAGCTTGCTGCGGTCGTCGATGATACCGAGGCGCTCCAGGGTGCCGATATGGCGGGTGAACTCGCCCCAGCTTTCGAAACGTTCCGGAATCCCGGTCCGCGGCAGTTCGTCGAATACGGCGACCCGATAGGATTTGAGCCCCGTGTCTTCGCCCTGCCAGAACGGCGAAGACGTCGAAAGCGCCAGCAGATGCGGCAGGAAATAGCTGACCTGGTTCATCAGGTCGATCCTGAGTTCCGGTTCTTCGACCCCGACATGGACATGCATCCCGCAGATGACCAGCCGACGCGCTACCCCCTGCAGATCCTCGTGGAGCGTGTTGTAGCGGTCGCGATCGGTCCGGCGCTGGGTCGTGTGGCTGGCCGAGGGATGGGTCGCCGCAGCGATCGGCGCCATGCCCCAGCGGGCTGCGACGGAAGCGACGGTGCCGCGGAGGTGGGCCAGCTCGTCGCGGGCCTGGGCGGCAGTCGTGCAGATCCCGGTCTGCACTTCGATTTGCGAGCGCAGAAATTCCGGGCTGACGCGCGGCCCCAGTTGTTGCTCGCATTCGGCCAGCAGCTCGGCCGGCGGGTCGCGCACCAAATCGCGGCTGATCGGATCGACCAGCAGATACTCCTCCTCGATGCCGAGACTGAAAGCCGGTTCCGCAATCATGGATAAAAGGCCGGACGATAGAGGTCCGGGTCCGCCAGGATCGGAGCGAGCGCCGCCTCCAGATATCCGGCGAAGCGTTCGGCACCCGCGGCGGTGTCGATCTCGTCCTGGCGCAGTTCGATCAGGACGTGCGGCAGCCCGCGCCGGGTTGCGTGGTGCTGGAGCGTGTAGCCTTCCGGATCGCGGCCGGAATAAGGCTCGTTGTCGCCGACGACCAGGCCGGGCAACGCCGAAAGCCCGGCCAGGAGCGGCAGGGCCAAGCGCGGATCGCGGTCCCAGAGAATACCGATCTGCCAGGGCCGGGCGAAACCGTTCATGCGCGGTGTGAAGCTGTGGATCGAGAGAATCGCCGGAGCCACCCCCTGTGCCGCGGCGCGATCGAGCCCGGCCGCGACCGCCCGCTGATAAGGCCAGAAACAGGCGTCGGCCCGAGCCAGCCGGTCTCCGGCGGAGAGGTTTCGATTGCCCGGCACCACGACGCCGTCGCTGATCGGCGGGATCGACGTCGGATCGTCGAGCGCGCGATTGCAGTCGATCACCAATCGCGAGTAGCCGGACAGCACCGCCGGCGCCGCCAGCCGCCGGGCCAGCGCGCCGGTCACCGCGGCCGCTCCGATATCCCAGGCGATGTGGCGGGCGAGTTCGGAGTCGTCCAGGCCGAGCCGGCAGAGCGATGCCGGCACTGCCGCCGCGGCATGATCGCAGACGAGGAGGACCTCCGCGCGCCCCTCGGGATCGATGACCGTGCACGGCGCCGGATCGATCGCCGCCAGCAAGCCTGCCCGTCCCTGTCCCCGCCCCGATCGCCGCATCACGCCGCTCGCCCCGAACTCAGCCGCGAATGGTGAGCGTCAATGGATTGGCGAAGGCGCCCTGCGCCTTGTTCGCTTCGTGGAAGCTCTGCCCCGTCTTGCTCTGGCTGTACATCTGGAAATACCAGCGGGGATCCGCCCCCTCCTCGCGACCGTCGCCCCGAGCATAATTCTCCAGGGTCACGCAGTCGTTGCCGCTTTTGGCGACGACACCGGCGAAGTGGTAACTCCACCCCAGCTCTCGATTCTCGCCCGACTGAAAATCGCGAACGACCTTGCGGTCGCCATTGCCCTTGGAGAATCGCGCATGCAATTCTTCATACCGGTCCCATTGCCGCTCGGTACGAGGCTTAGTGACCATGAAATCGAGATACTCGTCGTAGTCCGACCACGGTTCCTGAGTGGCGATCATATAGACTTCTCCGACTCCGGGATTGGCGAACTGGTTGAAGCTGTTCTGAGACAGAGCTGAAGCGCCGCGGCTCGAGGCGTCGCCGTACCGGCGGACATAGTCTCTGAGCTGCCGTTCGGTCGGATTGGTGGTGGCGCCCGCATAGAGGGCGCGTCGCGCCCCGGTGACCGCATTGTTGCCCGAGCTCTGAATCCGCGGCCGCCCGGACACTTTCTCCGCCATGAAGTTGCAATTCTGAGGCAGGCGGTCCGGACTGTCCCGGCCGACATATCGAGCCGTGACACGCCGCAAATACCGGGTGCCCGACCAGCCGGTCAGAATCGAAATCGACCCGCCCGACAGCCTCAGCCTGACCTCGGCACCCGCTTCCTCGAGCGCCCGGTTCGACTCCGTCAGGAGCGCGTGAGACAGGAACACGTGCTTGGGCTGACGCTGTTGGAGATCACTGTCTTCGATCGCCATCCGATAATCGTCGGAAACACGCAAGGCCACGCCGACGCCCCCATGTGTCTGGACATTGGCGCCGGGGCCGCCTCCGCTGAGGAAGGCAGCCTCGCCGACGACATGGGGGCGCCGGGCTTGCGCCTCCAACTGGTCGGCCGCGACCACCGCGTAAGGATACCCGAACCAGGGTCGAGTCGCCGGCGCCGCGGCATAAATTCTGTCGCCGCTGAGGACTATGTAGGGCTGAATTGCGGATGCGCCGACACCTGCCATCGCGGGCGGGGACCGCCCGGCAGCGGCTGATGTCCGGGCTGCCGTCACAGCCGATCGGGCTGCACCGAATTTCGTCGGTGGCGGCATTTGCCCGGCGGTAGCCGTCGCCCGGGCTTGCGCGGCGGCGGGTACGGCGAATCTGGTCGGCGGCGACGCGGTCCGCAGGGCGACCTTACCCGCGACCCGGGCCTGCGCCGTAGCGGATCCGCCGAATTTGGTCGGCGGCGGGACGGGCGGGCACGGCGCCGCCCCCGCAGCCTTGGTCTGCGCGCTGCGGGATGAACCGAATTTGGTCGGGGGCGGCAGGTGGTTCACGATCGTCTCTTCGGCGGGAGCTCGCCGCCATTAGAGGATCGAGCCGGGATCGGGGCAAGGCGGAAAACCCCTCCAGGCCACAATTCCTCAGCACTCGGCACGGGCGCCGATCCCCTTGGCAGGCAGCGGCGGAACGGGCATCCTCTGCCGGCATCCCCGCCTGCCCCGACCGCCCCAACGCCGGAAGGCCGCTCTGCCGTGAGATATCCGATCGTGCGCCGCCGGCGCAGTACCAAGATCGTTGCCACGCTCGGCCCCGCCAGTTCCGGCGACGCCATGATCGAGCGGCTGTTTCGGGCCGGGGTCGATCTGTTCCGGCTCAATTTCAGCCATGGCAGCCCCGATGATCACAGCGCCAATGTCCAGCGTATCCGACGGATCGAGCGGCTCTATGCCCATCCCGTCGGCATCATGATCGATCTTCAGGGACCGAAGCTTCGGCTCGGCGTCTTCGCCGAGGGCCGGGTCGAGCTCGGCGCCGGACAGCGCTTCCGCCTCGATCTCGATACGCTACCGGGAGACGAAAATCGAGTAGGACTGCCGCATCCGGAGATATTCCAGGCGATTGGATCGGGCACGGAACTTCTGGTCGATGACGGCAAAATGCGCCTCAGGGTCGACGAGGCGGGACCGGATTTCGCCGCGGTCACGGTGATGACCGCGGGGGTGCTGTCCAATCGCAAGGGTGTGAACGTCCCCAACGCGGTGCTGCCGATTTCGGCGCTCACCGAGAAAGACCGCAGCGACCTCGCGTTCGGCCTGCAGATGGGGGTCGATTGGGTGGCGCTCTCCTTCGTCCAGCGGCCCGAGGATGTCGCCGAGGGCCGCAAGTTGATCGGCGGCCAGGCGGCACTCCTCGCCAAGCTGGAAAAACCCTCGGCACTCGATCGGCTGGAGGAGATCGTCGAACTCTCCGATGGGATCATGGTCGCGCGCGGCGATCTCGGCGTCGAGAGCCCGCCCGAGGACGTGCCGGTGCTGCAGCGCCGGATCATCCATGTCTGTCGCCAGGCCGGCAAGCCGGTGATCGTCGCCACTCAGATGCTGGAGAGCATGATCAAGGCCCCGACGCCGACCCGGGCGGAAGCCTCCGATGTCGCCACCGCCGTCTACGAGGGAGCCGATGCGGTCATGCTCTCGGCCGAGACCGCGGCCGGCGACTATCCGCTCGAAGCGGTGACCATGATGGACCGGATCGTCTGCCGCGTCCAAGCGGACCCGCTCTATATGGCCGCTCTCGATGCCGAACACCCGGCCCTGCAGGAGACCGCCTCCGACGCCATCACCGCCGCGGCCAAACAGGTTGCGGCCACCATCAAGGCGGCGGCCATCGTGACTTACACCACGTCGGGCTCGACCACGCTGCGCGCGGCGCGCGAGCGACCCAATGTGCCGATCCTGTGCCTGACTTCCAATCAGAAGACCGCACGGCGCCTGACCATGGCCTGGGGCGTCCACACCGTCCAGACCAAGGACGTGTCCAGCTTCTCCGACATGGTGCAGAGAGCTTGCCGCACTGCCCTGACCCAAGGCTTCGCCCAGGAAGGCGGCAGAGTGGTCATCACCGCCGGCGTGCCCTTCGGCACCCCGGGAGCCACGAATATTCTACGCATCGCCTGGGTTCACGCCTGAATCTCGAGCCCGAGACATTGGCGATCGAGGCCCCGTCCCCGGCCTGCGTCAGATGAGGCGGCGCCGCTTCCGAAGCACGGATCGTCGCCAAGAGGCCGAAATTGATGCAAGCCGCCCAGCGTCGCGGCTGCGGCTTCGATTTGGACGGCAATCGCCGGGCCGTCAGCGAGGTCACACCGTGCGGGTATGCACGGTCCCGCCGAACCGCTCCAACTCGCCGCGGGTCGCCGCGAGATCCGTCTCGCCCCGGGCACAGATCGAAACCGCCCCGCCGGCCTCGGCGAACACCCAGCGAAACCGACCGGCCGATGCCGCGGCTACCGCCGGTCACGACGACTTTCTTGCCGCAATAATCGAAGCGCATGAGGACGTCCGTCAACCGTGCCCCCTTCCGGGCCGGATGGCGAACTCCGGCAAAGCGCGCAACGGGTTCGAAAGGGGCGACACCAGGCTTTACGGCGTGGGGGTTGTGCCACTAGTCTCACCTGGTACGAAAAAGGAAAGCGGCAAGGGGAAGCGGAGACGGCGACTGCAGCGGGCCGGCAGGATCGAGGACCAAACCGGACTTACAAACGCCGATCGGGGACGGTTGGAATGTGACCGCCCGTTCTGCGACAAGATCCCGGGCAGTCGCGGCCATAATCGGCCCGGTCAAGTCTAGGGTGACGACCGTACTTCCGCCATGGCACCGCTACACGACGGGAACATGGGGAAATTAAGTGATACGCAACAAGTATGGCGTACCCAATCGACAACAACGTGGTACGGAGCCACGATGCCCTCCAGTTGCTTCCATAACTGCGAAAGCGATCCCGCACCGAGCGGGCTCAATGAAGAAAGGTCTGGAATGACCCCGTGTCCATAGCCAACCCGAGCGAGACGCCGAACGACGCGCCGCCCGGCCTCGAACTGGCGTTGGATTCAGCCCTGTGCGTACGCGACGTTCGGGCTCGGGGCGACCGTGAGAGCCGCTTGGCAGCGATCTTCGGGCCGGGAGACCCCTTCGTCGACTTCGTCCATCCGGAGGACCGAGGCTTCGTTTCGGCGTCATTGGCGTGGGCGCAGACCCAGATCGGCGCCACGGGAACGCTGCAGTTCCGGCTTCGACGCGGCGAACAGCGCTGGCTGACCATGCTGTTGCGTTTTCTCGGCAGCCCGGGCAGTTGCGTGTCTCTGTCGCTCCACCTCGACGAAACGGTCGCGGCGCGGCGTGCCGAGGCGCAGATGCGCCAAATCGTCGAGGGATCTTGCCACGGTATCCACCTCAGCGCTATCGATGGCAGGCTACTCTACTCCAATCTGGGTTTCGCCAAGCTGCTCGGATTCGATTCGATCGCCGCGATGAGGGAGGCGGGCGCGAAGCGGCGCGATTATTTCGTCCATCCCGAGGATTTTCCGGCGATCCGGGATCGTCTGCGGGCACGGGTCGGCATGGCCGCCAACTCCCCGCCGGCGCAGTTCGAACTCCGAATGTGCCGGAACGATGGCAGCATCATCTGGGTCGAATCCCGGACCGCGCGGATCGAGTGGAACGGAGAATCGGCACAGGTCGCCTGGACGACCGACATCACCGCACGCAAGCACGCCGAGGAGGCCTTGCGTCGGTCCGAGCAACTCTTCATGACGGTCTTTCAATCGAGCCCGGACGTGATGACTTTGAGCACCCTCGAAGATGGCCGCTACATCGATGTCAACGCGGCCTTTCTCGCCCATTTCGGGCTCGAGCGCGACAAGGTGATCGGCCGTACGGCAGACGAGGTTGGAGCCTGGACCGGGGAAGCTCGGCGCAGCGGCGTCTTCGAAGAGCTATTCAGCGGCGGCCGCCGCGACATCCTGGTTTCGATGCGCGCCGCCAAGGGAGAGATGCGCGACCTCGAGATTTCGGCCCAGGCGATCCGTTTCGAGGATCAGGATCTGGTTCTGGCCATCGGACGCGATGTCACCGAGAAGCGGCGTCACGAAGAGGCACTGCGCACGAGCAAGGAGGCGGCGGAGCTCGCCAATCGGGCCAAATCCGAGTTCCTGGCCAATATGAGCCACGAGATCCGAACGCCGATGAACGGGGTCATCGGCATGACCGGCATGCTGCTGCGGACACCCCTCAACCGCGAGCAGCGCGACTATGCGGAAGCGGTGCGCGACAGCGCCGATTCCCTGCTCGCCGTGATCAACGATATCCTCGACATCTCCAAGCTGGAAGCAGGCAAGGTCGAGCTCGAGATGATCGATTTCAACCTGGGCGCCTTGGTGGACAATGCCGTGGCCCTGCTCAATCCCCGGGCCGAGCAAAAGCACATCGCCATCGAGGGCATCGTGGAGGCGCCCGGCCGCGGTTCCTTCCGCGGCGATCCGACCCGGCTGCGACAGGTCCTGCTGAATTTGATCGCCAACGCCTTGAAATTCACCGAGCGAGGCAAGGTGACGGTGACGGCGGCGATTTCCGAGCTCGCGGAAAAATATCTCTTGCGCGTGGAGGTCGCCGATACCGGGATCGGTATCGACGAAGAGACCTGCCAGCAGCTGTTCCAAAAGTTCATTCAGGCGGATAGTTCGGTCACCCGCCGCTTCGGCGGCTCCGGGCTCGGCCTCGCCATCTCGCGCCAGTTGGTCGAGCTGATGAAGGGCCGCATCGGCGTAATCAGTCGACTCGGCGAAGGCAGCACCTTCTGGTTCGAAGTGCCGTTGGCATCGGCGCGGAAGATTGCCGTCTCACAGTTGAGGCAAGAGGCCGCTATACGTCCATACCGTGCGCTGCGCGTCCTCCTGGCCGAGGACAATGTGATCAACCAGAAGCTCGTCCGCGCAATTTTGGTCTCGGCCGGTCACCTCGTCGAGATCGCGGGAAATGGCGCGGTGGCAGTCGAGGCCGTGCGGGACGGCCTTTTTGATGTCGTCTTGATGGATGTTCAGATGCCGGTGCTCGATGGCACGCAAGCGACCCGGCAGATTCGAGCATTGCCGGCCCCCAAATCGGCAATCACCGTGATCGCTCTCACCGCCCATGCAATGGTCGGCGCCAAGGAGGAGTATCTCGCCGCCGGAATGGACGACTATCTGACCAAGCCGATCGATCCCACGGCTCTGCTGTCGCGGTTGGCCGACTTGTCGTCCCGGATCGGCACCGCAGAGGGCAGGCCCGCCATCCGTCTTTAGCCGTTCGCCGCCTCTCCCGGGCCGGCCGGCTGCCGAGCTGTCCGGGACTGGCCACCCGGCCCTCCCTCGGCGACATGACCAAGGCACCGCCTCCAACCTGGCGGTCGCGTGCTGCAGGGCCATCGCCACCTGATCGAATATCTCGTATTTCAGACAAATTTATCGCAGAGAGACTACCGGGCTGAGGCCGACAACGGTTAAGTGATGAGAAACACTTCTTGTGTATTCAGTCAATGATACTGGAGCATGAGGTTATTATACTAAATGATCATTAACGCGGGTACTGCTGCCCTTCTGCCGAGTTCGACCGGTCCTCGCGAGCCGGGAGGGGAGCCTGTGACTGTAGCCGAGCCGATCGGCAATTCGAATCCAGTACCGCCCGGGATCTATTTGGTGCTGGATGCGACCGGGCGAATAGACGACATTCTGGCCGAAGGAACACGCGAGCGCCAACTCGCGGCATCATTGGTTCTAGGGGGCTTCTTTCTCGATTCCGTCCATCCCGAGGATCGTGGGTTGGTCGCGGTCGCGATGACCGGGGTTCGGACCGATTCGGAGAGCGCGGACACCCTGCCGTTCCAACTCCGGCGCGGCGAGCGGCAATGGATCTCGATGCAACTCTTCATCGTGGGCCGATCGACCGGTGTCCGGTCCGTGGTACTGCAGATGAACGACCTGGCCGAAGCGCGCCGCTCCGAGACGCAACTGCGCCAGATCGTCGAGGGGGCCAGACACGGGATCGTGGTGACTGCCACCGATGGCAGATTGCTGTACATGAATTCAGGCTTCGTGAAGATGCTGGGCTTCGAGTCGATCAACGCCCTGGTCGCCGCACCCCAGAGTCCGACCCGTTATATTCATTCGGACGATCTGGTATCCGTCACCGCACGGCAGCAGGCGCGGACCTCGAGGAACGACCCGCCTGCTCAATTCGAATTCCGGATGTGCCGGTCGGATGACAGAATAATCTGGGTCGACTGCATGGCCTCTTCGATAAACTGGCATGGCGAGCCGGCTTCGCTCGCCTGGCTGACCGACATCACCGCCCGCAAGCAAGCCGAGGAGTTCCGCATCCGGTCGGAAAAGCTCTTCATGACGCTGTTCCAATCGAGCCCGGACGCGATGTCCCTGATAACTCTCGACGAAAGCCGTTACATCGACGTCAACAAAGCTTTCCTCCAATTGTCCGGGCGACGGCGCGAGGATGTGATCGGCCTGACCGATGCCGAGGTCGGGATCTGGGGAAAACGTCATCGGCACCGAGGCTTCTTCGACCGTCTGCTCACCGGATCGGGCGAACCGATGTCGGTCTCGATGCCCGTACCCGGGGACGAGCCGCGCGACCTCGAAATCTCGGCCCAGTCGATCCAGTTCGAGGAGCAGGACCTGGTCCTGGTGATCGGGCGCGACGTGACCGAGCGGCGGCGGCGCGAGGAGGTCTTGCGCAACAGCAAGGAAGCGGCGGAACTGGCCAACCGGGTCAAGACCGAGTTTCTGGCCAATATGAGCCACGAGATCCGCACGCCGATGAAC
>Ga0209274_10000469_pt1 | contig 24589 bp, 14 predicted proteins | sample HubBroMetageREF1_FD_188343 | JGI IMG/M metagenome (GOLD analysis project Ga0209274, IMG submission 188343) | Reference soil microbial communities from the Hubbard Brook experimental Forest, New Hampshire, USA - Hubbard Brook CCASE Soil... | ecosystem: Environmental > Terrestrial > Soil >...
GCTGAAATTAAATTTTCGGAGTGGACTCACGAAACCGCGGAAGGCGGCATGAAGCTGCGCGCTCCTGTGTTCATGGGGCTTCGAGCGGATAAGACGGCGGAGGAATGCCGGCTGGAAGAAGCCGTCGCGAGCTAAGCGCGGAATTGATGCAGGCAAGAAAGCAGGTCCTTCGCTTCTTCACCCCATCGCGCCAGCAACGGGCGCGCTGAGGCCCCCGGTTCGCTCAGGATGACAACTTTGATTAGTGCCTTAGGTCCTTCGCTTCGCTCAGGATGACAAACTTTTGATTGATGACAAACTTTGGATTAGTGCCTAGAGATGGGCGGGCGGCTCTTGTGGCACTGGCGGGATGGGATTGGTGCCGCCAGTGGTTTAGGAAGTCAGGCGGGAGGGCTGCGATTCCTTTGTAGATGGCTTCTTCGGTTTTTCGGAGTTCTTCTTTTAGTTGTTCGGGGGTGAAATCGCGGTAGAAGACGATTTCCGGCTCGTTCCCGGCAGCATCGGTTTCGATTTCGTCGTATTCCCGTCCTTTGACTTCGGACCAGGCGGTGACTCCAAGGGGACGATTCTCGACGGATTCCTGATCGACTACGACATGGGTGGGCTTGGGCTCAAAGGAAGTGAACTTGACGTTGGCGGCGGCGGTGCGCAGAGCGCGGAGGAGGAGAGAGGCGGTGGGGTGATCGATCATCCTGGTGACGAGCAGGCGCATGACTTCGGCTAGGCCGAGCTGGATGGAGTTGGCGTCCTCGAGCGAGGCGAGCTGGATGAAGCCGGGCTCGGAAATGGCCAAGTTGGCTTGGGTCCTGACGATGCATTGCTCGTGAAAGAAACAGCGCCTTTCATTGCGCAGGGCGGGTGATCCGCATTGGACTCCGTTGACTTTGATGTGCTGGCAGCGGCGGATGGTGATGATGGGACTGGTGGACATTGGAGCTCCTTGGAAATCAGGTGTTAGGTCTTGGGTGTTAGGTGTTAGGTCTTGGGTGTTAGGTCTCAGGTCTTGGGTGTTAGGTCTCAGGTCTTAGGTTTAGTTAGGCGGGGCGCTTTGTCCTCGCCTCACGAGGTCACTCTGATGCGTTTTGACAGGGGCCTAGAGCGGCTACGCAATAGAAAAAGGGTGCGGAGATGGACCCGCACCCTTTTTACTTCTACTACTTCTATTATATCAATTCGCGCGGGGGGCTTGGACAATGTTTCCGACTTTATTTTTCCAGCGCATTCAGTGGCTTGCGGGGAAAACGTGCAAAACGGGGGCTTGACAAGAATTTCAGTCAGACCGGTTTCGGATGGGCCATGATGCCGCTTACGTTTGAGTGGACGGGCGAGGGCGCCCGTCGCTCCACCTGTGATGCGTCGCTAACGGCCGGGATCCAGATCTCTCATCACTACATGAAGCACCTGACCGGCCACGCGCGCATCGCGCTCGGAAACCATCGTCTTCGCGCCGCCGGCATCGGTGTGATCGCGATAGGTGCGCGCGGCGGCCGGCAAACGGGCGCAGCCGCTGCGGATCAATCCCGCCTTCTCGGCGACGGCGAGCCGGGTCTCGAAGGACCAATCGGCGATCTTTGCTTCTGCAATCTTTCCCGCTTCAGTCTTTACTGCTTCAGTCTTGCCTTCTTCAGTCTTTACTTCTTCAGTCCTGCCTTCTTCAATCTTGCCTTCGGGCAATTCCGGCGGAGCGCCGGAAACGGCTCGCGCGGCGAGTCGGGCATGCTCCAGCGCATCGGTGACGATGGCTTCCAGGATTCCGCAAGAAGTGCGCAGCGCGCGGTCGTAGTCTTCTTGCTCGAGGGCGCGCCGACTATCGATGTAGGCTTGCTCAACCACCGGCCGGAGTTCGGGGTTGTGAACGAAATCGAAGCGATGAGGCGGCGGCGCTTCCGCCGGTGCGGGCGAGTATCCAGAAACGCTCGGGCCGATTCCACTGTCCATTCCGGATAGCGTGGCCACGGCTTGCTCGAGCACGTCGAGCAGTCGCGTGACGATTTCGGTTGGCTCCGCGCCTTCGACGGCATGGCCGGACGCAGAACGGATCAAGAAAGCCGCGCTAAATGAGCGGGCAAGCCAATGAGCCTTGCTGCCTCCGGATAGTTGGTTGATCGTTACGCCACAGTCTTCCTGCCAGGCGCGAGTGGCGGCGATCGACTCTGAGTTGGAGCGCGCTGGGTTGGAGCACGACGGGTTGGAGCGATCGGCCGCAAGAGCGTCGCGAAGCTGGCGCCCGCGGCGCATCAGTCCGTCAAGGTGGGACAGGTAAGTTTCGATCTGCGTTTGCAGGCTAAGGTCCATCGGCTTCAGTCGCGTCCCTCACTACTTGCAGGCTTCCCACTCCAGTTTCGCAGAACCCAGTTCGCGAAAACCAACTTCGGGTAGTGGGTCAGTTTGATTTCCACAGGCTATCGCATCAATTTACCTGAAAGCCATACGGCAAAGACGGCGAGCAGAATACTGGCGGCGAGAGTGTAAAGGGAAAAGACTCGGACGAACGCAATTCCTGTCGCGTGCGTGTCCGATAGCTGGCGAGATGCGATATAAGCCATGCCAAAGAGCAATACGAGAAGGCTCCCGATGAAAATTGCGATTGCGGCCAGCCAACGTTTCATCCTACTTTTTCTCCGGTTGCTTTCAGGATAAGCCTCCTGTCAATTCGCTTCGCGGCACAGGCCACCGAACACGGCGGAGCGCCCCACCTGTGGAAATCAAACTGACCCACTGCTCAACTTCGCGAAAGTCTTGACGCTCCCAAGGCAGCGATGGTACAGTTCCTCCCGCAAGTGGTTCGATCAGTGGACCAGTATATATTACGGTTCACGATGAGCCAAGAAGTCATCCGGTTCACCGGCCAGATGGGTGGGGCGGGCACAACTCCGGGGAACAAAGTTGTTCATCGGGGTGCGCTTTGAATGTCTAACGCGCTGTCATGGAGGTTTACAAATGGCTGCTTCCCCAGCCTCTTTGATTCACCCATCACGGATTCCGAATCGCTGGGTGCAGTTAACGGCGGGCATCGTGGCCATGATGGCCATCGCGAACCTGCAGTACGCGTGGACTCTATTTACCAAGCCCATACAGGCTCATCTGCACGTCTCGCTGGAGGCGGTGCAGGTGACCTTTGCTATATTCATCGCCCTGGAAACCTGGCTCGTACCTTTTGAAGGATTCCTTGTCGATATTATCGGACCACGATTCATGCTGGGCCTTGGTTCCATCCTGGTGGGACTGGGCTGGATTGGATCGGGCTATGCGGAGACGCTAAACGGTCTCTACTTCTGGTATGGAGTGGGCGGTGTGGGCGCCGGAATCGTCTACGGGGGCGCCATTGGGAATGCGCTGAAATGGTTCCCCGATCATCGCGGTCTCTGCGTCGGCCTGACGGCCGGAGCTTTTGGCGTGGGCACCGCGACAACCATCGCTCCTATTGCCGACATGCTGCAAGTCTTTGGCTACCAGCACACATTCATCGTCTGGGGATTTATTCAGGGACTCGTGGTTCTGGCCTGTTCCGTGTTTTTGGCGAGGCCGCCGGTGGGATGGACGCCGCCCAACTGGAAAGAGAATGAAGCAAAGATCAAAGCCAAAGTCAATACCTCGTCCATCGACATGACGCCGCTGCAGATGCTGAGGCAGCCGTCTTTCTATCTCATCTACGTCATGATGATCATGCTGGCGTTCGGCGGTCTGGTGGTTACCGCCCAACTCAACCCCATGGCTTCCTCGTACCATGTGGATAAAATTGTGGTGGCGTTCGGCATGACTGCGTTGGTGCTGGCCATCACCGTCGACCGGGTTCTGAACGGGTTTACGCGTCCGTTCTGGGGATGGGTATCGGATCATATCGGCCGGGAGAATTCCATTTTCATCGCCTTCGTCCTGGAGGCGCTTGCGGTGTATGCTCTGCTCCAACTGATTAACCGCCCGGTGTGGTTCGTGGCGTTGTCGGGCCTGTGTTTCTTCGCTTGGGGAAATATTTTTTCGTTGTTCCCCGCGATCACCGGCGACTTATACGGGAAGAAGTGGGCCACCACCAATTACGGGGTCGTTTACACCGCCAAGGGAGTGGCTGCCTTGTTTGCCGGACCCGGAGCCGCCTGGTTGTTCGCCAAAACCGGATCGTGGACTAAGGTTTTCTGGGCGATGATTGGGTGCGATCTGGTGGCTGCGTTCATGGCCCTGCTATGGCTGAAGCCTATGGCAGCGCGGGCGGTCCGGGATTCACAGGCCGCAGCTTCGACGGCTAATGCGGCGGCACCGATAAAAGCACGCGGTGTGGCGTAGCGGTAGCCGGCGCTCGGGGCGTTGTCTTTCATCTTTCGGCTTTCATCTTTTTTCAGCTTGCAGTCTCTCGCAGTCTCTCGGTCTCTCGTCACACGCTTGCTTGCGCGGAAGATGGCGGCTCCTGTTGTATCCTTCGACGACAACGCTCTCACCACGCGACGTTGCGGGTCAGCCAAAAAAACAACTTGCGGAAGCGGAGGAGTATTATGCGAAGGACTAGCCATGAGCTACGAGACATGAGCCCCTGAGCATGGAGCAGAGCAATGCCTGAATCGATTGACTGGCCGCCGCCGCATCCACCGCGCCGGCGGCGACGCTTGCTTCTTATTCTCGCCGTGCTTGCCGCCATCTTCTTCGGCGGCCGGACCGTATTGTCGTATTACGTGGATGTGCTCTGGTTCGGGTCGCTCGGCTATGCAGAGGTGTTCTGGAAAACTCTGAGCCTGCAGTGGGGAATCTTCGCGTTCCTTACAGCGGCAACATTTCTGATTCTGTTCGGAACGTTTTTGGCGTTGAAGCGGGCGCATCTCCCCGACTTGCCAAGCGGGCACACGATTGTCATTGGCGGACAGCCACTGAAGCTGCCGGTTGAGCCTGTGCTGCGGCTCATCGCGCTCGGCGTTTCAGTCGTTATTGCCCTTGCCACCGGCGGCAGCATGATGGTGGAGTGGCCGACGCTGGCGCTCTTCTGGTACGCACCCGCTACTGGTGGCGTGGTTGATCCGATTTTCGGCAAGGCGCTGAATTTCTTTTTGTTCGCCCTGCCCGCCTGGCAGCTCATCGCCGGCTGGCTGCTTACGCTGGCTGTAATCACGTGTGCGCTGGCCGTTTTCTTCATCCTCATCACGGGCGGAACCCGTGCGCTCGCCGGGCGTCTCAGTCGCTCCGTGCTATTGCCCTGGCGCGGGCTTTCGATCACGTTTGCGTTCCTGTTGCTGATCCTCGCAATGCGCGTGTACATCAGCCGGTTCGAGTTATTGCTTGAGGATCATACGATCTTCGGGGGCGTGACCTACACGGACGCACACGTCATGCTCACGGGGCTGTTCGTTGTGTGTGCGGCGCTGGTTCTGGGCGCGGCGATCGCGGCGGTGAACGCTGTGCGGATGCCACAAGGGCGCTGGCTGGTCGCAGCGATTCTTCCAGCAGTGGTCTGTTATATCGCTGTGCAAGGAGTCGCCTGGTATGTCAGCAGCTTTATCGTCAAACCGAACGAACTGGTTCGCGAGCAGCCCTATATTGCCTTCAACACCAGTCTGACGCGGCAAGCCTACGGATTGGACCGAATCTCGCTGCGTGAATTTCCCGCGGAGACCACCGTAGAGGCAGCCGACGCGGCGAACAATCAGGCTACGCTGCAGAACATACGGCTCTGGGATTGGCACGCGCTCCAGGACACGCTGCGTCAGATTCAGGAAATCCGCACCTACTACGATTTTCCCGACATCGACATCGATCGCTATGAAATCGACGGCGTGACACGCGAGGTGATGCTCGCCGCGCGCGAGCTGAACGTCGACAAGCTCCCGGAAAGCAGCCGCAACTGGATTAACGACAAGCTGATCTACACCCACGGCTATGGCATTACCATGAACCCGGTCAATGGCTTTACACCGGAAGGGCTGCCCACGCTGCTTCTGAGCAACATGCCGGTGCAGAGCACGGTGCGCAGTCTTAGTGTCACGCGCCCCGAAATTTATTTCGGCGAGCTGACCGATACCGACGTCTACGTGAAGACGCGGCAGAAGGAATTCAACTACCCGCAAGGCGCGAGCAACAGCCTCACGTCGTATGAAGGCAGCGGCGGCATGGTGCTCGGCGGTTTTCTGCGCCGCATCATTATCGCGCTCGATCGCGACGACCTGACGAAGCTGCCTTTCAGCGATGACGTGACCCCGGAGAGCCGGCTGCTGATGCGGCGCAACCTGCGCGATCGCGTGTCGACATTGGCGCCGTTCTTTTCCTACGATCCGGATCCTTATATTGTGCTCGGCGACGATGGCCGGCTGTCGTGGATTATGGATGCATTCACGGTTTCAGACAGCTATCCGTACTCGACGCATTACCGTCTCGGCAACGATCTCATTAACTACATGCGGAACAGCGTCAAGGTGGTGATCGATGCCTACGACGGTACGACGACGTTTTATGTGTTCGATACCGAGGATCCGATCATCGCCGCCTATCGCCGCATCTTTCCGAGTCTCTTCAAGGATGCGTCCACGATGCCGCCGGGGCTGCGCAAACACGTTCGCTATCCTGAGTTGTTGCTCAAACTGCAAGCGGAAGTTTACGGCCTGTATCACATGACGGATGCGGAAGCGTTCTACAACCGCGAAGATCTGTGGACGGTCGCCACCGAAGTTGGCATGGGCGAGGGCGGGGCGCAAACCACCCAGGCGATGCAACCGAACTTTGTGCTGATGAAACTGCCGGGCGAAACCGGCGAGGAGTTCGCAGAGATTCTGCCCTTCACGCCGGCCAACCGGAATAATCTGATTGGCTGGATTGCCGGGCGCAGCGACGGCGCTCACTATGGAACGTCGGTTGTCTACAATTTTCCCAAGACCAAGCTGGTGGACGGACCGCTGCAAATCGAGGCGCGCATCGATCAGAACGCGGAGCTCTCGGGACAATTGACGCTGTGGAATCAGCAAGGCTCGCACGTGCGGCGCGGAGCGCTGCTGGTGATTCCGACCGGGCGCGCGCTGTTGTATGCGGAGCCGATTTACCTGCAGGCCGAGCGCAGTCCGATGCCGGAGTTGCGGCTGGTGGTGCTCGCGCTGCAAGACCGGCTGGCGTATGGGCCAACCTTCGAGTCGGCGATGGCGGCGCTATTTGGTGGAGCGTCGTCGTCGCTGAGTGCTCCGGCGACGAGCGCGCCGACGCTGGCAGTCTCCGGTGAGGGGCACGGCGCAGCGGCATCTGCCGCGTCGCCACTGTCGTCGTCCCAGTCATCGTCTGATCTGAACGCGCTCATCGCGGAAGCGGCCAAAGACCTGGCCGACTACCAGCGCCTGACGGCGGAAGGCAAACTGGGCGAGGCTGGACAGAAGCTTGAGGAATTGAAGCGCGCCCTCGACAAGCTGAGCAAGCGCCGCTGAATTGCGCCAACTACGAAACTGTCCGGAAACGCATCGCAACGCCTTTCAACCGTCACCGCCGGTTGTCAAAGACGAGCCCGAGTCCGAACCCGACGAGCACCGCGCCCGTCGTCCGGTCGAGCGTTTTGGCGACACGCGGCCGTCGCAGCCAACGCGAGAGGGGACGGGTCGCAAGAGTGAGCAGGCAGAACCAGAGGATGCCTTCGGTCGCGTGAATGGCCGCAAGCAACATGCTGAACGAAGTCACAGAGACTCCGGCGGGAATAAACTGCGGCAGGAATGTGACGTAGAAAACGCCTACCTTCGGGTTGAGAAAGTTGGTCAGGAGTCCGCGAACGAACCACTGTGGGGCGCTTGCGCTGGCAGCGGGTTCGCACCCTGGCGGCGGCAAAGCGGGATCCACTGCGGAAGCCGGTGGGTGTTTGCGCAGTACCATCTTCATGCCAAGAAAGATCAGATAACAAGCGCCCGCGATGCAATATCTTGTAGGCGATCTGGGAGGCCGCGAGAAGCGTTCCCAGCCCAACGGACGCCGCCAGCCCCCACGTCAAACAGCCACAGCAGATACCGAGGGCAGCGAGCATCGCCCGCCGCGGCCCTTCCACGGCCGCGGTCCGCAGGACGAGAGCGGTGTCGATCCCCGGCGTAATCGTGAGGAGCCCGGCAGCCAGCGTGAACGCCAGCAATGCGTGATAAATCGTCAAATGCGCTCCGCGAAGAGACACCAGTTTACGCATTGTAGCTCAGCATTGCAGCCTACTGAAGCGTAAGCGTCATCGACCTAAAATCGAGGGTCGTTCTTTGCGCCTGGGTGAGAAGGTCCATGCCCAAGTTGCCATCGAACAATTTGCTTCCGGCAGTTGTTTGCGCTAACAGGACTTGGGCTGGCCGAAGAATCGTTGTGAATCCACCAATGTCAAGTTGCAATTTGGGCAGGGTACTGGATTCCACCTGTGCGCTACTGCTCACCCCAGTCACTTTCTTGGATTCCTTCTTTCCTTGTTCTGTCACAAGATCTGGAAACGCGGCTGCAAAGGGGGGATAGAGATAGGTCGCCTCAGCTCCTGTATCCAACGAAAAACTGAGGCTGCGACTCTCAAACTGAACTTCCGCTATAGGAATCTGCCCATCGAAACAAAGGTCTGAGTGAGCGAGCTCCCGGGGCGGGGCGGAGATTTCGAAACTCCCATCCGATCCCCAACTAAAACTTTGAAACGCCAAGAGCACTGAGATCCCGATAATTCCGCGCTCTCCCAACGGCAAGTCGTTAAACGGAGGCTGGTCGTCGGGAAACACCAGAAATGCACATTCTTCAAGCGAAAAGCGCCGACTGCAAGCTCGCTGGCAACGGCAATGCGGAGGGACACCCGAGCTCCGGTCATGACCTCCATTCTCGATTCCACATCGCGGACGGCAAGCCCCAACCGCTTCGCTTCCGACTCACTCAACAGCGACAAGTTTGCCCCTGTATCAAACGTGTATGTCGCGGGCGTCCCATTTATGGAGACGGATACTCCTAAATCAGCTCCCTCATGATGCACGCTCAACCGGGCGGAGTGCCGTCTGCCGATGGACTGATCAGGAGAGCTGCTGAGGGCGGCCAGCAACGTGCGGACACTCTTCGCGTCGGAATCGTCTGGCTCAAGAACGAGCATCTCATCAACCTGCGAAAGGGCTTTTCGATATTGTCCGTACCGCAAGTAAACGGCAGTTAGCAGGCTATGTGCTGCGTGCGCCTGCTCGGAATGTGGTTGGGACCCTATGACCGCCTTGGCCTTTTTCTCACATTGGTGTACATCGTTGAAGACACACGCGACAGCGCCACGATAAAAAAGGGGAGCATCCGTCTTATGCACGGCGTCGCGAAGTGCAAACCATCGATGGGCATCGTAAAGGGACTTTAGATCCGGTCTGTCATTGTCGACGGCAAGACACGTATGACTTAGAGCCAGCAGACCAAGCCACACAACAAAAGTACGCATACCGCAGAATGTAGCAATTCTTTTGCCGACGGGCAATCCGTGGGCTCATGCGGCTTGCTGTCGGCGAACGTGCCGCTGCTGCCTGGCCGCTGCCAACAGTCCATTAATCCGTGGCGCTGGGGACTGGTCCGCCTCCATAGTTAACGATTTCATGCCGTTCTCCCTGCATCCGCAGCCGCAGCCGGTCGAAGGCCAGATAGACGACCGGCGTGGTGTAGAGCGTGAGCAACTGGCTCAGGATCAGACCGCCCACAATTGTGATGCCCAGGGGACGGCGGAGTTCAAAGCCCGTGCCCGTCCCCAGCGCCAACGGCAGAGCGCCCAACAGCGCAGCCATCGTCGTCATCAGGATGGGACGGAAGCGCAACATGCACGCTTCAAAAATCGAGTCGAGTGGTTTCTTCCCCTCCTTGCGCTCCACCTCAAGCGCAAAATCGATCATCATGATGGCGTTCTTCTTCACGATTCCAATCAGCAGCACAATGCCAATAATGGAAATGACATTCAGATCCTGTTTGAAGAGCAGCAAGGCCAGCATTGCGCCTACGCTCGCCGACGGCAGCGTGGAGATAATGGTCAGAGGATGGATCAGGCTTTCATACAAAATACCGAGAACGATGTAAACCGCCAGCAGCGCCGTCAAAATCAGCAGAGGCTCGGTGCCGAGAGATTGCTGATAGGCCTGCAGCGTTCCCGCAAAAAAGCCTTGCAGCGTGGATGGCGTGCCCAGCCGCTTTTCCATCTGGGTGATAGCCAGCGTGGCATCGCTCAAAGACACGTTCGACGCGAGGTTGAAAGACACGGTAACCGAGGGGAACAATCCCGTGTGGTTGATGGCCAGCGCGGTTGTGTTGGCTTGGCCCTTGGCCACCGCCAGCAACGGAATGTTACCGCCCCCGGATGACTGGAGGTAGATGTCTTTCAATCCTTCCGGGCTTTGCCAATACTGGGGAGCAACTTCCAGCACCACGTAATACTGATTTAACTGCGTATAGATGAGGGATACTTGCGATTGGCCGAATGCGCCGTATAACGCCGAGTCCAGCGACTGCGCGGTCAGGCCGAGCTTGGCCGCGGTGACGCGATCATAGTTCATCAGCTCATCGAGGCCGCCATTCTGCTGATCTGAGCTCACGTCCTGCAGGCCCGGCAGGTGCTGCATCTGAGTCAGCAGGATCGGCGCCCACTTGGAAAGATCCTGCACATTATCGGATTGGAGCGTGTACTGATACATCGCATTACTCGACCGGCCCCCGATGCGCAGATCCTGCGCGGCCTGGAGGAACGCGGAAGCTACCGGCAGACGATTCAATTGCGGGCGCAGCCGGTCGATGATCTGAGAGGCGCTGACGTTGCGCTCCGCCAGCGGTTTGAGCGCAATGTAGAGGGAGCCGGTATTGGTGGCTCCGCCGCCGCCGGTGAACGCGATCACATTGGCGACGGCAGGATCGTTCTTGATAACGGCGCCGATCTGCCGAATGGAGTTATCCATTGCCGGGAAGGATGAATCCTGCGGCCCGCGCACGCTGCCGGTGATCGCTCCCGTGTCTTCAACGGGGAAAAAGCCCTTGGGTATCTTGATGATCAGGACCACATTGAGCGCAATGGTGATGAAGAGTACGACGAGGGTGGGAGCCGGATGCTCGAGCACCCAATGCAAGCTGGTGCGATACAGCTCCAGTACCCAGTCAAAAAACTTCTCGGTGGCCATGTAGAGGCGGCCATGTTTTTCCGCGCGCTCGCTCTTCAACAGGTAGGCGCACATCATTGGAGTGGTGGTCAGCGAGATCACCATGGACACGAAAACGGCGGTCGAGAGAGTGACGGCAAACTCGCGGAACAGACGGCCGACGATTCCGCCCATCATGAGAAGAGGGATGAATACGGCAATGAGCGAAATGCTGATGGTAAAGACGGTGAAACCGATTTCTTCCGCGCCCTTCAGCGCCGCGGCAAAAGGGGCCATGCCGTTTTCCAGATGGCGCGCGATATTTTCCATCACCACGATGGCATCGTCGACCACAAATCCCGTGGCAATGGTCATGGCCATCAGCGAGAGATTGTCGAGGCTGTATCCGAAGAAATACATCACGGCGAACGTACCGACCAGCGAGACCGGCACCGCGACGGCGGGAATGAGCGTAGCGCGGCCGTTGCGCAGGAAGACAAAAACCACAATGATGACGAGGCCGATGGAAATGAGCAGTGTCCGCTCGACGTCGCTGACCGAAGCGCGGATGGTGGTGGTTCGATCGAGAACGATGGTGGTATCGATACCGAGCGGAATGGTCGCCTGGATATTCGGAAGTTGCGCGCGGATGCCGTCGACCGTGTCAATGATGTTGGCGCCGGGCTGGCGGAAGATGATGACCGTCACCGCGCGCTTGCCGTTCAAATAGCCGGCCGCGCGGACGTTCGCCACTGAGTCCGTCACCTGAGCGACATCGGACAGGCGGACCGCAGCGCCGTTGTGATAACCGACGATGAGCGGCTTGTAGTCTGCGGCGTGCGAAATCTGGTCATTGGCCAGAATGTCGGCGGTCACCAGGCCATCGGTGATTTGGCCTTTGGCGAGGTCGGCGTTCTGCAGGCTCAGCACGGACTGCAAATCGGCGAGGGTAAGTCCATAGCTGGCCAATTGCGTGGGATTTGCGTCCACCCGCACGGACGGCAAGGCCCCGCCTCCGACCGAGACTTGGCCGACGCCCTGGATCTGTGACAACTTCTGCTCCAGGATGGTGGAGGCTTCGTCATACATCTTATCGGGACCGAATTTGTCGGAGGTAAGGCCGAGAATCATGATCGGCGAATCGGCGGGATTGACCTTGCGATAGGTGGGATTGCCCGGCAGGTTGGCGGGCAGATAGGTTCGCGCCGCATTGATGGCGGCCTCCACATCGCGCGCTGCGCCGTCAATGTCGCGGCTGAGGTCAAACTGAATGGTGACGGATGTGCTGCCGAGCGAACTGGCGGAGGTCATCTCCGTCACTCCCGCAATATGACCAAACTGGCGCTCGAGGGGAGTGGCAACGGACGACGCCATAATATCGGCGCTGGCCCCTGGCAAGCTGGCACTGACCGAAATCGTTGGGAAGTCGACTTCGGGCAGGGGCGCGACCGGCAGCACCTCAAACGCAATTGCCCCGGCGATGGCGACCGCCACGGTGAGCAGCGTGGTAGCTACGGGCCGAAGAATGAAGGGTGCGGAAATGTTCATGCCGGCCCCGCCAGTTCCCCGCCTCCGGTTTCCGGCTGGGCCGACTTGGGCGAGAAGCGCTGCGCCAGATTGTCAAAGAAGATGTAGATGACGGGCGTGGTGTAAAGCGTGAGCACCTGGCTCAGCAACAATCCGCCCACCATGGCGATGCCCAGCGGCCGACGCAACTCGGAACCGAAACCAGTTCCCAGCGCCAGCGGCAAGCCCGCCAGCAGCGCGGCCATCGTCGTCATCATAATGGGGCGGAAGCGGAGCAGGCAGGCCTCATAGATTGCTTCGGTTGCAGTTTTTCCGTGCTTGCGCTCACCTTCCAGCGCGAAGTCGACCATCATAATGCCGTTCTTTTTCACGATCCCGATCAGCAGGACAATGCCAATGATCGCGACCACGCTTAAATCCTGGCGAAAGATAAGCAGCGCGAGGAAAGCGCCAACGCCCGCCGACGGCAGGGTGGAGAGAATGGTAATCGGGTGGACAAAGCTCTCGTACAAAACTCCAAGCACGATGTAGACCGTGACCAGCGCGGCGAGAATGAGCAACGGCTCATTGGCCAGCGAAGCCGTGAAGGATGCCGCCGTGCCTTGAAAACCGGCCTGCAGGCTGGGAGGCATGTGCATGTCTTTCTGCACTTTGTTGACCGCTGTAATGGCCTCGCCCAGCGCGGCATTCGGCCCCAGATTGAACGACACGGTGATGGCTGGAAATTGACCCTGGTGGCTGATGGAGAGCGGCTCTGTCGTCTCCACAAAGTGCGAGAACGCGCTCAGCGGAACGGCGCTGCTCATGGCCGAACTGGTGGCGCCGGCGGAATTTGCTCCCGTGCTCGAGGTCGAGGCGCTCGGCGAAAGCGCGTTCGCAGGGGGAGCAAGGGTATTTGCCGATGGAGTGTAGAGTGCGGAGGAGGTTGCGGAATTCGACCCTGCGGAGGATGATCCGGAAGCCGCGAAAGAGGTAGAGGCTCCGCTACCGGATGCGCCGGCAGACGCGTTGGATTGGATGTAGAGATGGTTCAGCTTGTTGGGGTCGAGCTGAAACTGCGGCTGACTCTCGAGCACAACGTGGTACTGATTCACCTGCGTGTACATGGTGCTGATCTGCCGCTGACCGAAGGCGTCATACAGAGTGTTATCGATGGTCGTCGGCGCAATGCCGAGTCGTGAGGCGGTGACCCGGTCGATCACCAGAGTTACGGCCAGCCCTCCCAATTGTTGATCGGTGGCGACGTCTTCCAATTCCGGCAACTGCTTCAAGCGGTCGACGAAACGGTTGGTCCAGTCGTTCAATTCATTGGCATCGGGATCTTCGAGTGTGTACTGATATTGCGTGCGACTCACCCGGTCATCCACGGTAATGTTCTGCACAGGCTCCATAAACAACTGGATTCCCTGAACCTGGCTGACTCTGGAGTTGAGCCTTCGGATCAGGTCTGACGCACTGATCTTGCGCTGGTCGAGCGGCTTTAAGTTGATCGACATCCGGCCGCTGTTCGTTGTTGTGTTGGTGCCATCGGCGCCGATAAACGACGAGAGGCTTTCCACCGCCGGGTCAGCCAGCACCGCCCTGGCAAGCTCCTGCTGCTTCTCGGCCATGCCCTTGTAGCCGGTCGCCTGCGGCGCCTGCGATATGCCCTGGATGACGCCCGTGTCCTGCACCGGGAAAAATCCTTTTGGGATAATGACGTAAAGGAAAACCGTCAGCAGCAGCGTGGTGATCGCGACCAACAGCGTAATCGTCTGGAATCGAAGAACAACTTTCAGCGTGCGCCCATAGAACGCGATCATTCCCTCGAAGGCACGCTCGGTGAATTGATAGATCCGTCCCTGCTGTTCTTTTGGGTTGTGCCGCAAAATGCGCGCACTCATCATGGGTGTGAGCGTGAGCGAGACCACTGCCGAAATGACGATGGTGACGGCCAGGGTTACGGCAAACTCTCGAAACAGGCGCCCGACTACGTCGCCCATAAATAACAGCGGAATCAGCACGGCGATGAGCGACACGGTCAGCGAGAGAATGGTGAAGCCAATTTGTTCCGCACCCTTGAGCGCCGCCTCCATCGGCGGATCGCCGTCTTCGATGTAGCGCGAGATGTTCTCGATCATCACGATGGCATCGTCCACCACGAAGCCGGTGGAGATGGTGAGCGCCATCAGCGATAAGTTATCCAGGCTGTAACCGAGGATGTACATCGCCGCGAAAGTGCCGATCAACGACAGCGGGACGGCCACGCTCGGGATAATGGTGGCGTAGAGACTGCGCAAAAAAAGGAAGATGACCAGCACGACAAGTCCGACGGTCAACATCAATTCGAATTCAACGTCGGAAACCGATGCTTCGATGGAGGTGGTGAGATCGGTGAGCGTGGTCAACTGGATGCCCGTAGGCAGATTCGCCTGTAGCTGGGGCAACAGTTGCTTGATGCTCTTGACCACGCTGATGGTGTTGGCCCCAGGCTGGCGTTGCACATTCAGAATGACCGCGGGAGTCTCATTCATCCACGCCGCCTGATAATTGTTCTCTACGCCGTTGACGACGAGTGCCACGTCGGGCAGCATCACCGGCGCGCCGTTACGGTAGGCAACGACAACCTTCCCATAGTCGGCGCTGGTGACCAGTTGATCGTTGGCGTCGATCTGATAGTCCTGGCGCGGGCCATCGAAGTTCCCTTTGGCCGCATTCACACTGGCCGAAGTCAGCGCGGTGCGAAGGTCTTCCAGGTTGATGCCGTAGGATGACAGAGCGGTGGGATTGGCTTGAATGCGGACGGCGGGCTTTTGGCCGCCGCTGATGGTGACCAAGCCGACGCCGCTAAGCTGCGAAATCTTAGGCGCAAGGCGCGTGTCCACCAGATCCTCGACCTGAGAAAGCGGCATGGAAGTTGAGGTGATGGCCAGCGTCAGCACCGGCGCATCGGCCGGATTCGTTTTACTGTAGACTGGCGGCGCGGGCAGAATCGACGGCAACAGACTCTGCGACGCGTTGATGGCAGACTGCACTTCTTCCTCAGCGACATCAATATTCAGAGTAAGGTTGAACTGAAGCACAATGACGGAACATCCACCCGAGCTGGTGGAGGTCATCTGGCTCAAACCCTGCAGTTCGCCGAATTGACGCTCCAGTGGCGCGGTCACCGTCGTCGCCATCACGGTCGGGCTTGCTCCCGGATAAAACGTGAGCACCTGAATGGTCGGATAGTCGACTTCCGGCAAGGCGGACACCGGCAGTTGTGTATAGCCAACAATACCGACCAGCAGAATCGCGGCCATCAGCAAAGAGGTCGCAACCGGCCGCAAGATAAACGGACGAGATGGACTCACGGGGTGCTGCTCCCGTTGGCGGCTGCCGCGGCCGGTTTGGCCGCAGCCGGATTCGAATCTTTATTCGAAATTGTGACCGCGGTGTTCTCCTGCAACTTATCGAAGCTGCTGTTGGCGACGACGTCTCCGGGATTGATGCCGTCAACCTGTGTTAACCCACCGTCTGTGACTCCCGGCTTTATGCTGCGCATATGAGCGACATTGTTCTGAATCACATATACGAACGATGCCTGGCCGTTTTGCTGAATGGCGGATGCTGGTATCAGCGTCACTCCCTGCAAGGTATTCACCAGCAGCCGCGTGTTCACAAACTGGTTGGGGAAAAGCGCGTCATTCTTATTGGCGAAGATGGATCGCGCCCTTACCGTCCCCGTCGTCGTATCAATCTGGTTGTCGAGCGTCAGCAGCTCGCCGCTTGCGATTTTCGTCTGCGCGGTACGATCGAAAGCATCGACGGTGAGCTTCGCCTTCTTTTTCAGTTGAGCCGCCACCGGGCCCAGACTGTCTTCCGGAATTGTGAAAACCACAGTGATGGGCTCCAACTGCGTGATGACGACGACGGTTACGTTGCCGTCGGACTGCAGAACGTTGCCCGGATCCACCAGCCGTAAACCCACCCGCCCAGAGATGGGAGCGGTGATGTGGCAGTACTCGACCTGGATCTGGTCAAATTGCACCGTTCCCTGATCGTTTTTTACTGTGCCTTCGTCCTGCAGCACCAGCTTTTCCTGGTCATCCAATTGCTGCTTTGCAATCGAGTTTTGCGCCCACGCGTCACGGTAGCGCTGCAGGTCCATCTGGGCTTGGGCAAGCACGTTCTCGTCTCGCTCGAGCGCACCTTCCGCCTGCAAAAGAGTCGCACGATAAGGACGCGCATCGATGTCAATCAGAGGATCGCCCTTGCTCACCAGCTGACCCTCCTTATAGTGCACGGCGACGACCAAGCCATTCACCTGGCTGGTAATCGAATCGGTATAGACCGGAGTGACCGTACCGATTTCGTCAAGGTAAACACCGATGTTGCCTTGCTTGGCGGTCGCGCTCGTGATCGTGATCTTCGCCGGCGCGGCCTTGACTTTTTTCTTGGAGTCGTCGTGACGCCATATCAGCGCGACTGCGAGCACTACGACGAGCAACAACACAATCCCTATGACGATCCACAGTACTTTGTTCCGGCGAGATTCCGAACCGTGAGCCGGGAGTTGATGGCTAGGGTCGATGAGGGGGTGTTCATTGGTGTCAACGGCCAATCGGATCTCCTTCTTTCAGCTCCGTATCCCGCGCATGGCATTGCCCCCATGAGCGACCCCAACAGTGTACGAAATTTCGCCATGGTTAGTCTCCGTCCTGTGGAAATTGGTAGTGTCCTAATTTGGATTCAAATTAGGACACTACCTGGAAATTGGGACCCCCCGTCCCGGATTTGTCGGGCCATCCGATTGGCCGAGGGGAGTGGTCACCGGTGGTCAGAAGAATGGCCTTCATGATGAGCAGAATCCTTCGTGAAATGCGCTCGAAATCTGAGATCATGGCACGAAGCGAAATCAAGATCGTGAAAGAAGAATTTATCTTCGGTCGCGAAGAGGAGCGGCGGAGCATCCGCGAGAGGCTGACCAGGAAACGTCCCTTCCTTATTCATGGTCCCGCGGGGGTGGGGAAGACTCTTCTTCTGCGCAGTGTGCTCCCTGAGTTCTCCGACCTCCTGTACTGTGAAAACGCTGCTACCGCGCAAGCCATCTTCCGCATATTGGCGCAAAATCTGTTGCGATTGCACAATCACCGCGCGGTTGCCGCCTTTCGCGGCGAAGAGGCCATCAAATCGAAATCAGCCGTTGCCCTGAAGGGAATCGTGATGGACTCACTTCTCGAAGGCAAATACTGCATTGTGTTGGACCACCTGAAACGTCCCTCGTACTCGCTGGCCGCAACCGTTCGCGAAATCATGGGCTGGGGATCGACGCCCGTGATGGCGATCGCCCGGTCCTGTCACATGGAAGATGTGGGATTCCTGCAGCCGTTTTATTCTGACCGTTCGGAGAGATGTGAAATTCGCAACTTCACCGCCGAGAGCGCCGGGCAATTTGCAGGTGAAATCGTGGAGAGGAAGGGACTCTCCGCGCAAAACATGCGCGAGTTTGTGCAGAAAGTATTGGAGTTTAGCGAGGGCAATCCGGGTGCAATCCTGGCCATGCTTGAAATGGCGAGTTACCCCAAATACCGTTCCGATGAGCACATCAAGATTACGCCGCTGTACATCGATTTCCGAATGAACTGGAATGCCACGGAAAAGAAATGGTAGGCACGAGGAGAGCGACGCCGTTCTAGGCTCCGTTCTGGACTTCATTCTGGACTACGTTCTGGACTACCGCGCTCGCATGGCGGCCACGGACTTGACGGCCATGGCCTCCAACACCTGTTGGTCAACATCAGCGAGCTTCTTGATGTAGAGGCAGCCCTTGCCGGTCGTGTGCTTGCCCAGCTTGGCGAGCAGCGCCTTGCAGCCGTCGGACCCGCACGATCTGTTCGTTGACATCATGCCGTACAGAACAGTCGCGGCCTTACGCGGCGAAAAAGCAATGAGTGGCATATCACCCTCACGTCCACTTTCGTACTTATAGTGGTAGCTGCCAAAGCCGATGATGGATGGCCCCCACATTCGCGGCTTTTCTCCTGCCGCGCTTTGCATCACCTTGACCAGCGCCCTGGCATCTGCGCGCCGCGTGGGGTCCGCGATTGCTCCGATAAATGCTGCCACACTTAAGCTGGTGGGCTTGGTTTTGTTGTCCGCCATTTCTCCTGCCTTTCGCACGTCAGGCTAAATCAGTTTCGGTGACGCGCAAACATTGAGAATTTTGCACTGTTCGACCGTTCTACCGTGTCAAGGGTGCTGGTGATATGCGCCAGGTCATGGTTTGGCGCACAGTACAACCAGCGTCATATCATCATGCTGCCTGGCTCCGGCGACGAATCCATCCGCCGCCTGCATGACGCGGGCAATGATCTCCGGCGGCGCCAGCCCACCGCATTGCTTCACGGTTTCGATCAACTGCGCCTCGCCCCATTCCTCGTCGGCCGTGTTCATGGCTTCGCTGATGCCGTCCGTGAACGCAACAAATACGTCGCGCGGCGCGAGGGTTACGGCAGATTGCTCATATGGAAAAGTTTTGAGTGCACCTACCACCGTGCCGCCAACCTCAAGACGCGTGATTTGCCACTTGTCCCCATCGCGGTGAAAAAGCATTGGCGGATTGTGCCCGGCATTCACGTAGGTTAATCGTCGCGTCTCCGGATCGTACTGGGCATAGAAGAACGTCGCATAGCGATTATCCGATGAAGCCTCGTAGACTAGGTGGTTGACGTTGCCGACGAGCGCCGCCAGATTCTCCGGCGCCCGCGTCGCCTCGCCACGCAGCGACGCCTGCAGGCTCGCCATCATCAGCGCAGCGGCAATGCCTTTGCCGGAAACATCGCCGATCGCGATTCCCAGATGTCCACCCGGCAACGCGAGGAAGTCGTAATAGTCGCCGCCGACTCCCAGGGCCGGACGGCATGCGCCGGAATACTCAATGCCCACGATCGGCGGCAGCGTCTGCGGAAACAGCCGCTCTTGCACCTCGCGCGCGATTTCGACTTCGCGGTTCAGCCGTTCCCGGTGTGCGACTTCATCCGCCATCGCCGACATCAGACGCGCATTCTCCAGCGCCAGCCCGGTTTGTGCCGCGACGGACTTCAGCAGGCGGACGTCCGTCCCTGAGTAAGGCTCGTCGGACAACTTCGGTCCCAGGCTGATGAACCCGAGCAACGTGTCCCGCGTGCTCAGCGGCAACAACAACTCGCTCTGCAGTTGCGACAGCTTTGCGCGATCTTCTTCGCTGACCCCCGGCTCGCGATACAGCCATGAATTGGGATCGTCGAGATAGACGCGCGACGGCTCTCTCTGCTTTTCGAGGACCCTCACCGTGCCGTTGTTGGCAAGAAAGCCAACGTCAGGCGCTGAGCCGTATCCCAATGCGTATGCGGGACGAAAAGATCCGCCGCCGCTCAAGAGGACCGCCACCCGCGGAACGTGGAGTGTTTCCGAAATGCGCGCCGCCACCGTCTCGATCAGCGGCCGGGTTTCCATCATGCCGCCCACCTGATCGCTCAACTCGTTGAGGATCTGCTCCGTGTTGTAGGCTTCGCGGAAAAATCTTCGGTCCGTCCAAGTGCGCAATCGACCGGCCGCGCGACGAATCGTGAAGATCGCAAACAATCCAATTGCGGCAATGACAAATTCGATCGGCTTACCTTTATTCTTTGTCAGTATCGGCAAGGCGGTCATAACCACTACAAAAGCTGCGATGGCTTGCAAAACAAGTATGCCGTTTTTCGCCAGCCCGTATTGCAGGCCCTGCCGCACAGCCACTCGCACGTCCATCGCGCGCTGCACCACGATCACGTAAGCCAGCGTCAGCGGGAAAATCGTGGTCATGATCAGTCCAACCGCGATCAGCCAGTCCGGAAATGTGTCGTACATGGTCTTCCCGCGGTACGCCGAAAATAACGTGATCACTAACAGCGGAGCCAGGGCGACCGTCGCGCCCCAGTAGAGCAGTCGAAGCCGTCGCCTGGCATCGTGCGAGATCGCGATCGACGACTTTGTGAAAATCGAGCCGAAAAATCCAAACCCAACCACGCAGAAAAGATAAATCCGCAGTGGAATATCAAAAGGATGAAACCTCTGAATAATCTCTTGCGCGTGCGCGTAGTTTGTCATCTCTGTGATCGACACCACCACCACATACATGACCTCCGCAAGAATCGGAGCGATCACCAGCGCCGGGATCCACTTCCGCCACGCTCCCATCCGCGTGTAGAGCGGGAACGGTTCCGGGAAGAAGAAGCCGAACAGGAACATGAAAATAACCCACCCGGCCGCGAGAGCCGTACGGTAAGCCATGCCCACTTCGCGATACCCCGGGCCCCAGCTCTCAATCTTGAACGAGCTGAACAATTGCGAGAAACAGAACATCAGTCCGAGCAGAATCCATGCCAACCGGTCACGTGGCCGCATCAGCACCACCCAGGATCCGAGCAGCACGCATCCGATCGGCGCCAGAATGTTCAGCAGCACATCGAAAATCACCTGGCTCAGCGGATTATTCCCCCGAGTCACAGGCAGAACCACGGAGTGTTCTCCAGAAGCCGACTTCACCCTGAGTTCGATCTGATCTCCGGGGCGAGCTTTGGCATAGGCTTCGGACAGGATCGTGGTGCCGGCGTACTCGTGACCATTGACCGCCAGCAGGGTGTCACCGGTGTGCAGCCCCAGTTTCTCAGCCGCCGGCCGCACGATCGCGAGCGAGGCGCTAGCCGAATCCGGCATGACAAACGGCACGTCTACCTTTTCGTCGTGCCAGATGTCCCCGGCATAGCGAATTTGAAATAGCATCGCGCCGGCAAATAGAACTGTCAGGCACACATATTGGAATACGGGAGGAGAAGAATTTCGTCCGTGGAATTCGGTTGGCATACCTCGGGCAGCATTGATTGTACGACGTAGCGCGCCATTTCTCCGGGGACCAGCCCGAGATAGCTGCATGCAGCTTACCGGGCTCTGTTTTCCAGTAGCGCCTTCTGAATCGCCTTCTCCGCCAGGAGCGCCATGATCTTATACCCGGCATCATTCGGGTGCAGCCCGTCGTCAGCCAGAGCACGCTTCAGCATGCCTCGCTCGTCTACAAGGGCGCTGAAGTAGTCGAGATAAACGAGGTGGTTCTTGACGCAGTAGTCTTTAAGCCACTTGTTCAGCGCCAGGATTCTATCGCGCGGACGCAGCGCAAAAGACTCCTCAGCATCGTGCGTGTAGTTGTGCACGGGGAGGACGGACGCAAACACCATCCGGATGCGGTGCGCGCGCGCCAGTTCGGCCATGGAAGCGTAGTTGGCCTCGATGTCCTCGTTCGACGTGGGCCCGGTGACGCCGGCGATGTCGTTGGTCCCCGCCAGCATGACGACCACTTTGGGATGCAGATCAATCACGTCCTGGCGGAAACGCACCAACATCTCGGGCGTCGACTGCCCGTCGATGCCGCGGTTGATATAAGGCTTGCCAGGAAAATAGGTTGGCAACTTCCAGTAGTCGGTGATGGAGTCGCCAAGAAATACGACTCGTCTTTCGCCGCCCGCCGGCGGCGCGAGCGCGGCGTCGGCCTCCCGATAGCGTGCCAGTTGCCCGAAGTCGTCGGTGTAGATCGCAATCCGCGACGTCCGGTACTGATCCAGCCCAGCGAAACCAGTGGAAGGGATGGAAGGAGCGGACTGTTGGGCCAGGGCTGGAAGAGAGAGAAGGATTGCAAATAGCGGTTGCGATATGGTGCGGATGATCGTCTGTAGCCTCATGTTCTCCTCGGAAAACAGGATCGATGATCCCACGCTCCGGCGAAAAATGGAACGAAGCCTCTTGCGTCCTACTTCTTCCTCGCGCTGCTCGTTTCGCGCGCCTTCGCGACCAAGGCGTCGAATCGTGAGTCAGTGTGAAGAGACTTCAATTCCGGATCAGATGAAAGTTCTCCCGGCGAGATGAGGCCGTTTTCGATGGCATGGTTCAGCTCAGCGAAGGCTTCGTCCGGCCGACCTCTCGCGGCCTCAGCGCAGGCAAAGTTGTACCAGGCCTCGGCCATTGTCGCCGGCTGATCAGTTTTCTCCGCTGTGTCGATCACGTCGCGAAACATTTTCTCCGAATCGGCATAATGTCCCTCGCGGCTAAGGCCCAGCGCTTCCATTTCCATGCTCTGCAACGTGGAGGTGTGGGTTGGGCCGAGCACACGGGTCTTGACCTCGATAATTTGGCTCTGGAGTTTGTCGGCTTCGGCGTAATGGCCTTCCTTCATCATGGTCACAGCAAGCATCATCATTGCCCTAAGAGTTTGGGGATGTTCCGGCCCCAGTACGCGACGCTGAGCGGCAATCACGTCGGAATACAGCTTTTCAGCGTCTGGGAAGCGGCCCTCCTCCTCGAGATTCTCAGCCGCGTGCGACATCGAAAGCAGGGTCGCTGGATGGTCCGGCCCCAGAGTTCGCTTCTGCGCCGCGATCAGTTCGGCATAGATCTGATCTGCTTCTGCATACCGGCCCTGCGGCGTGAGAATCTCCGCCAGCTCGTTCAAAGTGCTCAGGGTTTGAGGATCGTCGGGGCCAAGTACTTTGTGCTCTCCGTTCAGTGTTTGGCGGAACAGGCTTTCCGCGTCGGCGTGACGTGCTTCATTGGCATAAACATAACCAAGGCGATCCATAGACGCCAAAGTGTCTGGATCATTGGGGCCGAGAACCTGGCGCTGGGCCTCTATTGTGCTTCGCAACAACTTTTCCGCCTCTGGCAAATGCCCTTGGGCGCGGAGCAACTGGGCCAGATAACTTTCGCTTGCAAGTGTTTCCCGGTTTCGTTCTCCGAACAGTGAGCTTTGAATTGCCCGCGCGTGTTCTACCAAATTTTGCGCGCGGCTATACAAGCCCAGTCCGCTATACGTCTGCGCCATGGTTTCCATCAATTGGGCCTGCAGCTCTGGGTCCTTGCGCAGACCGGTGTCGATATCTTTCGAGGACTTATCCAGAATCTCGCGCGCTGTGACTGCGTTGCCGCGCGCCTCGCTGGGGTTCGATACCTTGAACATGCCGGTCATAAACTTCGTGACTCGGTCGGCGCGGTCGCGCTCCCGCGTAATCCGCCGCAACTGGATCGCCTGCATCACTCCGAACGCGATCAGCAGCAGCGCCGCAGCGGTGGCAGCAGTCACTCCGAATTTGTGGCGCTGAACGTATTTCTTTGTCCGGTAAGCCAGGCTTGCGGGCCGCGCAATGACAGGTTCGTTAAGCAAATAGCGGTCGAGATCGGCCGCCAGTTCCGCTGGCGAGCCATACCTGCGGGCGCGGTCTCTGTCCAGAGCTTTCAAGGTGATCCAGTCCAGATCGCCGCGGAGCATGTTCGCCAGTTGTCGTGCATCCGTGCTGCGTTTCTCGGCGAGAGCCGCAGCCGCCGGGTCGTTGCTGAGTCTTGTGCTCGGACTCGTCGGCTCGTCTTCGTGCACCCGCCGCAGAACTTCATGAAGCGGTTTGCTCTCCCACTGCTCTGTATCCTGCGCCATCACACCCGTAAGCAGTTCGTAGAGCACTACACCGAGCGAATAGACGTCGGTTCGGGTATCTACATCGACCACCAGTGGATCCATCTGCTCCGGGCTCATGTATCCCGGCGTGCCCACCAATCCTCCGGCGCGCGTCACCAGCGTCCCGCCCGGCGGTTGCTGAGAGATCGCTTTGGCCAATCCGAAGTCGATAATGCGCGGTACCGGCTTGCCATCCACCTCAACCACCAGGATGTTGGTAGGTTTCAGGTCGCGATGGATGATCGCTTTTTGATGCGCGTGCTGCACGCCTTCACATACTTTTGTGAAAATAAGCAGGCGCTCGCTGGCGGAGAGGCGCTTCTCGTCGCAGTATTGCGTGATGGGCAAGCCCGGCACATACTCCATGGCGAAGTACGGTTGACCGTCCGCCGTGGAGCCCGCGTCGAAAACCTTGGCGATGGCAGGGTGATCCATGATCGCGAGCGCCTGCCGCTCCAGATCGAAGCGCACCAACGCAGACTTGTCGTAGCGGAGCGTCTTGACGATCTTGAGAGCAACCTGCCGTTTGACGGGAGCGGACTGTTCC
>Ga0209274_10000472_pt1 | contig 24449 bp, 23 predicted proteins | sample HubBroMetageREF1_FD_188343 | JGI IMG/M metagenome (GOLD analysis project Ga0209274, IMG submission 188343) | Reference soil microbial communities from the Hubbard Brook experimental Forest, New Hampshire, USA - Hubbard Brook CCASE Soil... | ecosystem: Environmental > Terrestrial > Soil >...
GCGCGCCTGAGGAGGCGTACCGCGGGGCGCTCGCGGCCTACCTGGCGCACGGCGGCCGGGCGCCGCTCGAGCACGGTGTGGAACTCGGGCGCGCAGCGCTCGCCCGTGGCAACACACTGGCGCAGCTGGTGGCGCAGCACCGCAGCGCGCTGCTCGCCATCGCAGCGGCGGATACCGGCGCGGCAGACTCGCTCGCCGCGCTCGACTTCCTCGGTGCCGCGCTCAGCCCATTCGCGGAACGCGAGCGCACCCAGCGCGACGCGCTCAGCGCCTGGCGCCACATCAACGCCCGGCTGGAGCAGGAAATCCGCCGCGTCGCACATGCGCTGCACGATGAATCGGGCCAGCTGCTGGTGTCGCTACACCTGCAGCTGGCACAGCTGGCGCGCGACCTGCCGGGTGCGCAGGCGAAGATCCAGGACTGCCAGCAGCTGCTGCACCAGGCGGAACAGCAGCTGCGCCACCTCTCGCACGAACTGCGCCCGATGGTGCTCGATGATCTCGGCTGGCTGGCGGCAATCGAATTTCTGGCGCACGCCATGTCGCTGCGCGCCCACATCCCGATCGAGGTGCGCTCCAGTGTCACCCAGCGCCTGACACCGGCAGTGGAGACGGCGCTGTACCGCGTGGTGCAGGAAGCACTGAGCAATGCCACGCGGCATGCGCAGGCGAGCCGCATTCGCGTCGAGGTCGATCAGGAGCACAACTGTCTGTGCGGGCTGATCAGCGATGACGGCGTGGGCTTCGAGGCGCACTCCGGCGGCCACGGGCGCGGCGGCCTCGGCCTGCAGGGCATGCAGGAGCGGCTGGGCGCGCTCGGCGGAACGCTGCGCGTGGCATCCGCCCCCGGCCGCGGCGCGGAAATCCGTTTCCGGCTGCCGCTGGAATCCTAGATGAGTATCCGGCTGGTGCTCGCCGACGATCACGTGCTCGTCCGCCAGGGCCTGAGAACCCTGCTGGAGGGCGCAGGGTTCCTGGTCGCGGGCGAGGCGGCCGATGGCCGCGAGGCCGTGCAGCTGGTGCGCACCGAGAACCCCGACGTCGCGATCCTCGATATCAGCATGCCGCACTTCAACGGCCTGAATGCCGCGCTGGAACTCGCCCGTGTCTGCCCGCGCGTGCGGCTGGTGATCCTCACGCAGCACGATGAACCACAATACGTCGCCGAGGCGCTGCGCTGCGGGGTCAAGGGCTACGTGCTCAAGAGTCAGGCGGCGCGTGACCTGGTGCGGGCGATCGAGGGGGTGTGCCGCGGCGAGGTTTACTTAAGTCCCGGCATCGCCAGTGCCGTCGCCGATGCGTACGCCTCCCCGGGGCAGGGAGCTGAGTCGCTTTCGGTGCGCGAGCGGCAGGTGCTGCAGCTGATCGCCGAAGGCAACTCCACCAAGGCCATCGCGGTGCGCCTCAGCATCAGCGCCAAGACCGTCGAGTCACACCGCTCCAAGCTCATGCGCAAGCTCAATATGCACGACACCGCCAGCCTGGTGCGCTTCGCCATCCGCAGCGGGGTCACTGAGGCCTAGACTGCCTATCAGGAATTTCCTGATGGCTTGCCCGAGAATTTCTGTAATCACTTTGGGGTTCCCGCTGCCTTCCGCGCGCCAGGCACTTCAGTAGCCTGACGATCAATGGCGTCGGCCGAATCTCTCCCCCCACGCGGTCAGACGCATTTCAACGGCCTCGGCTCCAGCTGAGGTCGTTCTTTCTCCGAAGGCTGGTGCCAGGACGCACCGGCAGGGCTAGGAAGCCCGGGCGGCGCGGGAGCGCGCCGCTGCTGGCAGGGCGCGCTGCTGCAGGGAAGCCCGCCGTCGGCGCATGGAAGGGCCGGCGGCGCGGGATGGGCGCCGGCAGCTGTTATGCTCCGGCGCACTTTCCGCGCCAGTTCCAGCATGCCGCTCACGCCTTTCCACATTGCGCTGCAAGTTCGCGATATCGATGAGGCGCGTCGTTTCTATGGCGGCGTGCTCAGCTGCCCCGAGGGACGCAGTGCGCCGGAGTGGGCGGATTTCAATCTCTATGGCCACCAGCTCGTGTGCCACTTAAATCCGCGCCTCGGGCCCCGCGGCCGTATCGATGAACATTTCAACATGGTGGACGGCGCCGGGGTTCCGGTCCCGCACTGCGGAGTGGTGCTCGAACCCTTGGAGTGGCGCGCATTGGCCGAGCGGCTGCGCCAGCACGAGCACGTGGAGTGGGTCGTCGAGCCGTGCGTGCGCTTCGCCAACACACCGGGCGAACAGAGCACGCTCTTCATCCGCGATCCGTCCGGCAACGCGCTCGAATTCAAGTCCTTCCAGAATCTCGCCCAGCTGTTCGCACGCTAGCGCTCAGCCACTGCCCTGCAGCAGCGCGGTGGCAGCGTCGATGCCGTCGCAGTACACGCCCAGCACTTGCGCGGTGACCGGAACGTACTCGCGGGCTTCCTGCCAGCGGCCCGCGTCGATGGCCTCGCGCACGGCCGGCAGGGTTTTCACACCGTAGCCGGTCAGCCGCCCGGGCGCATAGACGAAGTGCCTGAACCAATCGCGGCCGGGCAGCCCGCGGGCGTCGGTGAGCCGCTGCTCCATGCCCTGCAGCAGCGCGTTCAGCTGTTTACGCTGCGCGGCATTCAGTTTGCTCGGTGCGGCGATGAATGCGGCGTACGCCTGATCGTAGCCGTGTGCGCTTTGCTTCAGACGCGCGACGACGGCATCGAGCGGCGCAAAATCCATGGGCGGCACGGCCTCCTCCCGCAGCGGCGCTGCGACCGCACGGCTGGGATCGGTGGCCAGCTCGAAGGCCTTCTGATCCAGCAGTGGCGCGAGTTCGGCCGCATGCGCCCGCTTGTCGTCCACCAGCTTGTGCAGCTGCTCGACGTAGTCGCCGATGGTTGCGGCAAACTCGCCGAACTGCAGCGGCAGCACCTCAGCGTCGGCGATGCGCATGACCGTGTGACCGACGGTCTGTGCTTCCACGACCCCATAAGCGAAGCTCGGGTCGCCGAAGCGCACATAGTGTTCGAACGAGTCATAGGTCGAGTGGTAGATGCCGGCATCGTCGTCCTCGCCGCGATACTCGATGCTGAGCGTGGTGATGCCCAGGTGCTGCAGGAACGGTGTGTAGTCCGAGCCGGAGCCGAGCGCGCCGATGGGCAAGTCCACCCCGCGCGCGGCGATGCGGGCATTGCGCGCCTTCTCCTCGGCCACGTCGGCTTCGTCGTTCGAATCCTTCTCGTAGCCCTCGACCAGCATGTGCGCGCGCAGCCGTGCCTGCGTGCTGGCGTGTGTCTCCGGATCGCTGATCGTGCTGGCGACGTCGTTGAGGAAGTGTTGCAGCGAGTGGCTGCCCTCGGGGGCCAGGAAGCCGCGCGTGTTCTCGTCTGAGTTCAGATACAGCACCGCCTTGTGCTGCAGCTCGGTGGCATGCTGTTCGGCCCATTCGGTCGAGCCGAGCAGCCCCGGCTCCTCGCCGTCCCAGCTGGCGTAGATGAGCGTGCGCTTCGGGCGCCAGCCGCTCTTCAGCAGCGCGCCGAGCGCCTTCGCCTCGGCGAGCATCGCCACCTGCCCGGACAGCGGATCCCAGGCACCAAACACCCAGCCGTCGCGGTGATTGCCGCGCACCACCCACTCGTCCGGGTTCTGTTTGCCGGGAATCCTGGCGATGACGTCGTAGAGCGGCTTCAGCCCCCAGTCGGAACTGATCTGCAGGTGGACCCGCGCAGGTCCCGGACCCATGTGATAGGTGAGCGGCAGCGCCCCGCGCCAGCGGCTGGGGGCCACCGGTCCGCCGAGCGCCGCCAGCAGCGGTTGCGCGTCGGCGTAGGAAATCGGCATCACCGGGATCTTCAGGATGCTGCGTGCCTCAGCGATGCTCAGCCGCTTGGCGTCTTTGGTCGCGCCGACGCCCGGGGTGAGGGGATCACCCGGATAGGTCGTCATGTCGAGCACCGAACCGCGCTGCACGCCCTCCGCCGGGCGCCAGCCGCCCTTCGGGTAGGGATCCCCGCGCGAGTAGCCATCTTCCTTGGGATCGGAGTAGATGATGCAGGCCAGGGCGCCGTGCTCCTGCGCGAGCTTCGGTTTGAGCCCGCGCCAGCCCTGGCCATAGCGGGTGATGACGATCTTGCCGCGCACGTCGATGCCGCGGCGCGCGAGCGTCTTGTAGTCCTCCGGCATGCCGTAGTTGAGATAGACGAGCTCGCCGGTCACATCACCGTCCGCGCCGTACTCGTTGTAGGGCGCCAGGCCGTCGGTGCGCGCGGAGCTCGCGTCCCCCTCCACCGGCGGCTCCTTGAGGCTGGCGCTAAAATGGCTGGGCGCCACCAGCTCGAGCGCATGCTGCTTGAGCGTCGGGTAGAGCACTTCGAACTCCTCGATCTGCGCGTCCCAGCCCCACTGTTTGAACAGATCGCGCACCCACTCGGCGTTGGCCTTGTCGTGCGGCGAGCCGACGTGATTGGGCTCGGCGGAGAGCGTCTTCAGCCAGTCGCGCAGCTGCGCCGCATCCAGACCCTGGTCGAAACTGCGTTCGAACCCCAGCTCGCGCTCGCTGTCGGCGGCGCTGAAGCCGAACATGCCGCCGCCCTGGCCCGCAGCGCCCGCGCTCAGCAGCAGCGCCGCGGCCGTCAGTCCCCACATCCATCGCCGCAGCGTTGGCATCTATAGCTCTCCGCAGGCTGCACTCACCCTTGCGACCGGCGCCTGTCTGAGCCCGCCGCAAGTGCTCACAATTGTTTACGGGTGAAACGTCGGCGCGTTCAGCGCCGCGGCAGATTGTAGAGCGCCGCGGCCGCCTGCGTCATCGACTCGGTGACCACCGCCCGCGGCAGCGCGCGCAACGCCTGCGCCGCCGCATCGCCTGGCGCGTACCACAGCGCCGCACGTCCCAGCTGCTCCAGCGCGCCGCGGGCGACCGCCGCAGCGTCCATGGCGGCAAAGCCGGCGGCCGCGGCGGCGCTGAACGACAGCCCCGAGCGGCGCATGGCAGGGGTGTCAGTGAGGCCGGCGACCGCGCACAGCACATCGACGCCGGCGGGCGCCAGCTCTGCGTGCAGCCCCTCGCACAGCGTCATGAGAAAGCTCTTGGCGGCCGCGTACGCGGCAATGTAGCCGCTGCCGCCGAGCCCGGACATCGAAGACATGGCGATCATGCCGCCGCGGCCACGCGCACGCATCGCGCCGAGCGCCGCGTGCGCGAAGCCGAGCGTCGTCAAGCAGTTCAGCTGCGCGAGGGCGAGCGCCTGCTCCAGCGGCTCATCCAGGAACTGTCCGGCGCCGTGGGTGGCACCGGCATTGCAGATCAGCAGACCAATCTCGTGCGCGGCCGTGAGTTCGCGGGCGCGCGCACCCGCACCGCCCGCGCTCAGATCGAGCGCCAGGGTGCTGACCCGCACGCCGTGCGCCGCCTGCAGTTCGGCGGCGGCCTGCTGCAGCGCCTCGCTGCGGCGTGCGATCAACAGCAAATCGAGCCCGCGCGCGGCCAGCTGCGCTGCGAAGGCGCGCCCGATACCCTCCGAGCCGCCGAGGATCAGTGCACTCGGGCCGTAGCGTGCGCGGAATGTCTGCGTTGCGACTGACATGCATTGCTCCTGGCCGCCGCGCCGGCGTCGCGGCGCGCGGTTTCTCACGGGAAAATGTGCGCCATTTCGCACTCGCGCCGGCCGCCACGCGGGTCAATGCCCGCAGATGTGATCCGGCTCAAACAACCTCGCGGCTGAAGCGTGACCTGCATGGCGCAGCGCACGAGAGCCACTTACTAGGATGCGCTCCAGGGTCAATAGACCACCGTCTCACTAACAAGCTCAGGAACCGTCAACATGCGTACGTCTGTCTTCGTGCAAGCTATGCTCGCCGCGGGCTCTCTCGCCGTGCCCCTCATGAGCGAGGCCGCCTCGACCGTCTCGACCGGCACCGGTGCGCTCACCGCCAGCACCTCGGTGCAGTTCCAGATCACCATACCGCAAGTGCTGTACCTGCGGGTCGGCACCGGCTCGTCCTACACGACCGGCGTGCTCACCACGACGGCTCCCAGCGCGACCGACAACATCAACTTCGCGCCGACCGCCGCCCAGCTGAGCGGTGCTACCGTCGCCGGCACCGGCGGCGATCTGACGGGTGGCGTGGAGACCGCTGCGGTCATCGGTAACGGCGGCACCGTCACCCTCGGCGCCAGCACTCCCGGCGCCATGAACGACGGCGCCGGCGACACCATCAACTGGAGCCAGATCACCACCGCCTCCGCCACCAACACGACCGGCACCAACCTGCCGGCGCCGGTACTGGCCAACGGCGCCAGCACCACGCTGACGCTGAACGCCAGCAGCAAGACGGTCTACGAGGACGCCAAGTGGACCTACACGTACACCATCGCGGCCGGCTCGCCCCCCGCGGCGGGTACCTACGGTGGCGCGACGGCGGCGCAGAACGGCACGGTGACGTACACGGCAGCAATGCCGTAAGCGCGCGTCCGCACTCCACACGGACCAGGTGAGTCATGTCCCCCCGACGGCGCGACCTACACAAGCGCCTCGGGGGGACGGTTTTGCATAAGCCGGACCGGCTGGCGGGCGGCATCCTGCTGTGCGCGGCGTTAGGCGCCGGCGCACCGAGTGCCGGCGGCTTCGAAGTCACGATCGCGCCGGCAGCGCCGCAGACGATCTACCTGCAGGTCGGGGTCGGCACCTTCACCGGCTACTACTGCGGCAATAACTGCGCGGCCGAACCGCCGCCGCCGTACACGCCGACGCCGCCGCTGGGCACGCCGGGCAAGAACACCACGGTCAACACCGTCTCGGTATCAGTCGCCGCCAGCGCGGTGGGCAACAAGACCGCGCAGACCATGACAACCAACAGCACTCAGTCCACCAGTTTCTATGACGGCTACGCGTTCTGTAACGCCCCCGCGCAGCTCTACATCGGCGGCTTCTATCGCACCACGACCACCGGCACCGGCTCCATCAACGTGACGGCGAATGTCCCGGCCGCACTCACCGACGGCAGCGGGGACACGATCTCCTTCGGCAGCATCTCCTGGACCAGCAGCGGCAATGCCGACACCGGCAGCGAGCCGTTCCCGTCCGCGACCTTCACCCCCGGAGCGGTGCAGACGATCGGCGCGATTGCCCAGAACCAATGGGCCGAGAGCTGTTGGACCTTCTCCTACGCCAACACCACGGTGCCCGCCGCCGGTACCTATACAGGCACGGTGACCTTTACGGCGACCACGCCGTAGCCGCTGCCGCAGCCCCACCGCCATGCGCCCGCCTGTGCTGCAACTGCTCTTGACCCTCGTCGCGCTGCCGTGTCTGGCGAGTACCACGCGCATTGATGACTCCGCCACGCTGCCATACGCCGCGCCGCTCATCGTGCAGTGGGAGCAGGCCACACCGCGCTCACCGGTCAACAATCTCATGCGCGGCACGCTCACGCTGCACGTGAAGCTGAACGTCGCGCCGTGGCTGAAACGCTCCGGCCACATCTATCTGCTGCTGCCGGCGCAGCAGCCCGGGCCGCTGTACGTCAGCTGGGTCACCAACGGGCGGCTGCTGCCGGGCCAGCTGACCTCGGGCACGCGCGCGCTGGTGTACGCGGGGCCGATCACCGCGCCATTCATCGAAGACACCCTGCAGCTCACCCTGCAGGTGGACGGCACCAAGCTGCAGCAGCAGCTCTATCACGTGAATTTCAACTTTGAGATGGATCAATGATGTCGCCTCGTCTGCTGCTCATCCTGGCTGCGTGGCTCGCGTGCGGGCAGGCCGCTAGCGCCAGTGCCGCCGGCTTCGCCGCGATGGTGTCACCGCCGCGCTTCGAACTCTCCGCGCGCGCCGCCGGCTCACTGCGCCAGGTGATCTCCATCACCAACGGCGGCAGCAGCAGCGCCAATTACCACCTGAAAACGGCCGAATTCCGCATCGGCGAGGACTACGGGGTGACTTTCCAGGACGCCCTCACGGCCGACAGTTGCCGGCCGTGGGTGGCGCTGGAGCGCGCCGTAGTGCCGCTCGCCCCCGGAGCCACCGTGCGCTATCGCTTCGAGGTGCATGTGCCGCCGGATGCCCCGCAGGGCGAGTGCCGCTTCGCCATCATGATCGAGGGCGACGAACCGTACCTGGCACAGGCGGGCGCGCTCAAGCTGCCGATCACCGGGCGCATCGGCGTGATCGTCTACGTGCGCATCGGCGCCGCCAAGGCGGTCGTCGATGTCTTCGGCCCGAACGTGGTCCTGCTCAACGGCCAGCGGCTGCCGACTCTGCGCGTGCACAACAGCGGCGACGCACACACGCGCATGGGCGGCTTCCTGACCGGCACCGACGCCAAGGGCGTGAAGTACGACTTCGTGCCCTCGACGCTGCCGATCTTGCCTGGCGAGGTGCGGCCGGTGTACCTCTCACCCTCGCGGCCGGGCAATGACCATCCGCAACTGGTCTTTCCGGTCACGGTGCAGGGCAGGCTCGAATGGGATGACCAGAGCACCGAGCTGAACGAGCGCTTCGAATGAAGCAGCGGGCGAGACGCGCAATGCGCCTCGCAGCGACGCGGTGCGGTTGGTGGCTGATCGCGGCGCTGTGCGGGCCGCTGCACGCCCAGAGCGCGCTCGCGCCCGCGGCGCCGGCGGCCGCGGCGCCGGCCTACCAGGACCACTACATCGCCGGCGGCACGCTCACCCCGGATGTCTCGCCCGGTGAATTCGTCAACAGCGACACCGGCCTGTTCCGTTCGCTGCGCATCGACAGCGTCTTGAGCTACATCGAGCCGGAGGGCGCCAACGCGCCGCCGGCGACGCGCGAGGACGGCTTCATCCTCGATGCCCAGTGGGACACTGCCGCCTACGGCGCCTTCTCGGCCGACGGCGGCGTGCGTCTCGGCAGCTCCGACCGTCCGGGAGTCGTCGACTACGGTACCGGCTCGTTCTCGCTGCACCAGCGCGGCATGGCATTCGATGACGGCTGGCTGGCGGACAATGCGCTCGGTGACATCAACACCCCGCTCATCGACCTGGCGCATCTGCAACCGCGCTTCATCCTCTCACCCGGGCCGATGGAAGGGTTCGACAGCGTCTGGCACGGCCCCTCCGGCCTTGAGATCGTCGCCGGCGGGGGCGAGCCGGGCATCTTCGATGGCATCAAGATTCCGCTGTTCAACGCGCTCGGCGGCAGCACCGGCACGCTCGGCGCACAGTGGTCGCCGGCGCCGCAGTGGGCCTTCGGCGGCGAGCTCGCGGCGGCACGCGACACGCCGCTGTACTTTCAGCCCGCGCTGCAGAACGTGCCGGCGAGCGTCAGCAGCGAACGCATCGACTCCACTACCGGCTACCTGACGGCCGCCTGGCAGACCGGCGCCTCGCGCGCGCAGCTGAACCTCATCGACGGCAGCCTCGATGGCAACGGTAACTCCGCCGGCGCCTGGCTCGATGCCGCGCATACCTCCGGGGCCTACACCCAGAGTTACGGCGCCTTCTACATCGATCCCAACCTCGCCTGGGGCAACCAGCTGATGACCAGCAATGCCGAAGGCGGCTACTACCGCGTCGACTTCCAGAGCCGCCGCTGGCTGTGGGACTTCGACGTCGATCAGGTAGACACGGTCTCCGGCCCCAAGTCCGACATCACCTTCGTCAGCGCCGACAGCCGCTACCAGCTCACGCGCGATAGCGGCGTCGGCGGGGTCGTCAACCTGCGCCACGGCGAGGGCGACGATGCCTGGTCGGTGCAAGGCTATGTCGATCGCGCCAACGCGCTCGGCACCGGCCGCGGTGAACTCGACTACGCGCACGATTCGCAGCTGAGCGACTACACCGCCACGCTGCAGCAGACCTGGAAGGTGTCCGCGGGCAACCGCCTTGCGACCTCGCTGTCCATCGACCGGCTGCTGAGCAGCAGCAGCGCCACCTTGCAGCAGGACGCGACGATCGCGCGCATCGACCTGTACGGCGGCGGTGACCTGAGCGCGCACCTCTCGGTCAACGCCACCGTACAGTGGGCGCAGGCACTGCAGGGTGAGGCGGGCACCTCGCGCTCGGCCGACGTGTCGTTCATCTATCAGCTGACCCGCTCGTGGTCGCTGCTGGCGGACTACTACGAGAACCGCGTGGGCTCGTGGACGCAGCTGGTACTCACCTCACCGCTCGCGCCACCGACCGCCACTGCAGTGCCCTCGGCGGGTGAGCGCGGTGTGTTCCTCACGGTGCGTTACGAGGCCGCGCGCGGCGGGCACTTCATGCCGCTCGGCGGCATGCCGGGCGGCGGTGCCGGGCGTCTCACCGGCGTGATCTATCTGGATGCCAACGAGAACGGCCGCTACGACGCCGACGAGACCGGCGCGGCGAACGTGACTGTGATTCTCGATGGGCGCTTCTCGGTGCGCACGGACGGCAACGGCCGCTTCGTGTTCCCGGCGGTGGCCGCCGGCCATCACGTGCTCACCGTGCAGTCGGACAATCTGCCGCTGCCGTGGCAGCTGACCAACGCCGGGCGCACCGAGGTCGAGGTGACGACGCGCGGCAGCACCGAGGTCGACATCGGCGCGCTGCGGATGAAATAGCCGCTTTAGTCGATGACCGCCGACTGGATCGTGATCCCGGCGGCCAGCACGCTGGTGACCGGCGTACTGCCGGCGACCTCGAGCAGCTGTGCCTTCTGCGCAGCGCTCAGCGGACGCGCGAACGACAGTCGCCGCTCGATGTGCTCGCGCCCCTCGGCATCCCGCGACCAGCGCACCCCGACGGTGATCTTGCCGAGCGCCCAGTCGGCGCGCGCCGCGTGCTTGCGCAGGGCCACGGCGGTGTCGGCACCGAGGCTGGCGAGCAGCAGCTCGCGCGGCGCGAAGCCGGCATCACTGCCACCGGCAATCACCGCCTCGTCCGCCGTCAGATGATGATGGCCCGAGACGATCTGCTGGACGTGCTGGTGCTCATTGATCACGGTGACGTAGGCCATGGGCCGCTCCTTCCATGCGTGCGCGTCGCCGCCCCGGGAAGGTGCCGCGGTGCGCAACGCGCTCGAGCATGCTGCGGGCGACGCTGCTGACCGAAAGGCCGGTGACGTCGTCGAGCCGGTAAACGCTGCCCTTGAGGATCGCCTGGGCCGCCCGCAGTCCGCTGCGGATGGCAGGTCCGATGCCCTCGCCCAGATCGCGCGTGGCCAAGCCGGCAGCATCCCCGGTAATGAAGGCATTGTCGCGCCGGACCACCGCCACCTTGCCGCGCAGAAAGTAGCTGTAGCCGGTCGGGTCATACTGCGCCCCGGGCGAGAGGCGACTGCCGAGCATGGCGGCGAGGCGCCCCCAGTGCTCGCGGATGTCCTGGCCGCCCTGCTTCATGCGCGTGGCGATGCCGCCGACGCCGACATTCAGCCAGCCGCGCTCCTTGGGCACGTACCACGAGTAACCGGGCAGCCCGTGCTCGAAGAACCACAGGTGGCAGTCAGAATCCTGCCAGTCGTACTGGATCTCGTGTTCCAGCGTGACAATCTGCAGCTCGCTGGCGCGCGGATTCAGCTCGCGGAACAGCTCGCGGTAGACCGGACAGCGGGTGCCGCCCGCGCCGATCAGATAGCGGCAGCGGTACGCGCCGTCGATGACATAGCCGTCGCCGTCGGCGCTGATGTGGCGCACGTTGTGCTGCTGCAGCGGAGCGCCCGAACGCTCGAGCAGCCAGGCGTCGAACTCGACGCGGCGGATCGAGTGCTGTACGCAGGCCACCGGCACGTGCAGCCGGCCGATGTGCACGCGCAGGCGCGGGAACGTGAGCAGCCGGTGCGGGTAGCTGCACAGGTCCATTTCCAGCTCGCGCACCACCTCCGGCGTGATCCAGCCGGCACACAGCTTCAGGCGGGGGAAACGCTCGCGGTCGAGCACCAGCACGTCGACGCCCGCGCGCTGCAGTTTCCAGGCGGCGGTCGACCCGGCCGGTCCACCACCGATGATGAGCACGTCACAGCTGCGCATGCGGCTCAGCGGTTGTAAAGATGCGCGCGCGTCCAGGGCACGTCGTTGCTCACTCCGGGCGCGAACAACACCTGGAACAGTTGCAGCGTGCCGGTGGTGAACGCCGCCACTGAGCCGGCGAGGTACAGGCGCCACATGCGCACGAAACGCTCATCGAACATGGTGCGCACGCGCTCGGAAGCCAGGTCGTACAGCCCGAGCCAATGACGCAGCGTCAGCGCGTAGTGCAGCCGCAGATTCTCGACGTCGAGCACCGACAGGTCCCAGGGTTCGAAGATGCCGGCCATCTGGCCAAGTGAGGGCGGGTACGCACCGGGGAAGATGCGCCGCTCGATCCAGGGCTGCAGCGGCGCCGGGAAGTTGCGGCCGATCGAGTGGATCAGGCCGCGCCCCTGCTCGCCCAGGCAGCGCTGCGCGACGCCGCCCAGCGCGGGGTAATTCTTCACGCCGACGTGCTCGAGCATCCCGACCGAGACGAAGGCGTCGTAACGGCCGCTCATGTTGCGGTAATCATCGAGCACGTACTCGACCTGAGAGCCGAGGCCCTCGCGCTGCGCCCGCGCGCGGGCAAAGGCCACCTGTTCGCGCGAGATGTTGAAGGCGCGCACGCGCACCCCGTAGTGCTGCGCCATGTGCAGCGCCAGAGTGCCCCAGCCGCAACCGGCCTCGACGACACTCTCCCCGGGCTGCAGCCGCAGCTTGCGGCACACGTGGTCCATCTTGGCGATCTGCGCCTGATCGAGGCTCGCCTCCGGCGTCGGGTAATAGGCACAGGTGTACGCCATGGTGCTGCCGAGCCAGAGCGCGTAGAACTCGTTGCCGAGGTCATAGTGATGATGGATGTTGTCGCGCGAACCGCTGAGGGAGTTGGCGCGCGGACGGTGCAGCACCCCCAGTGCGCGCCGCAGCAGCGAGGGACGCCGGCCCCCGCCGCGGGATGCGTGATAGATCGCTTCCAGCAGCGTCACCAGATCACCGTCGATGACCACACTGCCGTCGCTGTAGGCATCGCCAAAGCGTAGCCACGGGTCCGCCAGCAGCCACAGCAGCGTCGCGCGGCTGGCAAAGGTGACCCGCGCCACGGCGCCGGCCACATCGCCCACACAAGCGCCGTCCTTGACGGCGAACTGCACCGGGGGCGAGCCCAAAAGTCCGAACAGGTGCGACAGCAGCCAGCGGTCGGACCTCTTCGCATGTGCGAGCGCCTCCGGTGGCAGCTCGGGGAGTTGCGCATTCTGCGGCCGCGCGGTCGCGGTGCGTTCCGGGGCGGTAGCCAGGCTCTGCTCGCAGGCGTTCACGGCACACCTTATTCTTAAAGTGGAGAAACGTTAATTTAGCACGGGCGGCGGCCCGCACCGCCAACCGGTCTCGCAAGCGTGGCCGTCGCAGCGGTGCAGGGGCCAGCTTGGCGAGCACGCCCGCACGCTAACAGGCCGAATGCAGGCATTTCAACGTGCGGCCGGCGCCAGGGCTTGGTTCAGCACGCTCGCCAGGCGTGCCCCCGCCAGCACAGGCGTTTGCGTACCACGAGCTCAGCGCTGTCCTGGTAGTCGCCGTCCAGCACGACGATGCCCGGCGGTACACGGCCACAGGCAAATCCCGGGTAGCGATAGGCGAGGTTACGCGCCAGATTGTTGGACTCGCGCGCCCAGCTGTCAGGGGTGCCCTGGCCGACCGCGGCTGCCATGCGCCGCGCCTCCGCAGCGAACACGCCGATGTCTGCGGGGGGCTGCTGATGCCCGCGGGTGCGCACGCCGGCGAGCGCCACCTGCACGCGGTTGCCGCCGCGATCGTTGTTGTCGGCGGCATGCAACGGCTGATGCAGATCAGCGACCAGATGCACCACCCACTTCAATGACTCGTTGCGCTCGCGTGGCGGTGTTCGCGGGTCGGCGAGCAGTGCCATGAGGCGCGGCAGCTGCCCGCTGTTGCATTGCCCGCCGGGACAGTATTGCGACTGCGGCGCGCTGCCGCAGATCGGCACATCGTCGTAGTGCCAGGCCGGGCGCGCCGCGGGGGTGCCGTTGAGCTCATCGGCCCACACCGAGACCGCCGCCAGCGTGGTGCGACCGGACGGGTTGCCGAACTTGTCCAGGCCAGCGCTCAGCAGCTGGTTCAACACCGCCTGCGCCTGCGGTGTCAGCAGCCGCTCGGCGATCGCGCCGACCGTACGATGTCCCTGCGGCCCCACGCCCACGACGGCAGACATACCGCCGTGCACAGCCACGCCACCACCCGCGCGGTCCGTTTCATCGCTGCTCCGCTGGCCACCAACGCTGCCAGTATTCACGCGATGCGAGGCGGTATTCAACCGCGTAGACTTGCGCGCCTGCGCGGCTCGGCCGCAACTTCTGTGGAACCAACAATATGACAGCCATTCGCAGCGCGCTGTGGCGCGCGTCGATTCTCGTCCTCGGCTGTGGCTGGCTCGCCGGCACCCTGGCCGCGGACGCCAGCCACGGTGTGGACGTCGCGGGGATGGACCGCGCCGTGCTGCCGGGCGATGACTTCTTCCGCTACAGCAACGGCACCTGGCTGAAGAATACCGAGATCCCCGCCGACCGCAGCTCCTGGGGTCCGGATGAACAGCTGAGCGAACTCACCGCGCAGCGAACCGCGGATCTGATCCGCGCGGCCGCCGCCTCCAGCGCGCCCGACACGGAAGCCCGCAAGATCGGTGACTACTACGCGACTTTCATGGACGAGGAGGCGATCGAAAAAGCCGGACTCACGCCACTGGCAGCCGGGTTCAAGGCCATCGACGCCATCAACGACCGCACTGCACTGGCGCAGGCGTTGGGGCGGCAGTTGCGCGCCGACGTCGACGTGCTCAACGCCACCAGCCTGCATACCGAGAACTTCCTCGGTCTGTGGGTGGCGCAGGACCTGGATGATCCGACCCGCTATTCGCCGTTCCTGCTGCAGGGCGGCCTCGGCTTGCCCGACCGCGACTATTACCTCAACCCGGCGCCGAAAATGGCGGAACTGCGCAGCAAATACCAGGCGCATATCGCCGCGCTGCTGACACTAGCGCAGCAGCCGCAGCCGCAGCAGGCGGCCGCGCGCATCTTCGAGCTCGAGCGGCACATGGCCGAAGCGCACCTGGACCGGGCGCAGTCGGAGGAAGTGCTCAAAGGTAACAACCACTGGGCGGCAGCGGAGTTCGCCCAGCGCGCTCCGGGTCTCGACTGGAAGGCGTTCTTCGCGGCCGCGGGGCTTGGCGCGCAGCCGCGCTTCGTCGTCTGGCAGCCGCGCGGACTCATCGGACAGTCGGCGCTCACCGCGAGCGTGCCGCTCGCCACCTGGAAGGAGTATCTGCGCTTTCGCCTGCTCGAGGATGGCGCGAACTATCTGCCCAAGGCGTTCGTCGACGAGCGGTTCGCGTTTTACGGCCACACGCTCTCGGGTACGCCGCAGCTGCGCCCGCGCTGGAAGCGCGCGATCAGTGCCACCAATGACGCGCTTGGCGAGGCGGTCGGCAAACTGTATGTGGCGCGCTATTTCCCGCCGGCCGACAAAGCGCGCGCGCAAGCCCTGGTGCACAACCTGCTGGCGGCCTTTGCCACGCGCATCGATCATCTGGAATGGATGGCGCCGGAGACGCGCGCCAAGGCCAAAGCGAAGCTCGCCGCGCTCAGAGTGGGCGTCGGTTACCCGGATCACTGGATCGATTACTCGGCGCTGACGGTGCAGCGCGGGGACGCTTACGGCAACTATCAGCGCGCCGAGCTGTTCGAGCTGCAGCGTAATCTCGCCAAGCTCGGCAAGCCGGTGGATCGCGGCGAGTGGGTGATGGTCCCGCAGCTGGTCAACGCGGTGAACCTGCCGGCGATGAACGCGCTCAACTTCCCGGCCGCCATTCTGCAGCCGCCCTACTTCGATCCGCAGCGCGACCCGGTCATGGACTATGGCGCCATCGGCGCGGTGATCGGGCACGAGATCAGCCACAGCTTCGATGACCAAGGCGCGCTGTTCGACGCCAGCGGGCGCTTGAAGAACTGGTGGACCAAGGCGGACTTCGCGCATTTCGAGGCCGCCGGTGCCCGCTTGGTTCAGCAATTCAACGGCTATCACCCCTTCCCGGACATCAGCGTCAACGGCAAGCAGACCTTGAGTGAGAATATCGCCGACGTCGCCGGCCTGGCGGTCGCGTTCGACGCCTGGCGGCTGACGCTGCAGGGCAAGGCCGCCGCCGGCGCGGATGGCTTCAGCGGCGAGCAGCTGTTCTTCATCAGCTTCGGTCAGAGCTGGCGCGACAAGATGCGCGAGGCGGCGCTGCGCCGGCTCATCGTCACCGACGGCCATGCGCCAGCCGAATATCGCGCCGACACGGTGCGCAATGTCGATGGCTGGTATCAGGCCTTCGGCGTCAAGGACGGACAGAAGTTGTATCTGGCGCCGGCGGAGCGGGTGCGCGTCTGGTGAGGACGCCAGCCGGCCTAAGCGGCCGGCTGCAACTGCGCGAAATACACCAGCGTCTGGTACGGGAAAGTGATCCGGCCGGCGCGCTGGTGCCGTTCGAACAGTTGCTGCAGTCCCTGCAGCAGCGCCTGGTGGGTCGGTTGTCCCGCCTGCGGCGCATACGATGAGGACATCAGCCGGCCGCGCAGGCCCTCGAAGTCGAACACCTGTTCGTTGGCAAATGTCGCCTGCTGCATCGTGCCGCCGAGAAAGGCGCGCATGCTCGCCACGTTGGCGCGGCTGGCGACGATCTGCTCGTACTCCGGGGCGAACCGCCGCAGCAACGCGTCGTACTCCTCGAGAAACGCCCCCGGCTGCGCCGGCCGCTCGTTCCACAGGAGCGCCGCTGCGCCGTCGCGCCTGATGATACGCAGCGCCTCGCGCCGCGCCGCGGCGACGTCGAACCAATGGAAAGCCTGCCCTGCGACCCACAGGTCGACGCTGGCCGAAGCGAGCGAGCTGTGCTCGGCGCTAGCGTTCACGCTGTGGAAACGCGATTGGTCCCGCAGCTGTGCCTCCGCGGCCGCGCGCATGCTGTCGTTCGGCTCGACCGCGTACACCTGCGCGCCCTGCGCCAGCAGCGCCGCCGTCAGCAGGCCCGTGCCGGAACCGACATCGGCCACCACTGCGCCCGGCCGCAGGCCGCAACGCGCCACCAGCAGCGCGATGGCCGCCGGCGGGTAGCCGGGGCGATAGCGCGCATAGTCCTCGGCGCGGCTCGAAAAGCGCTCGGTCGGACGCATCAGCGCCACTGCGCAAACGCCGCCGGCCGCTGTACTGGGCGGGCGGCGACACAGTGCACGCAAAGCGGGCGGTGCCCGTCTCTCCATAAAGGCATAACGACACGGTAGCGTATCCACGTGACAATCGCACCGCGCAGGGGAATTCCATGAACGACGCCTACCGACGCCTCGAAACACAGCTGGTGCACGCCGGCGAGCCCACGCCGCGCTTTGCCGGCGCGGTGGAGATGCCGATCTTCCAGTCAGCCACCTACGAATACGCCGGCGAGGGGAGCTACCACGACGTACGCTACCTGCGCACCAACAACACTCCGAGCCAGCTGGCGCTGCACGCGAAACTCGCGGCGCTCGAGGGCGCCGAGGCGGCGCTGGTGACGGCCAGTGGCATGGCAGCAATCTCCACCACACTCTTGAGCGTGCTCGCCCCGGGCGATCACCTGTTGGCGCAGCGTTGTCTCTACGGCGGCACCCACGACCTGGTGACGCACGAGCTCGCCCGCCTCGGCATCGAGCACGACTTCATCGATGCCGACCGGCGCGACTCCTGGCGCGAGCTGCTGCGGCCCAATACCCGCGCCATCTACGTCGAGGCGTTGACCAACCCACTGCTCCAGGTCGCCGACCTCGAGGGTGTGGTGCAGTTCGCACGCGCCCACCGGCTGCTGTCACTCATCGACAATACGTTCGCGACGCCGGTGAACTTCCGCCCGCTCAGCGCCGGTTTCGACCTGGTGCTGCACAGCGCTACCAAGTACCTCAATGGACATGCGGACATCGTCGCGGGCGCGGTCGCTGGCAGTGCCGCACTCATCGAGCGCATCCGCCAGCGCGCCAACCACCTGGGTGGCAGTCTCGATCCGCACGCCGCGTTTCTGCTGAAGCGCGGCCTGAAGACCCTGGCCTTGCGGGTGCGGTACCAGAACGACAGTGCGCAGCAGCTGGCGCAGTTCCTGAGTGAGCAGCGCGCGGTCGCGCGCGTCTACTACGCCGGGCTCGCCTCGCACCCGCGCCATGAGCGCGCCCGGCGGCTGTTCGCCGGCTTTGGCGGCGTGCTGAGCTTCGAACTGCACGGGCCGCCCGAGCGCGCCGAGGAGTTCGCGCGGCGCGTGCGCATCGCGATCGTCGCGCCGAGCCTCGGCGGGGTACACACTCTGCTGACCCGTCCCGCGACGACCTCGCACGCCGGTCTGACGCGCGCCGAGCGCCTGGAACTGGGCATCGGCGATGGTCTGCTGCGGCTGTCGGTCGGCATCGAGTCGACCGAGGATCTGATCGAGGACCTGCGCCAGGCCCTCGCCTGATGAGCACGGCGTGCGCAAGTTACGGGTGGGGGGCGCGTGCGCCGTGTGTCAATCTTGGTCGCCCTGCCGGAGTTCCTCATGCCCAGTGCGACTGACAGCTCGAGCGCCGCGCCGCTGCCGCTTCCCGCCGGGCGCGAGCCCGGCGCCACACACGCCGAACCGGCCTGGCGCACGCCGCTGGAGCTGACACTGCTCGGCGCGGTGTGGGGCGGCTCGTTTCTGTTCATGCGCGTCTCCGCTGCCGACTTCGGTCCGCTGCCGCTGGTCGAGGTGCGTCTGGCACTCGGGGCACTGGCGCTCACGCCGTTCCTGTGGCGTGCGCGCGCGCAGTTCACGCCGCAGCTGTGGCTGCGCGTCGCCGGCATCGCGCTGGTGAATTCGGTGCTGCCCTTCACCCTGTTCGCCTGGGGCGCGGAGCGCGCACCGGCCGGCATCGGCGCCATTACCAATGCCATGACGGTGATGTTCACGACGCTCGTGGCGTTCCTCTTATACCGTGAGCACATCAGTCCGCGGCGCGCAGCGGGCCTGCTCATCGGGTTCCTCGGGGTGTGGGTACTGGCCAGCGGCAAGATCGCCGGCGCCAGCGTCGGCAGCGCGGCACTGGCCGGCACCGCCGCCTCGCTCTGCTACGGCTTCGGTATCAACTTCGTGCGCCGCTATCTGACCGGTTACCCGCCGGCCGCAGTGGCGGCCGCCAACCTCGCCAGCGGCGCGCTAATGCTCGCGCCGCTGGCGCTGTACCACTGGCCGACGCATCCGATTGGAGCTGCCTCGTGGCTGAGCGCGGTACTGCTCGGCGTGCTGTGCACTGGCGTCGCGTTTGTGTTCTATTACCGCCTGATTGCCCGCATCGGTGCTGCGCGTACTTCGACGGTGACCTACCTGATCCCGCTGTTCGCGGTGATCTGGGCGTGGCTGCTGCTCGGTGAGCCGCTGACGATGACCATGGCGCTCGCCGGAGCGCTGATCCTGGCCGGCGTGGGATTGAGTCAGCAACGGGAGAAGAAGTCGTGAAGGTTGGGAAACGGTGCCGGAGCTGAAACGGGAGCTGCATTTTCCCGACCTGCTGAACGCGCGCGATCTGGGTGGCTATCCGACGACCGACGGCGCCAGCACCCGCTGGCGCTCGCTGCTGCGCGCGGACGATCTGGCACAGCTCACGGACGCGGGCCTCAGCGCCCTGGCCGACTACGGCGTGCGCACCATTCTCGATTTGCGCTGGGCGGATGAGGCCGCACGCCATCCGAGTCCCATCCCGGCGGGACTGCCGGGGGTGCACTTCGAGCGCATCTCGCTCCTGACCCACACCGAGGATGAGTGGCGGCTGCGCAGCCGCGATGTTGCCAAAGAGCTGTGGAAATGCGTGGTGCTCGAGCACGTGCGTTTCGAGCTGCATCGGGTGCTGAGTTTCATCGCCGCCGCGCCGCCGCAGCCACTGCTGTTTCACTGCGTCGCCGGCAAAGACCGCACCGGACTCATCGCCGCGCTGCTGCTGGCGCTCGCGGACGCGACGCCCGCGGCCATAGCGGAGGACTACGCCGTGAGTGCCAGCAACCTGCGCGAGGGTTATCTCAAGCGCTACGCCGACGCCGAGCCCGCCCGCATTCTCGAGGCGCTGCGCTGCCCGGAAGAAGGCGCTTACCAGATGCTGCAGTTCCTCGAGCGCGCCGGCGGCGTGCGCGCTTACCTCAGCCAGATTGGCCTGCAACCCGCGGAGATCGAGCAGCTGCGCGCGCGGCTGCGCTGATTGTGCCGCTGCCGAGCGTTCACCAGCGGTTCAGGGCCGCGCGCCAATACTCGCAGCTGCACCGGATTGAACGCGCTCTCGAGCAGCCCCCAGTTTGCAATGCGCGGGCACCTTTCAGATGATCGCTCGGATTTGAGACGCGTCCACTCCGGTGCGTTGGTTTTAGCTATGCTGGTGCGCCGCAACCCCGCCGAGGAGCGCTGCACGCATGGCCATCACCGGAGGCTGCCTCTGCCGGGCGGTCCGCTACACGATCGACGCCGCACCCCTGGTCGCCCGCAGCTGCTGGTGCCGCGTGTGTCAGTACATCGGCGCAGGCAGCGGCACCGTCAATGTGTTCTTCCCCACCAGCGCGCTCAGCCTGAGCGGTGAGCCGCGTGACTTCAGCCTGGTAGCCGACAGCGGCAACGTCCTGCACCGGCGTTTCTGTGCAGCTTGCGGCACGCCGGTGTCCGTCGCCTCCGAGGCGCGCCCACAGCTGTTCGCCGTGCGCGCCGGCACGCTCGATGACCCGGAGATTGCGCGCCCCGCGATGACCATCTGGACGGCAAGTGCGCCGAGCTGGGCCTGCCTCGATGCGCGGCTGCCGCAGGTCGAGCGACAACCGCCGCCGGCCTAACCTGCTGACTTCAGTCCCAGCGCCGCGCGCAGCTGCGGGGCGGTCAGCAGCCGGGTGTAGACGGGGGTACCGACGTCGAACTCACGCGCCCGCGCGAGCGGACCGACCACGACCGGCGCAAAGCCGGCCTCGCGCACCAGCTGCGCGGCAACGGCGAGCGCCTCGGCGTCATCGCCTGCGAGCGGTATGGCCACCGGCTCGCCCTGGCGGTGCGCCTCGTCGCGCAGATCCCCCGAATTGATGGCGTTGAAGGCGCGCACCAGCCGCACGCCGGGGAGAAACTCGGCCGAGGCGATGCCAGCGCCCTTGCGGCGGGCCTCCAGCGCCATCGGCCCATCGCGCTGCGGATAGGGATTGCCGGTGTCGAGCACGATCTTGCCGGCCAGCTCACTCTTCAGGTCGCGCCCGATCTGCGGCAGGGCCGCATAGGGCACCGACACCAGCAACACCGGACCGAACAACGCCGCCTCGCGCGGCGTACCGACGCGGGCGCGCGGCCCGAGCGACTGCGCCAGGGGCCGCAGCTCATCCGGGTGGCGTGAGGAGATCAGGACTTCGTGGCCCGCCTGCACCCACAGCGCCGCGAGCGTGCCGCCGATGTGGCCGGCACCGATGATGCCAATCTTGAGGGGTTGCGCCGCAGGCGCAGCGTCTGCGGCACGCGCCAACCCCGCCGCAGCCAGCGCCACGACGGAACACACAAACAGGGCTGCCGCGAGCAGCGGACTTACGGGCTTGCGCAAATCACCCCCCACACGAGTGTTGCTTGGGGGTTGTCAGAAACGCCGGCGGCCGCCTTGCCGCTGTTACTTCTTGCGACGCGCTCCGGCGCGCTTCGCGGCCCGGAAGGAAATTCCGGCGCGCATGGCCTTCTGCTGAACCGCAGCGGCCGTGCGTCCGAGTTTCTTCGCAACCTGTCCGGTCGGGGTTCCTGCTTTGGCGAGCGCTCTGAGAGTCTGCAGTTCGCGGGCGCTCCAGGAGGCGCCATCGTTCGGTGGACGTCGTGCCATCATTCCTACTCCGCTATTCACCCAACGACTGGGCCAGGGGCGGAATAATACACCGATCAACAGCCGTGCGCGCGTCCGCCTACGATCCGTAACATGTTGGAAACGCACTTGCGCGCGACGACGCCTGCTGTTGCCTCCGCGCTGCGGACCAACTCGCAACAGCAACGGCACGTGTCGCCGGGCCGCGGCGCGCTGGGCAATGCAAAGTTTTGTTAGGCAAAGCCAGCGCCTGCGTCGCATACCGCTGTTGGCTCAGCGGCGTCGGCAATAGCCGACAGTGGCCGCTGACAACTCTGACAGTGAGAAGTTTCATACAACTATTGCACCTGTATGGTTCCGACCATCTGCGGATGAATTGAACAGGTGTAGCGGTAGCTGCCGGACTTGTCGAACCGGAACGAGAAACTGTCGTTGGTATCGAGCGCCCCGGAACGGAACAGCCCGTCGATGCTCACGACGGTATGCGGCTCCTGGTCCTTATTTGTCCAGGTGACGGTCGAGCCGGCCGGCACCTTGAGTACCGTGGGGGCGAACATGAAGTCTTTCGCCATGACGATGGTCGGTGCGCCGGCGGCATCGGCGGCCGGCGCACCCGGTGACAGGGCGGTAGCGGCAAGTCCGAGCAGACTCAGCAGCGGCAGAAGCTTCGGGGTCGGCATGATGAGGGTTCCTTCAGGCGAGGGTGAGATCGTTGAGCGCTAGGGCGCGCGGGTGCCTGACCTCGCTAACGCTGGTCACCCCCAGCATGCGCGGCAGTTCCTCGGCGGCCACTTTGAGGGGCGCCGGGCCCGGGCCTGCGCCGGCCTGTGGCTGCGGATAAGCGGTCGAGCGCGCGGTGTGAAAGGTCACGTTGCCTTCTACCTTCTGGACGATCTGGTGGATGTGACCGTTGAGCACCGTCACTGAGCCGAAACGGGCCAGCTGCTCGAGCAGCGCCGGCGCATCGCCGGTGCCCCAGCCCCAGGGTTCGTAGATCGTCCACAAGGGCATATGCGCAAACACCACGATCGGCGTGCTGGCCGTGCGCCCGCGCAGATCCTCGGTCACCCAGGCCAGCTGCTCGGCTCCGAGTGTGCCCAGGCCACCGGGCTTGAACTGCAGCACGTTGATCAGAGCGATGAAGTGCACGCCAGCGTGATCGAAGCTGTAGTACCCCTTGTTGGCGGAGGGCGCGCCGAAGCGCTTGAAGTATTCGCTGACGGTCGGGTCGGTGGTGTCGTGCTCGCCGGGCACGGTGTGCAGCTCGCTGGTGCGTAGCGTGCCGAACAGCTGCTGCGCGAGATCGAACTCCCCCGGCTTGGATAAATGCGTGATGTCGCCGGTGTGGATCAGCAGCTGCGGCTGCGCCGGCAGAGCGTTGATCAGGGTGATGCTTTCGCGCAGCGTGCCGCTGACATCCGGGTTGGCATCCTTATTGAAGCCGATATGGGTATCGCTGATCTGCACGAACAGCGGCTTGCCGGCCCGTGCGGCGGCGCTCTTGTCGGCGGCCGCTACGGCCAGATCAATCGGGGTGAACACCCCACCGGCGAGCGCGAACAGCGTGCCCGCGCCCCCGAATGCGAGACACTTGAGCGCGCTGCGGCGTCCACGCACGGACTCGTGCTGCGACATGTCGACTTCTCCTGCGGTTGAGTTGCCAGGAGAAGACTGTGCGTGGCAGATTTTTATTCCGTCGCGGGCGGGCTTTCGCGGGCGGCGAGTGTCTGCAACAACCGGCTGAGCGCGGTGAGTTCATCCCAGCCGGTGTCGGAGACGGCGCAGTACTGCAGATCGGCGCCGCGCCAGCACGTCACGTGATAGCCGCTGCGGCTGCTGGTGCGCGGCAGGCTGTCGCGCCCGGCGACCCAGCTGAATACGTTGATGATGTGCGCGCCGTGCTGATACACGACGGCTGCAGCGCGCTGACCGTTGAGGTAATCGGCCCGGCCACCGAGCAGGCGGTATCCCTGCTGACTGAAGTCGGCGACTACCGGCGACACATCAGCATGCCCCGCAAACCAGGGCTTTACCGTGTGACGGTCGGTCGAGATGACGTCGGTCAGGTGCTCGGGCATGAGCGAGCGCACGTGCGCCGCGACGAGCTCATCCGTCAGCGGCACCGAGCGCACCGGCCACAGCAGCAGCACTGCAAGCCCGGCGGCCAGCGCTGCGCCGAGACCACTGCCGGCGCCGAGCCAGTAGCTACGCGTGCGCCACGGCGCGCGCGTACGCGGCGCTGTGTCGGCGGGCCGCTCGGCGGCCAGTGTCGCCTGGATTCGGGCGCGCAGCGCCGGCGGCGCGCCCGTCAGCGGCAGCTGCCGCAGGCGCGCCCGCAGCGCCGTGAGTTCCTCGAGCAATTCGCGGCATTCAGCGCAGCGCTCCAGGTGGCGCTCGATGTCAACGGCACCGACCGCGTCGACCTCGCCGTCGAAATAGGCCTGTACGCGCAGTTGCTCAGCGCACTGCACGCGGAGCTCCGGGCAGACTCTTCAGCCACTGCACCTTGAGCGCTGCGCGCGCGCGCGCCAGGCGCGACATTACCGTGCCGAGGGGCAGTTGCGTCACGGTGGCGATCTCGCGGTAGCTCATGTCCTCCATCTCGCGCAGCAGCAGTACCTCGCGGTGCTCGGGGGCGAGCGCCGCCAGCAGTCCCTCGAGC
>Ga0209274_10000473_pt1 | contig 24440 bp, 19 predicted proteins | sample HubBroMetageREF1_FD_188343 | JGI IMG/M metagenome (GOLD analysis project Ga0209274, IMG submission 188343) | Reference soil microbial communities from the Hubbard Brook experimental Forest, New Hampshire, USA - Hubbard Brook CCASE Soil... | ecosystem: Environmental > Terrestrial > Soil >...
GGTTGCGCCGAGCAGGAGTGCGAGCGGGACAAGAATTGCCGCGGAGGTCAGGAAAGGCTTTTTCGCAGGAAACGGTTCACGATTCATAGGGTGCTCATTCTGGTGTGGCCACACACCGGTTGCAACGGCAGACCTAGGATACGATATCGCGGATTTTGGCCTGGCGTTTGGCCTTCGAGTACAATGACGGTCGTAAGGCCGAATCCGGCGGCGCGAGCGCCGCACGAACGAGGGTAAGCGCTTTGGCGACTGGTGAAGTCACAACTTCTGGCACGCAAACTCCTCCGCAGCTTCCCCATCACAAGGTGAAAATCAAGAAGGCCGGGCAACGCGCCTGCAACGAAAAGAACGAGAAGGGCAAGTTCTGCGGCGGCCATTTGAAACGCTGGTTCTACTCGGAAGATGTGATCGAACAAGCCTGCGGAGACGCCGAAAAAGCCTGGGGGCCGGATGCAGAGGTCTACCGCTGCGAGCACTGCCAGACACTCTATTTGCCGAACCCGGCGGAGGCTAAGGTGAATGTTGCTGGCCAGGGGATGGTCTCGGTGTTCGGGCTGACGTTGCCGCCGAAAGAGAAAGTACCCAGTACCTAGTACCCGGTACCCAGAACAGAGCGGGGTTAACTGCGTGCCAGGTACTGGATACTGGGTACTAGGTTCATGAATTCCTCCGAACTTATCTACGATTGGAATGAGAATCATCCGCCGGGAGTGAAGTTGCCGGGACCGGTGCTGCTGAATGATGAGAGCCTGCGCGATGGGCTGCAGTCGCCTTCGGTGCGTGATCCTTCCATTCCCGAGAAAATCGAAATTCTTCATCTGATGGAGGCGTTGGGGATCGACTCGCTCAATCTCGGCTTGCCGGGTGCTGGACCGCGTGCCGTGGAGCACGTGACAGCTCTGGCGCGGGAAATCGTCACGCGGAAGATGAAGATTCGCGCCAACTGCGCGGCGCGGACGCACGAGAACGATATTCGTCCCATTGCCGAGATCGTGCAGAAGACGGGACTGCGCATCGAGGCGGCGACGTTCATTGGATCGAGTCCCATCCGGCGTTTTACTGAGGGTTGGTCCGACGATTTTCTTTTGCAGACCACCGAGAAGGCCGTGAAATATGCAGTTTCGCTCGGTCTCGACTCCATGTACGTGACCGAAGATACGTCGCGCTGCGATCCGGAGACCGTGAAAAGGCTTTATTCGACTGCGATTCGCTGCGGGGCGCGAGCCGTTGTGATCTGCGACACCGCTGGGCATGCCACGCCCATGGGCGCGTTCGCCCTGGTGAAGTTTGTGGTGGACGAGGTGGTGAAACCCTCCGGCGAAAAGATTCGCGTGGACTGGCATGGGCACAGCGATCGCGGCCTGGCGATTGCTAACTCGATGGCGGCCCTGATGGCGGGTGCAAATTGCGTTCACGGATGCGCCATCGGGTTGGGCGAGCGCGTGGGCAATACACAAATGGATCAAATGCTGGTGAATCTGAAGCTGATGGGCATTGCGCCCTGGGCTGAACAGGACCTCACCAAGCTGAAGCAATATTGCCAGGCGGTTTCGCGGGCTACGGGCGTGCCGATTCCGGCGAACTATCCGGTGGTGGGCGATGATGCTTTTCGCACCGCTACGGGCGTGCATGCGGCGGCGATCATCAAGGCGTATCACAAGAATGACGTCGTGCTGGCCAACACGGTTTACTCGGGCGTGCCTTCGCATGTGTTTGGATTGGAGCAGATCATCGATGTTGGTCCCATGAGCGGGAAATCGAACGTGCTGTTCTGGCTGGAGCGACGCGGCATTCCGGCGACCGACGATCTGGTGGAACGGATCTTTCAACGTGCCAAGGCGAGTGATCACACGCTGAGCGATGTTGAGATTGCGGAGTGCCTGCCGGAAGCGGCGGAGGAGGTCTGAATGGCTGAGCAAAGTCAAAATCCCCGCCCTGTCCCTGCAACAAACGCAGGGACAGGGACAAGGACGGGGCACCCCGTTCCATGGCCGCCGATGCAGCATGCGATTCTTGGGGCTGGCGGGGTTGGAGGGCTGATTGGCGCTTGTCTGGCGCACGCGGGAGATTCTGTCACGCTTATCGTGCGGCGCGAGGCGTTGGCGCAGTATCCCAGACAACTTCATTTGGAAAGTCCTTTTGGAAATTTCACGGTGAATGTCTCTGTCGCTGCGGATGTGCCTTCCGTCGATGTGCTCTGGATTACGCTGAAAGCCACACAATTGGAGCCGGCCCTCGGTGCTCTCAAGATGCCTGATGCGGTGCGGGCTATCGTTCCCCTGCTCAATGGCATTGACCACCTCGCGCTGCTCCGCTCCAGATACGGCTCTGGCCGGGTGATTCCGGCGACGATCGCGGTTGAGACCGAGCGGGTTAGTCCTGGGCACATTGTTCATCGTTCTCCTTTTGCGCGGTTGAATGTGCTTTCTACCGGGCGCGATCTGCTGGGAGGAACTGTCGATCAGCTGCAGCAAATTGGCTTCGAGTGCCGGTTCGTCGACGATGAACCGACGCTGATGTGGGGCAAGCTGGTCTTTCTGGCGGCGTTTGCGCTGACCACAACCGCGGCGGATAAAACCACCGGCGAGATCCTGGCTGATCCCGAGTGGGGGAGGCTGGGACTGGCTTGTCTGCGGGAGGCGTGTGCTGTTGCCGTCGCCGAGGGCGCGAAGATTGATGCGGAGGCTGTGATCGCCGGAGTGATGAAGATGCCGGGGAACATGCGCAGTTCCATGCAAAAGGACGTTGAGCAGCATAAGACTCCTGAACTGGAGGCGATCGCGGGGCCGATCCTGCGAGGCGCTCGGCGGCACGGGATCGAGGTTCCAGCCACGAAGAAACTGGTGGCCGAGGTGGAACGGCGAGCCGGGTACGTGGAGAGTCGGCTGGCGTAGGTCTGGATCAAAAAAAACACAGATCAGTCCGAGTAAAATATCTCGAATCAATCAGTTAGCAAAGATCAATCTGGCTAAAATCTGCGATCTAAAGGACTTAGCAGTAAAATCTTTGTAATCAGAGATTTACCGCCTAGGTTTTTTCAAAGAACTTAGCATTCTGAGTTTGGGACCGCTCCGCGCTTGTGTCCCCTTGTTTATCCTCCCTTGTTTTTCACCTCGGGCACAAGGTTAGATGTCACGTAGCGGGGCTGTGTAATTCAATGTGTCGAACAGAAGCGCGGCGTTGAGGGAGGCTTACCGCGATCTTCAGGATGCGGCTTTTGTCTCGAGGGCAAGGTTCTGAGTTTCTTTGCTGGGACGTTTGATCGGGTGCAGGCCGAATCTGTTCTTCAGCTGCAGGAAAGGTTCTTCGTAATACCATCGGGAAAGATAGGCTACAGCGACCGCCAGGGCAGCACCTGCGGCGAAGCGAGCCAGGACCAAGGTAAAGCTTCCGCTAGTTCTCGACACAAGTAGTCCCCAGCGGCCCAGAACGCGGTCGACGACGTCGAAGGCCAGCATTTCAACGAGATACAAGCCGTAGCTGATCCCGCCGAAGAATTTCAAACTCGTGCGGGCAAAGATGGCCTTCCACTCACCGCTGCCCACAACCAGAGCCAGAGCAAGCACCCCAGCGAAGAATGAATTGATCAAGGACATCATGAGCGCTCCGCCAACGAGAGTGCCAGACGATCCGACGCCAAAAGGGAGAAGCCCAGTTACAAGGCATGCGGTCCCGACCACGCAGGCCGAACCGAAGCGAAACATGGAGCGGCGCGACGATAGCCTCCCGCGGGCCAAAAGGGCAATCATTGCACCCCACGCCAAGCCGTCGGCTACCAGCCAGGTATAGGATGCGGTGTACTCGTAGTGATGCCAGTAGCAAAATGCCCGCAAAGCCGGACACCCAAGAACAATCAACCCACACATCCAGGGCAGAAAACGGCGCGACAGATTGCGGACTGCGGCGGGCCAGAGCAGGTAAAAATGCTCCTCGACCGCCAAGGACCACAGCGCACCGTATTGCATGGGGACGCCGAGAAGGTTGGTTACGTTGGACAGGTAGACGAGACTGAGCCCCAGAAATCCCCAGGAAGCGCTGCGGGATACCATGCCGGTCCGAGTAGCAAGGAGAAGCAGCAACAGAAAACCATAGTAAGCGGGCAGGATGCGAAGAGCGCGCCGCAGATAAAATCCGCGGTAATATCCAGGTTCGTTTCGGCTGTCGAGCAGAATTCCGGTGATCAGGAACCCGGAGAGCACGAAGAAGAGGTTGACGCCAGTCCAGCCCGCGTCCGTTGCGAGCACAAACCAGCGAATGGGGCCATGGAACCGCGCCGCTCCAGCAATGAAATAGAAGCCGTGGAAGAAAAGGACCAGGAGGACAGCGACACCCCGCAGCGTGTCCAACTCTGGCATTCGCGAGCGAAGCAGAGGCTCGGGAGTTTCGATCCGTGGCATGGCAAGATCGGCACAGTCTAACACGGAGTCACAACCAACGCTCTGGGAACGAAGCACTGTTTAGGCGGCGAGATGGAGAAGTTACGAACGTCCAGCGCCGATCATTCCAGCAGACGGGGCTCGAGCCGGTGGACGGCATTGACGGGTTCCCGTCCTAGGTAATCCCCTTTCTTTGCTATACGTTGTAATATGGGCGCAATAGTCTCCAATGAGCCCGGTTCCTCCACGTGCGGATATGCCCGAAATTGTGCCTACGGTGCAGCAGGATGTGGCGCGTCTGGCGGCTTCGCCCGAGGTACGCTCGGCCTACAACTGGCTGCGGACGCAGGAGCCGCAACTGGCGCATTGGCAGATGGAGATGGCGCGGATTCCGGCGCCTCCGTTTGGGGAGTCGGCGCGCGGAGCGTGGCTGGCAGAGCGCTTTCGCGAAGTGGGGCTCGACGATGTGCGCATCGACGATGTGGGCAACGTGTTTGGCGTGCATCCTGGATTCGGGCAGCGGTATGTGGCGTTGAGCGCTCACATCGATACCGTGTTTCCGGCGAATACGCCGTTGAACATCCGGCAACAGGGCAGCCGGCTTTACGGGCCGGGAGTTTCCGACAACGGTGCAGGAGTGGCGGCGATGCTGGGGATTGCGGCGCTGCTGCGAGCGGTGCGGCTGCGGCACGCGCTGCCGTTTGTGTTTATCGGCAACGTGGGTGAAGAGGGTGAGGGCGATCTGCGCGGCATGCGGCACATTTTTTCGACGCCGCGATGGAAGGATTCGATTGCCTACAGCGTGGTGCTCGACGGTGCGGGCGCGGACACGATTGTGGCGGAAGCTCTGGGCAGCCGGCGTTTTGAAGTCATTGTGCGCGGTCCGGGCGGGCACTCGTGGAGCGATTTTGGGGCGCCTAATCCGATCGTGATTCTGGCGCGCGCCGTTGATACGTTTACGGCTACGCCTGTGCCAGCAACCCCGAAGACTACTTTCAACATCGGAGTGATTCGCGGCGGGACTTCGGTGAATTCGATTCCCGAGTCGGCCAGCATGAAGGTGGATATCCGCTCGACTTCGATGGCGGAGATGGAGCGGCTGGAGCAGGCGTTGCGGCTGGCGCTGAATCGCGCGGTGGAAGATGAAACGATGGCGGCGGAGATGCGGTCCGCGGTGCAGAAGCGGCCTTCGGGAGTGAATTGCGAAGTGGTGGCGATCGGCAATCGTCCGGCAGGAGAACTGGCGGCGGGGGCGCGGATTCTGCATGTGGTTCGCGCGGTGGATGCGCAGTTGAATAATGCGGCGCAGGTGCAGCGGGCATCGACCGACGCGAATATTCCGCTGTCGCTGGGCCTCGAGGCGGTTGCCATCGGTGGCGGCGGTTCCGGCGGCGGGGCGCACACTTTGCAGGAATGGTTTGACAGCAACGGACGCGAGCTGGGGCTGAAACGGATTCTGTTGACCCTGCTGGCGCTGGCGGGAGCGGGGGTGGGGGAATGATGATGTTCGCAACCTCGGGGGCTAAAGCCCGTTTCGTAGGAGGGAATCTTTTCGCAGCGCTGAAGCGCTGCTCCACCCGTATGCTGCAGGCGGTTGTGGAATCCCACTTCTCGCAAAGGACGCGAGAAATGGGGCACCCGGCTTTTCTGATTCTATTTATCGCCATTCTATCGAGCGCGCAGGCACCCGCCCCGACCAGCGCGCCTGCGAAGCCGGACACCAGGCCTCGAGCGGATGCGATCTACTTCCACGCTAACGTTTACACGGGCGTGCTTTCGAATTCGCCGTTTAGTTCGATCCAGCGCGAAGAAGCCATCGCGGTGCGCGGCGACCGGATTCAGGCGGTGGGCAAGAATGTGGAGATACTGAAGCTGAAGGGGCCGGAGACGGAGCTGATTGATCTGGACGGGCACTTCGTCATGCCGGGATTCAACGATGCGCATCTGCACCTGGCCGATGCCGGGATGCAGAGGTTGAACGTCGACGTGACCGGGGTGAAGACGCTGGACGAATTGCGCGCGCGGATCAAGGCGCGGGTAGAGAAGGCCAAGCCCGACGAATGGATTCTGGGCGGAGGATGGGACGAGACGCTGTGGCCGATCCCGAATCTGCCCAGCCGCTGGGACATTGATGAGGTCGCGGACGGGCATCCGGTGCTTCTGGATCGCGTGGATGGGCACCTTGCTCTGGCCAGCACGCGGGCGCTGCAACTGGCGAGCATCACTCTGGCCAGCCGCGATCCTGAAGGCGGCAAGATTGACCGGGACGCCAACGGGCAGCCAACGGGGATTCTGCGCGAGACCGCCCAGCGGCCGGTGCGGGCGGCGATTCCGCAGCTGTCACGCGACGGGCGACGGCGGGGAATTGAAGTCGCACTCGCCGACCTGGCCGAGCATGGCGTGACCTCGGCGCAGGATTATTCGCCGGAATTTAACGACTTCCAGATTTACGAAGACCTTGAGAAAGAAGGCAAGCTGACGGCGCGCATTTCGGAGTGGCTGCCTTTTGATGATCTCATCGAGGAACTGAAAGTGAAGCGCGGCCTGCATCCCCAGACGGATTGGATGTTGCACACGGGGATGGTGAAAGGCTTCATGGATGGCTCGCTGGGCGGGCATACGGCGGCGCTGTTCGAGCCCTATGCGGATGATCCCAAGAATTCCGGATTGCCGCGCTACGAACAAGCGAAGCTGAATGAAATGGCCACGGAACGCGTGCTGGCGGGCTTCCAGTTGGGGTTTCATGCGATTGGCGACAAAGGCATCCAGATGGCGCTGGATGCTTATGCCCAGGCGGAGAAAGCGGCGAAGGAAGGCAAGGTGAAAGCTGCGAACGGCGGCGATGATTTCCGGCTGCGCATTGAACATGCGCAGGTCACGACGCCCGCGCAGATCGCGCGCTTCAAAGAGCTGAAGGTGATTGCTTCGGTGCAGCCCAGTCATCTGCTGACAGACATGCGCTGGGCGAACGACCGGCTGGGTCCAAAGCGGGCTGCGACTTCCTACGCGTGGGCATCGTTTCTGAGCAAGGGCGTGGTCCTGGCTTTTGGCACGGATTATCCGGTGGAATCAGTGTCGCCGTTCCGCGGGTTGTATGCGGCGGTTACACGCAAGAGCGAAGACGGCAAACAGGAATATTTTCCTGAGCAGAAGCTGACGATGGATCAGGCGATCAGCGCTTACACGGTGGGTTCGGCGTTTGCCGAATTCGAGGAGAAGGAAAAGGGCAAGCTGATGCCGGGGATGCTGGCGGACTTCGTGGTGCTCGACCGCGACTTGCCGGCGTCGGCCGCGGAGAAAGTGCTGACGACAAAGGTGCTGCGGACCGTGGTGGGCGGGAAGACTGTGTACCAGGCGAAATGAACGATTGAGTAAGTTGTTGTTATGAGAGCTTGAGCCCGCGGCCAGCAGCTGATCGCTTTGTATTATCAATACTTTGCCGGTAGTTATTTCCAGTTCCCAATAAAACGAAATAGCGCGTTCGCGCGTCTAACAGCATGGGATCGCTTAAGCCGGTCCGAGGCCCCCGGTCGGTTTTGGTGTCGGGGCTGAGGGTTTTGCAAACGGGTATAATTAGACATTCGCATTGATTCCGGAGGAAGCAGGCATGGATTCGCAGGCAATCTGGGTGCGGTTGAAGACGCATCGGTGGGCTTATTCGTTCAGCATTGTGGCTACGCTGGCGCTCGGCATTTTGATTGGCACGGTGGTTTCTTCCGGAGTGAAGGGCAAGGAAGGGCAGAAGGGTTCCGATGCGACTCCACTGTCAGTTCCTTCACCGCAGCAGCTTTCCAATACGTTTTCGCAAATCGCCAAGCAGTTGGGTCCGTGCGTGGTCAACATCAACACGGAGTCGACGATTAAGAACCCACATCGGCGCGGCAGCCAGAGTCCCGATGACGAAGATGGGGGCGGCAGCGGCGGCATGGATGACTTCTTCAATCATTTCTTTGGCGGCCAGGGCCAGGGTGGTGGTCAGGGTGCCGACGGCTCGATTCGCGAACGGTCGCTGGGTTCGGGCGTGATCGTGGATCCGAAAGGCTACATCGTCACCAACCGGCATGTGGTGGAGAAAGCGGACCGGATCCGGGTGCGGCTGCAGGACGATCCACCGGGCGTGCAGCATGACGCGAAGGTGGTCGGCGAAGACCAGGAAACTGATCTGGCGGTGATCAAGATCGATCTGGACCGTGCGGTGCCTTCGGCAAAGATGGGCAATTCCGACAGCATGCAAGTGGGTGATTGGGTGCTGGCGATCGGCAGTCCGTTCGGGCAAGTGGGTACAGTGACGGCCGGCATCGTTTCCGCGAAGGGCCGCGACATTGTGCAAGGGCGGCAGTTCCAGGTATTCATTCAGACGGACGCGGCCATCAATCCGGGAAATTCCGGCGGGCCGTTGGTCAATATGAACGGCGAAGTGATCGGCATCAACACCGCGATTCTGAGCGAGACCAACGCCTATGCGGGCGTGGGCTTCTCGCTCCCTTCGAACACCGTGGTGCAGGTTTACAACCAGCTGATTGGACCTGACCATCGTGTGGCGCGCGGATCGATCGGAATTCAGTTCGATGCGATCGAGAATCCTGCAATCAACCGGGTGTATGGCGCGGGCACGGGCGTCACTGTGGCGCATGTGGTGCCGGGAACTCCGGCGGATCAGGCGGGATTGAAAACGGGCGACACCATCACTACGGTGGACGGCAAGAAAGTCACGAAAGGGACCGAGTTGGTCGCGGAAATTGCTTCGCGCAAGCCGGGATCGAAAGTGGAGCTGGGTTTCCTGCGCAACGGCAAGCAGATGGATGCGAGCGTAACCGTCGCAGACCGCGCCAAGCTGTTTGCGGCGCGCTTGAACGAAGATGACAGCGGCAACGACGAAAACACACCCCGGCAAAGCAAGTTCGGCATCACGGTTCGCAAGCTTACTCCGGAGATGGCCGAGCGGCTGGATGTGGCGTCCGACAAAGGGGTGATTGTGCAGGACGTGAAGCCCGGATCGTTTGCCGAGGACATCAACCTGGGCCGGGGTGACGTAATCCTCGAGATCAACAAGCAGCCGGTGAATAACGAAGAAGATTTCGCCAGGGTGGAGTCCACCATGAAGAGCGGTCAGGACGTGGTATTCCTGGTGCGCCCGCGCGGTTCGTCGCGTCAGGATGGAACCATCTTTATGGCGGGTACACTTCCGTAACCTATAGCTGACCCAGCCGGAACTGGCATTGCCTCCTGTGATGGAGGATGATTACAATGCCAGTTTCAGTTGGGGCTTTTTTTTGCGGTCAAGCTATTTCTTGACCGGTGGGGTTGCACGGTTCTGAACATGTTGCGCTGAGAAACATGCAGAAGCAGAAGCATGGTGCGGGAATGCGGAGATGGTGGGGTACAGGCTGCGCCCTGGCGCTGATTTGTGCCTGCGCATTGCCGCGCCCGGCGCTCGCTCAAGCGTCTGATCCAGCCGCGAAGCCGGTTGCGAGCTCGGCTTCGGGCGCTACTTCGAGCGCCACTTCGAATTCTGGCACGCCGACGATGAAGTCGAATACCGGTGTCGCGCACAAGAGCACCGCGAAGCGATCGAGCGCTCACCGGAGCACTAAGAAAAAAACGACGGCACGGGGCCAGCAGAAGATTGATCCTCAGCGGGCGGAGGAGATCCAGGAGGCGCTGATTCGCGAGCATTACCTGAGCGGCGAAGCGGCGGGAACCTGGAATCAGTCCAGTGAAGATGCGATGCGGCGCTATCAGGCCGATCACGGGTGGCAATCAAAGACGGTGCCCGATGCGCGCGCGCTGATCAGCCTGGGGCTAGGGCCGAGCCACGATCATCTGTTGAATCCGGAGAGCGCCATGACTACCGAGCCGGTGGCGCACGCGGCGTCGTTGACCCCGGTGTCGCATAGCCCTGATCCGGGGACGCGCATGAATACTCCGCCGGCTGCTCAAACGCCGGCAACTCCCGAGCATGATGCATCGGGTCCGCAGTAAGCAGTTCTCAAACTCCAAACAGGGTTGTCACCAGGATTGTCATCCCGAGCACCGCGAGGGATCTTGGTTTGGGCCCATGCCATCAGTGTGGCCGCTGCCGGCAAAAACCAAGGTCCCTCGCTGGGTTCGGGGTGACAGGCGTTTTGGATGACAAGCATTTTGGATGGCAAGCATTTGGGATGTTTTTTGGTTTTCTAGTTGCCGGATGTCTTGCGGTAGCTTCCCAAAACTGGGCGGGGGAAATAGGGCAGGGGCTGGGAGTTTACGATGGCGGCTGGATTATTTTCGACCAGCGCGTCGGCCACTTCCTGGCCACAGATTTGCGCGGCGGCATCGCGAGCGGTGGAAAGCACGGGGACCCGCTTCTCGGTATCGTGTGCATCGGTTGCCAGCACGTGCACGGCGTCGTGCTCGAGCAGCCAGCGGGCGGCGCGGCGCACGCGCTCTCCCCAGAACCCGGTGAGCGCGGAGCCGGTGGTCTGGATCACGCAACCCTGCTCGGCCCACTCCACCACGCGCTGCAGGTTCTCGCGCAGAATTGGATTGCGTTCGGGATGGGTGATGACGGCGGTGATGCCGCGGTCGCCCAACTGGGTAAAACAATCAGTAGTTTGCTGCGGGACGCTGTAGTTGTTTAACTCGACCAGCATGTAATGCGTCGCGCCGATGGCATAGCGGGCGGGATTGGTCAGAACATCCTGCATGTTGTCGTAGGAGAGATGGAAGTCGCAGCCCAGGCTGAGGGTGAGCGCGTCGCCTATGTTTTCCTGCAATCGAGCAAGCAGTCCTTGAAGATGGTCGCGGTCGTAGTGGTAGCGGTCGTTGGCGTGAGGAGTGGCGACCTGGTGCGTGATGCCGTCGGCTGCGGCCATGCGGCACATGGCGACGGACATTTCCCAGGACTTGGAACCATCGTCTACTTCCGGAAGGATGTGGGAATGAATGTCGACCACGATTTATAGGAACCCCAGGGCGCGCCGAGGGTTGCGTCTTGTTTTGATTTAAGCAGATTCGCGGAGAAAGAGAAAGCGAGACGCGTCACCGAGGGCGCTGGGGACGTGAAGAGGAATAGAGACTGCCCCAGTCTTTGGGAGTAAATGCTGGAGACACGATGTCACCGGTGATTGTGACCTTACCGGCCAGGAAGCCGAATATGCTGTCGGTTTTCTTACGGGCCTTCTTGCTGGCCATCTTGGCGGCGGTGGTGGACGCCGGGGCCTTTTTGTCAGGCTTACGAGTATGGACCTTCTTTGGGGAAGACCGTGCCTTTTTCACCGCGATAGTTTTCTTGGGTTTCGACTTACTCGGTTTCGCCATACTTAGTTAATCGGCAACCGGGTGAAATATCTTTACCCGCCCGGCTCCTAAGCATTGCCGTAGCGCTCGCGAATGAAGTCTGCGATTCCCGCATAGGCGGTGGTGAGCGTCTTCTCATCCGGCAGAAACACAATGCGGAAATGCTGCGTGCCGGGCTTTTGGCCGAAGCCTGAGCCGTGGACGACCATGACGTGCTTCTGGCGGATTAATTCTTTGACGAAGACTTCGTCGCTCTCTGGAATATTGATGCGGGGGAAGGCATAGAACGCTCCTCGGGGAGCGACGCAGCTTACGCGCGGCGTGGCCTCACACCACTTCTGGGTTAGATCGCGACGGGAGCGCAGTTTGCGTTGCACTTCGATGAGATGGTCTTGAGGTCCTTCGAGCGCGGGCTTGATGGCATATTGCTCGGGATGGTTGGCGCAGAGGCGGGCACGCAGCAGGCGGTGAATGCCTTCGGTGTACGGCTTTACCGCGGTTGCGTCGCCGGAGACGATGCCCCAGCCGATGCGCCATCCCGGGACCAAGTAGTTTTTCGACATGCCGCCGAAGGTCAGGCAGGGCACGTCTGGAGCGACCGCGGCGAAGGCGATGTGCGGCGTGCCGTCCAAAATTAACTTGTCGTAGATTTCGTCGGCGAAGACTACCAGATTGTGACGACGTGCGATCTCAGCGACCTGCTCGAGCATCTGCCGCGAGCAAAGCGATCCAGTTGGATTATTGGGGTTGATCAGTACGATGCCGCGAGTGCGCGGCGTTAGCTTGCGTTCGATATCGGCGAGTTCGGGCTGCCAGGCGTCGTCTTCATTCAGGTCGTAGGCGTTGAGCGCGATGCCCAGCTTGCAGAGGACGGCCGAGTAGAGAGGATAGTCGGGCTTCGGAGTGAGAATGTCCTCGCCCGGATTGACCAGCGCGCTGATGCAGAGGTCGACCGTTTCGCTTACGCCAGAGGTGACGAAGACATCCTGCACAGTGGTGATGCCCTTGCGCGCGGCCTCGCCACGAATTGCTTCGAGCGCTTCGTGAACGCCCGGTGACGGAGCATAGCCGTTCTTGCCGTCACGCATGGCCTTGTAGACGGCTTCAATGATATGCGGAGGAGTCTGGAAATCGAAGTTCAGCGGGTCGCCGACATTCAGGGGCAGAACCTTGTGTCCCTGCTGGATGACTTCGTCAGCCACGCAAGCCAGGTCGCGGATAGCATAGCGGACGTTCTCGAGACGCTTGGCGGCGGAAATCTCGCGGGCCTGAATGAGAGGCATGAACGAATTCTACCCGCAGAAGGTGCGGAGGATGCAGAGAATTCTGGTTGCGGGCAAGGTTAGTGCGGGGTAAACCGGAGAGCTACATCCTCGACGGTCTGCTTATCAGCGGGGGCATATTTCCACTTCTTGACTGCCGTGACCGCGTTTTCGGCGAGGATGGGATTGCCCCCAACAATTTCGACATTGGTGACCGTCCCGTTGGGGAGGACTGTTGCTTTCAAGCGGACTGTGCCGCCGACCTGCGCGTGCCGGAGGATGTCTGGGTAATCGGGGGTTGAAACGACAATTACTTTGCGGTCCGTCTTCTTTTGGGCCAGCGAAGCGGGAACGAAGGCGGCCGTCAGGCAGAGCGCCAGCGCGAGAGTCGCGGAAGCGAGTCTGGCTGGATTGCTCTTCCTGAACTCCGCCCGCAGATAGTTGTAAAGTATGAGACCCATTGGCCGAGCTTCAACCCCAGCCTCGACGGTAGGGCACCTAAGTGTCGCAGACAAGATTACCAAGGTACTTTTGGAAAACTCGGGACCACCGACGCAGGCTTCTAGGGTAGAAATGCGCGTCTCGGCGATTCTGCCGCTGAGATTCTTGATCGAAGTTCTTAGTCGACGTTCTTAATCGACGTCCTCAGTCCACTCGGTCGATCTGGGCCTTCTGCAGCTTGTCCGAATAGTCGACGTAGACTGACTTCCACTCGGTGTAGAAATCGATGGCGCCGATGCCGCCTTCGCGATGGCCGTTGCCGGTGGCTTTTGTGCCCCCGAAGGGCAGGTGCACCTCCGCGCCGATGGTGGGTGCGTTGATGTAGGTGATGCCGGCATAGAGGTCGCGGATGGCGGCGAAGGCCTTGTTCACATCTTTGGTGTAAAGCGCGGAGGAAAGTCCGTACTCGATGCCGTTGGCGATCTCGATGGCGTCTTCGAGGTTGTCGCAGGGGATGATGGAAACGACGGGGCCGAAGATTTCTTCCTGCGCGATGCGCATCTTGGGATCGACGTCGGTGAAGACGGTGGGCTCCATGAACCAGCCGTATTGATAGTTGCCCTGGTCGAGGCGATTGCCGCCGCACATCAGTTTCGCGCCTTCATCCTGGCCGATCGCGACGTAGCTAAGGTCGGTCTGAAGTTGTTTTTCGTTGATCGCCGGACCCATCTCTGTGGTTTCGTCGAGGCCGTTGCCGACTTTCAGTTTCCTGGCGCGGGCTACATAGCGCTCGATGAACTCGCGATACACGCCCTTCTGCACGATGATGCGGCTGGTTGCGGTGCAGCGCTGGCCGGTGGTTCCGAAGCCGCCCCAGAGTCCGCCTTCGATGGCGAGGTCGAGGTTGGCGTCGTCGAGCACGATCATGGGATTCTTTCCGCCGAGCTCGAGCGAGCAGTGTTTGAAAGACTTGGCCGCGATGCCGCCGATGATGCGGCCGACAGCGGAAGATCCGGTGAGCGAGATGGCGCGCACATCCGCGTGTTCGGCGAGCGGCGTGCCTACCTCGGCGCCGAAGCCGGCGACGACGTTGATGACGCCTTTGGGAAGTCCGGCGTCGCTCAGGGCGCGGACCAGATTAAACGTGGAAAGTGGAGTATCCTGCGCGGGCTTGATGACGCAGGTGTTGCCGCAGACGATGGCAGGCAGGAGCTTCCAGGAAGAGATCGCCATGGGGAAATTCCAGGGCGTGATCATGCCGCAGACGCCGATGGGCTGGCGCACGGCCATGGCAAACTTGTTGGGCATTTCGGAAGGGACGGTAGGGCCGAAGAGCCGGCGGCCTTCGCCAGCGTTGTAGTAGGCGGCGTCGATGGCTTCCTGCACGTCACCGCGGGTTTCGGCGAGCACCTTGCCCATTTCGCGGGTCATTTCGCGGGCGTAGTCTTCCTTGCGCTCGATGAGGATCTCGGCGGCGCGGAAAACTATTTCGGCGCGGCGCGGGGCGGGGACCAGGCGCCACTTGGCGAAGGCACGCTTGGCAGCTTCTACGGCGGCATCGACATCGGCCTTGGCGGATTTCTGGAAGATGCCGACTACGTCGCGGGTGTCGGCGGGATTGCGGTCTTCGAAGGTTTCTCCGGTCACGGACTCGACCCACTCGCCGTCGATGAAGTTCTTGGTTACCTTGGTTGGGTTGTAGCCCAGAATCGCGGGGGAAGTTAGGGTGTCGGTGGCCATGATCGCTCCTATTGGTCCTTATGAATGCCTGGATATTGATGCTACAGAAGTACCGTTGGGTGCGGCAAGGGAGGGTTGGCCTCGGTCTCAACTCTTTGTCATCCTTCGGCCCACGTTCTTTGCGGGACGAGGGACTTCTGCACTTGCTGGCGCGCTGGAACTGTCGGCAAATACATAGGTCCTTCGTCGGGAGTCTCTCGTTTCACGAGAGACTCCTCTTCCTCAGGATGACAAATGTTGGGAATGGCCCGCGCGGGTCGGAATGGCAATGGCTTTGGGGTAGTTTCTGCGAGATCAAAGTCAAAGGCAGCGGGGCAGGAGTGTCCGCTCCACACAAGCAAATCATCAGCTTAGGCTAGATGCCGATGTTTGCTCCTCGCAAGGCGTCTTTGTAGGCGTCGTGGGCTGCGTTGGCTTTGGTGCGGGCGTCCTCTTCCTGGAAGTGAGCGGCGTCCCATTTCTCCCACGCGATCATGGAATGGTCGGCAGTGGCCAGGGCTTCTTCGGCGCGAATGGCGTCGATCCAGTCGTCGGTGGCCTTCTTATATGCAACACGTAGTTGAGCGAGGTCAGCGGGGCTCATAGCCCTGGAGAGTAATCCCACCCTTTGACCCGGTCAATCGAACAGCAGGTATTTAACGAAAAATTAACACAGCGGAGGCGAGGGCCGCCGCTCGTCTCCAGATCCCCGGTTTCAGTGCCAGTGCTTTAGTTCGGGCCAGAGTTCGGCGAGGGTACCGAATTTTGCGCCGTGGCAGATGAAGACGCCGATCTCATCTTCGAGAGCGTAGGGATTGGCGGCGGATGTGCCCACGAACTCGACGTTATCGAAGAGTTGTTCCAGCCGCGCTCGCCGGTCGCCGAGGACGATCAGGCAGTTGCCGGAATAGCCGCGTGGTCCCCAGAGAAAATAAGTGCGGTCGCCGCTGAGCGCCGGCGGCAGGCCGTAGCGGCGGCCCAGGAAGTCGATGGCCCCGGCCTGGCCATAGTCCTGGCCAAATATGGCGCAGTCTTTCTGTTGTTCTACGGGGATGCGATTCCAGGCCAGAGCGGTTTCCGCGACGATTTCCTGCCATCCGAATTGATCGGCGTACCACTGTGGCAGAGCGGCGCGGGCGTGGCTGTGCTCCATCACCGGCAGCTTCATGGGCAGAGTCTTGCTATACGCGACGAAGTGGTCGGGAGAAACTATCGGGACAGTGATGGGAGCGAGGTGGGCGCCGCTGGCCAGTAAAAGAATCACGATCGCAACCTTCAACCACAGGCGGCGCGGACGAGCGTTCTCTGGTTCACTGGTTGTTTTTCCATTGATGGCGGATTCGATCACTACTGCGCCCGCGGCCAGCAGCATGGGATATACGGGAGCGAGGTAGTAGCTTTTTCCGTGGAGAATGAAGAAAACCGTGAAGCAAACCAGGTAGCACCAGCCGAGCACGCGGTAGGGCTTGAGGCGGGCTGAGAACAGGAGCGCAAACAATCCCGTGAGCCAGACGGGGGCGGTGATGGGGTCAATCAAGAACGTCTGCTGGAGGAAAAATTGGGGAAGCGGGAGGACGACGTCGCGGCCTTCGGCGCGAATGTTGCGCATCAACTCGACGAAAGGCCAGTGATAGTGCAGGTTCCAGAGCAGATTTGGAAGGAAGATCAGGAAAGCGGCGAGGCCGCCCAGCCAGATCCAGGGATTGAGGAAGACGCGACGCTGTGGGGTCAGGAGAAGGCCGATGACAATTCCCAAGCCGAAGATGGCGATGGAATATTTTTCTTCCATGCCGATACCGGCGATTATTCCGAACCAGAGCCAGTAGCGGGGATTGCCACGTTTGATGGCGAGGATGGCAAAGTAGGCACAGCCCATCCAGAGGTTGGGTTCGAGGCAGTTGGTGCCGAGCAGGCTTCCGTTCGAGAGATATTGGGGCGCAATGACGATGGCGACTGCGCTGAGGAGCAGGGCGAAGCGGCGCCCGCCAAACTCGCGGGCTATGAAGGCGGTTTGCACCACGAGAAGAGACGAGGCCAGGGCAGGGATGAAGCGAATGCTGCGAAGGGAGTCTCCGAGGATGGCGCGGTTGATGTGGATGAGAAAGGGAATGAGCGGGGGCTGGTCGACATAGCCCCAGGCCAGGTGGTCGCCGCAGGAGATGTAATCGAACTCATCCCGAAAGTACCCGTAGCGGTTGTTGAAATAAATGTGGAAGAGCAACTTGGCGAGTGCTATGAGCCAGATCACCAGCATGCTGCCGGTCAAGGCTGTTCTGTAATCGCGGCTGGGTGGTGAGAGAGTTGTTGGAGGGGCGGCCATGGAAAGAAGAATACGGGAGCGGGCCACTCGAAGTCATGGCCGGCGTTGCGAGTCCATGAAGGCGATGGAACACTCGGAAAACTTTAGCTCGGGAGCACAAACGAAGGTAACGTTTCTGGGGCATTACCCATTTTTGGTGCTTATAGGCTTGTGTTAACGTTGGAACTACCACTTTCAATAGGTTTCGATAAGGGTTTTTAGGTTCACGTGTCTTCGTCGACTCGCAAACCGGGCATCCACGTTGCGTGGAAAACCGTCACGTATCGCAGTGTGGCACTGCTGATTCTGGCCGGTGCGGCGGTGTTTTTTGTCGCAATGCGCTTCACCTTCCCGCAGTTTACCGAGAGCGGCGTCAAGGCCGCGAGCGGCGTGGCCAACCGAGTTCTGGAGCGGATCGCGGGCATGGCACCGGCTGCCGGCAGTGGCGTTTCCACGGCTCAGCAGGCGCACTTTACGGCGCTCGATGGCACGGTGCGGGTGAAGAAGGGCAACGGCAATAGCTGGGTGACGGCGGACTACAACATTCCACTGGAGAAAGGCGATGTGGTGCAGACCTCTTCTGAAGGAATGGCGAAGGTGGTGTTCAACGACGGCACCAGCTATACCGTGAAGCAGGATTCACTGATCGTGATTGAGGAAAACTCAGCCAACGATCAGCAGCAGACGAACGTGGCTGTGTCGGTGAGTACGGGAACTGTGGATCTTTCGACCGCCACGTATTCCCAGGGATCGAAGTCAAAGGTAATTGTGGCGGGAGCGACGGCATCGCTGGCTCCGGAATCGACCGCCCAGGTGCACAACGATCCCAAGGCGGATCAGCACGAAATCCTGATGAAGAAAGGCGCCGGCGAGGTTACGCGCAACGGAGAGACGGTGCAGTTGGCTAACTGGGAGAAAGTGAGCTTCCAGGGAGCCGAGACGCACATGGAAAAAGCGAAGGATGCGGGGCCCCCGACGCCGATTTCTCCGGCGAACATGGCTCCGATCTTCACTTCCGGGGAAGCGACCAAGGACGTGGAATTTTCCTGGACGGCGATGGCGAATGCGGTGGGTTACCGGCTGCGGATCTCGAGGAACCCATACTTTTCCTCGACCCTGGTTGACAAGAAAGTAAACACAGCGGATGTTACGGTTACAAGCCTTGGCGAAGGAGCCTATTACTGGGTGGTACAGTCATACGAAGCGTCAGGGAAGGAATCGGTGGAGAGCGAGAAGAATCGTTTCACCATCATTCCGAAGGGCAAGCAGACGGAAGCGATCGACCTGGAACTGGATCCCTTCATTCAGCATGGGCACGTCATTGAAGTGACGGGGAAAACGCAGATGGGTGCGCGGGTGATGGTGAATGGACGGGAAGTTCCAATGGTGTCGAATGACGGCACGTTCCATTACTTCACGCCACCGCTGACGACTGGCGAAGCTGTGATTACAGTGACAGCGCAGACGGCGCAGGGTGGAGTGAATACGCAGCAGAAGAAGATCATTATTCAGTAGGGTTGGAGCAGTGGCGCGGTCGGAATAGGGAAGCGAGCCAAACGCGCTAGTATTGCGTCGCGGCGTTATTAATAGAAGCATCGCGACGCTTCGCGCGGCTCGCATGGGTCCTTCGCGAGACAAAAGGCGTCTCGCTCAGGATGACAGCGCGGTTATAACGCGGACTGTGGCAGGCAGGAAATGGGGTTCCGGCCAGGAGTACGAGGAACCTTCGGTCCCGGCGGGGTGGCGGAGACTCTCATAGACTAGAGAGAGGAAGCGGCCGCGCCGGATGGCGCAAATCGGGTTCGCCCGGAAACAATGCGATCAACGTGGATCGCGAGAAGAGCTTGATCAATGTCAAAGAACGGATTTCATTCATCTCATTCTCACAACCTCAGGTCGCTCTTCAGCCTGTTCTCAAGCGACCTGGCCATCGATCTGGGCACGGCCAACACTCTGGTTTATGCCCGGGGCAAGGGCATTGTGGTCAACGAGCCCTCGATTGTCGCCATCAATAAGAATACGGGCGAAGTGGAGGCTGTGGGCAAAGAGGCAAAAGAGATGCTGGGCCGCACGCCGGGCAACATCGTTGCCATCAAACCGATGAAGGATGGCGTGATCGCCGACTTCAAGGTTACCGAGAAGATGCTGAACTACTTCATCCAGAAAGCGCACAACCGGAAGATGCTGGTGCATCCGCGGATCGTGATTGGGGTGCCGTCGGAGATTACGCAGGTGGAAAAGCGCGCGGTCATGGACTCGGCGTATCGCGCCAAGGCGAGTGAAGTGCATCTGGTCGAGCAGGCCATGGTAGCGGCGATTGGAGCCGGGCTGCCGATTACGGAACCGAGCGGAAACATGGTAGTCGACATTGGCGGAGGGACGACCGACATCGCCGTGATTTCGCTGAGCGGTATCGTCTACTCGCGGTCAGTGCGGATGGCCGGGAACCAGATGGACGAAGCCATCATGAATTATCTGAAGCGGAAATATAATCTGCTGATCGGCGAGCGCACGGCTGAGCAGATCAAGATGGAGATCGGCTCGGCGCACCAACTCGACAAGCCGATGACCATGGAGATTAAAGGCCGGAACCTGATTGAAGGCGTGCCGAAAACTATTACCGTCGATGACGGCGAGATTCGCGAGGCGTTAAGCGAGTGTGTATCGACCATCATGAATGCGATTCGCGTGGCTCTCGAGCGTACGCCGCCGGAGCTTTCGGCCGACATCAGCGACCGCGGAATTGTGCTGACCGGAGGCGGGGCGCTGCTGAAGAATCTGGATAAGCGCATCCGGGAAGAAACCGGGCTGCCGGTTTCGATTGCCGACGATCCGCTGTGCAGCGTGGTGCTGGGCACAGGCAAGATGCTCAGCGACTTCAAGCTGCTGCGGAAGATTTCGATCGAGTAGCAGTGGTCAGTGGCCAGTGATCAGTGGCCAGTTGTAAACCCCTGGACTTCTGGTGCGTGAAATGCTTCTGGGCGAAAGATGTGTGAGGAGTAAGGTTCCTCAGGGGCTAAAGCCCGAATTTACATTGACTGGTTGCGGCACGGCTGGAAGCCGTGCCCTTCCCGAACCCATTTGAGAATCCTACTGATCACTGGCCACTGATCACTGGCCACTGTTTTTATGGAATCCATACTTGGCCGTTACCGCAACCTGACCATTCTGGTGGGAGTGTTGTTTCTGCAGGTGCTGGGGCTGGCGGTACAGGTGAAGCGCAGCGCTGACGTGGAGAACACGCGGCTGATCCGCATCTGGGCGGTGGACGTAATCACTCCACTCGAGCGCGGGGTGATCTGGCTGCAGAACGGCGGCGGAAGTATCCTGCACAATTATCTGTTCCTGCGCGGGGTACGGGCCGAGAACCGCCAACTCAAGGATCAGATCGAACAGATGCGGCTGGAGGAAGTCCGGCTGAGCGAAGACGCCACCCAGGCGCACCGCTTGCAGTCTCTGCTGGCGTTTAAGGAACAGTTCATCGCGAAGACCGTGGCGGCGCAGGTGATCGGTTCGAGTGGCAGCGATCTTTCCCGATCCATCTACATCGACAAAGGCGAAAATGCCGGGCTGAAGCCGGACATGGCCGTGATTACGGCGGGCGGCATCGTGGGCAAGGTGTGGCTGGTGTATCCTTCGACCTCGCTGGTGCTGATGATCAATGATCAAAGCAGCGGAGTCGGCGTATTTATGGAGAAGTCGCGGCTGCAGGGTGTGTTGCGCGGAACACCGAATGGCGAGTTGATTCTGGAACGGGTGATGAGTGACGAGCAAGTCGCTCCCGGAGAAACCGTGCTGAGCAGCGGAGGCGACCAGATTTTTCCCAAGGGACTGCCGGTGGGCACGGTGAGTAAAGTGAGTCCGGGAAAAGAAATGTTTCTGAGCATCAAGGTGAAGCCGGCGGCCGACCTGAGCCGGCTGGAAGAAGTGCTGGTGGTGACAGAAAAACAAGAACGGGGAGCAGTGGCGGACAGCGGCGAGAGGGTGCGCGCGGCGGATATTCTGGCGCGGCGGCTGCCTTCGGTGCCGGAGAAGCCAGCGCCGGTTGCGGGAGCGGTTCCGGCAGCGAGTGCCGCCGGCGCGAAGCCGCAGCTCAGCGGTGCGGACAAGCCAGCGGGCGGCGAGATTTTGAAGAGGGTTGTTCAGAAGCCGGTTTCCGGAGATGCGGCTTTGAACGGCCCTGCTAACGATGCTTCGACCGGAACTTCTTCCGAAAATTCTTCCAGAACTTCGGGCGCTAAGGCGAATTCTGCGAATCCTTCCGCGAAGCCGGCAACGACGCAGCCCAAGCCTGCGGCTCCGCAAACTACTCCGCCACCTGCGGCCACGGAAGACAATCCTCACTAGCGTGCCCATCACTTACACATCTGAGGAGCAGATTGAGGTTTACCGGTTTAGCCTCCCGGTGACCGTGGGTGTCCCGCTGCTGGCGCTATTCCTGCAGGCGTTCCTGCCCAGACGGTTTCCGTCCTTTTCTTATCTCGACCTGCCATTGCTGGTAACGATTTTCTTTGGCATGGCGCGGCGCAACCCGATTTCCGGGCTGTTGACCGGAGCGGCCATCGGACTGGTGCAGGACATGCTTGGACCGTATCCGATCGGCATCTATGGGATCGCAAAAACGGTGGTGGGGTACTTAGCCTCGTCTTTGGGCGTCAAACTGGACGTAGAAAACGCCGGCACGCGCTTGCTGGTTACGCTGGCCTTTTACCTGATCCATGCCGCGGTCTATTTCACGGTGGCGCGAGGCATGGTGAACCTGACCCTGAATTGGAGCTGGAGCCGGGGAATCCTGGCCGGTCTGGCGAACGCAGTGCTGGGCGTGGGGCTGTACTTTTTGCTGGACAAGCTGAAGCAGAGAACCTAAGCAGTGGTCAGTTGTCAGTTGTCAGTGGCCAGTGAGATTTGTGGAGGCTGTGACTTCCGTTACTCGCCCTAGCAATCCGTCGGCTGCCGCACCGCAGTACAATGAGTATGAAAAGCTCCCATACATTCAGATCTGCGTGGTTGTGACTTTTTGCGGTCAGGCATCTCTCAAGTGCTTGACTGGCCACTGGTCACTGGCCACTGGCCACTGATTTATGTTCGGTCGTGACGACAAAGTATCGGCGATGCGCCTGACGGCGGCGCAGTACGTGATCCTGGCCATTTTTCTTGTGCTGGCTTACGGACTGTGGAAGCTGCAGGTGATGGAGAGCGGTTATTACGCGTCGGCGGCGGACAAGAACCGCATCCGCAACGTGCCCATTCTCGCGCCCCGGGGCAAGATTCTGGACCGCGAAGGGCGCGTGATTGTAGACAACTATCCGTCGTTTTCCGCGCTGCTATTGCGCGACTCTTCCCGTGACCTCAACGCGGATGCGGACCTGATTGCACAGGGCCTGCACCTCGATCCAACCGAAGTGCGCACCAGGATTCGCCACTTCGCCGCGATGCCGCAGTACCAGCCCATCTTTCTGAAAGAAGACATCACCCCGGATGAGCTGGCGTTTATCGACGCTCATCGCAACGAACTGCCGGAATTGGACACCATCGTGGCGCACCGGCGCCTTTATCCGCGCAACGGGTTTATGGCGCACCTGATCGGCTACGTCGGCGAAGTGACCGAAGACATGCTGAACCAGCCCCAGTTCGAGCTCTACAGCTCGGGCGATGTGGTGGGAGTTTCTGGTGTGGAGCGGCAATACAACAACGTATTGATGGGTACGAATGGAGCCCGGCGGGCGCTGGTGAACAGCCACGGCCGCGAAGTGGGATTGCTGGGAGAAACGGACGCGATTCCCGGAAAGCAGCTAAAGCTGACGCTGGATATCGATTTGCAGATCGCCGCCGAGGAAGCGCTGGAAGGGAAGAACGGCGCGATTGTGGCCATGGATCCCCGGACCGGGGAAATCCTGGCGATGGTGAGCCGGCCGACGTTTGATCCCAATGATTTTGCCGTTCGGGTGTCGCGCGATCAATGGAACAAACTGGTGAATGATGAAGACCATCCTCTGCTGAATAAGGCGATTCAGGCGCAACTGGCGCCCGGTTCCACCTTCAAGATCATCATGGCCACGGCGGGGCTGCAGGAAGGGATTGCGCAGGATCTCCATGTGAACTGTACCGGCGGCGCGGAGTTTTACGGCCGCTACTTTAAGTGCTGGATCGCTGAGAAGCACCGTACGCATGGAATCGTCGACATCACCAAAGGCATTTATCAATCCTGCGACGTTTTTTTCTACACCCTGGCGGAGAAGCTGGGCATTGACCGCATCGCGAAATACGCCACCATGTTGGGGCTGGGACAAAAAACCGGGATCGATCTGCCTCAGGAAGTCAGCGGCATCATGCCGTCGGAAGAATGGAAAATCCGCAACTTCAAGCAAAAATGGTTTGCCGGAGAGACCATCTCCGTGGGCATTGGGCAGGGCGCGGTGGCTGTGACTCCGATTCAGCTGGCACGCGCCATCAGCGGCATTGCGAGCGGAGGAGCCTTGGTGCGGCCGCATGTGGCGTTCCCCGATGAGCTGCCGGCAAATATGACACAGGCATCGAGCTCGCCTGACAAAGTGCAGGTTCCGTTAGACCCGAAGAACTGGCAAATCATCACCGACGCGATGGCGGACGTCACTTCGCCCGTCGTGGTGGATGCGAACGGCGGCACTTGGTCGGGCACCGCCGGGGCGGCACACTTGCAAGGCATCGATTTTGCAGGGAAGACGGGAACGGCTCAGACCATCGGCGGAGCGGCAAAGGCAAAGATCGCCAATGGAAAAGCCAGATTCAAGAACAATGCGTGGTTTGTGGGAGTGAGCCCGCGCCGGAATCCCGAGATTGTCGTGTGCGTGCTGTGGGAGAGTGGAGAAGAAGGGCCGCTCGCGGCCATCGTAGCTTCACACGTGATCAAAGCGTACGTCGATAAGCAGCGCCAGACTCCCACGAAGGTAGTGGAGAACCCGAAGGCGGATGGGAAGGTCGAGATCGGCGGAGTGTGGACGGTGCCAGATCCCGACGGAGACCAGCAGAAGCTGCAGGGCGGGCACTTCTTCGTGGACATGGCGAAGAAGCCGTTGGCGGCTGCGA
>Ga0209274_10000478_pt1 | contig 24102 bp, 22 predicted proteins | sample HubBroMetageREF1_FD_188343 | JGI IMG/M metagenome (GOLD analysis project Ga0209274, IMG submission 188343) | Reference soil microbial communities from the Hubbard Brook experimental Forest, New Hampshire, USA - Hubbard Brook CCASE Soil... | ecosystem: Environmental > Terrestrial > Soil >...
CGCTGTTGCTCGCACTAGCGGGAGTTATGGTGTGGGCGACCACCAGCGATAGCACGGGCGCCCAGCAGTTTCAGGAATTTGTCGGGCTGAAGCAGGATCGGTCCATTCTCGATTCCGCTTTCTCGGTCGGCCCGCATACGTTTCGGTATTACAAGTTCGCATTGCCCGAAGGATCGGTGAATGTGGCCGTCGTTGGCCAGTTCAAGTCTGCCGCTGACAGCGCAGGAGGCAACCGTAAGAGCCCATCCGGCGACAAGAACGTGGGTAACAACAAGGACCCCGACAACGGCATCCAGGTCTACGTACTCACCGATGCCGCGTTCACCGTATGGCAGAACGGATACGCGACCAGCTCTCTCTATGACAGCGGCAACGTCGCCGAGGGCAACGTGCAGGCGGACATTCCGGCGGGCGCGGGAATTTACTATCTCGTATTCAGCAACAAGTCCGCTCCGAAAACGCCCAAGGCCGTTCACGCCGCGGTCCTGCTGCGCTACAAGAGTCTGCTTCCCGACTGGTTTCGCCGCATGAAAGGCCGCATCCTGGACTGGTTTGGGGCCTGAGCGAAGACTTAAATCACGAAACGTACGAAGGTCCACTAACGAAACCCGGTGACATTTTTCCTTCGGGGACCTTCGTGGTTTATGAATTTCGCGCTACCGCGTGGTCTCTTCGATTTCCGAAATCCAGTCAGGCCGTTTCAGCACTTCGCGCGGCTTGGGGCCGTCGGCAGCGCCGACGATGCCGTCCTGCTCCATGAGATCGATGAGATGCGCGGCGCGGCCGTAGCCGATGCGCAAACGGCGCTGCAGCAGGGAAGTCGAGGCCTTGCCGAATTCGACCACCAGCTTCACGGCATCGCCATACATGGGATCGTCTTCGGGCTCGCCGTCCGCACCAGCTTCAGAGGCGCTGCCTTCGGCTCCGGCTTCGCGCTCGCCCTTCGGCGGGTCGAGGAATTGCTGCTGATATTCAGCCAGGCCCTGCGCTTTCCAGAACTCCACCACCGCGGCGATTTCTTTCTCTGTAACAAATGGCGCATGCAGCCGGTGCACGCGCGCCGAGCCGGACGGAAGATACAGCATGTCGCCCTTGCCGAGCAGGGCCTCGGCGCCGTTGGCATCGAGAATGGTGCGCGAATCGACTTTCGTCGCCACGCGGAACGAAACGCGGGCTGGGAAGTTTGCTTTGATCAGTCCGGTGATTACGTCGACCGAAGGTCTTTGGGTCGCGAGAACAAGATGAATGCCGACGGCGCGCGCCATCTGCGCCAGGCGGGTGATCGACTCCTCCACATTGCTGGAATCGAGCATCATCAAATCGGCCAACTCGTCGATGATGATGACGATGTAGGGAATGGGTTTCTCGTCCGACTCTTCGGCGAACAGGCTGGGCGTGCCGTTCTGATCGAACAACCGGTTGTACTGGTCGATGTTGCGCACGCCCTTGGCCGCCAGCAGTTTCAAGCGGCGCTCCATTTCGCGCACGGCGTTGCGCAGCGCGTTGGCCGCCAGTTTCGGCTCGGTGATGATCGGCGTGTAAAGATGCGGCACGCCTTCGTAATTTCCGAGTTCCAGTCGCTTCGGGTCGACGAGAATCAGACGCACCTGATCGGGGGTCGCCTTATACAGAATCGACATGATCATGGCGTTGATGGCCACGCTCTTGCCCGCGCCGGTCGAGCCGGCAATCAGCAAGTGGGGCATTCCCGCCAAGTCTGCCGTAACGATTCGGCCGTTGATGTCCTTGCCCATGGCGATCGTCATCTTTGACTTCGATCCCATGAACTCCTGTGACTCAATGTTCTCGCGCAGCCAGATGATTTCGCGCTGGCGATTCGGCACCTGAATGCCGACCGTGCTCTTACCGGCCATGCGCTCGATCAGAATGCTCTCGGCTTTCAGCGCGAGGCAAAGATCGTCGCAGAGATTGGTGATGCGGCTGTACTTGATTCCAGCTTCAGGTTTGAACTCGAACGTCGTAACCACCGGCCCGGGATTGATTTGCGTAATCTGGCCGTGAATTTCGAACTCGGCGTATTTTTCGGTGAGTACCTGCGCCAGAAGTTTGAGTTCGTCGGCATCGACTTGCTGCTGCTCGTCGGGACGTTGCAGCAGGCTGCTCGACGGCAGCTTGTATCCGCCGGCGGCGATGCGTGGCATCGTAGTCTTGGCTTTGTTGCCGCTATCGCCGCGCTCGGTAACTTCAGGCTCGGCAGCGCATTCCGTGGCAGCATCCATCGCTAAGGGATCGGCCAAGATTCCGCCGGTTGCGGGCGCGGGCTTGGGCGTGTCCTCGTCCAGCATGCGCTCGATCCCAGTCCGGCGCGTTTCGGATGCGGCGGCAGCCTGCATCGCAGGCGCGGGCCGCGACGGAATCAACTGCGTCTTTACGATCGGCTTTGAGATTCGGCGCTGTTCCAGTTCTTTTTGTTGACGTCTCTTCGCGCGTTCTCCCTGCCAGTCTTTGTAGCGATTCCACAGCGCGGTAACGAAGGCGAACCGCGTCGGAGCCCACAATTGAATCGCCGAGAACGAAAACGCCGTCGACAGATACAACGCAACCGCGAGCACCGTGGCGCAGACAATGTATGCGCCCACCACATTCAGATAATGAATCAGCACATCGCCGATGACGCGGCCGAGCAGGCCTTCGATGGGAATCACATGCAGCCAGCGCAAGTGTCCAGGCAGCAGCGCCAGCATGGCGGGAACGAACATCACCAGCCAGATTCCGCCCAGGCTTTTGGCCAGCGGAGACTGCACCTGCAGGGATCGGAACCAGCGGACGCCCAGCATTGCGGGAAAGATCACCAGCAGAAACGCTCCAACGCCGAAGAACTGCAACAGCATGTCAGAGGTGTAGGCACCGACGATGCCGATCCAGTTGCGGGCGGCGTGGGCGCCGGTCAGCGCCGAGGCGCTGTTCCACGAAGGATCGAGCGCAGAGTACGAAGCCAGCGCGAGGAAAAGAAGGAGCGCGGAGACGCACATCAGGAATCCGATCAGCTCATTGAGCCGTCGGTTCCCGGTGGGAACAAAAATGCTTGCCAGATAATCCATGTGGGCCAGATCCCACACCGGCGACACTACGCCCCCGGTGCCGCAATCGGCCAGAGCCCTTACATTATGCCAAGAAGCCGGAGTTCCGACAATCAGGGAAATGCTCCGTAGTGCCTAGCTGGCTTCCCATTAAAATGCCGTCGCGCGAACGCGCGCGTTTGGAATCTGGATGGCCGGTGGGCTGACCGCGAAGCCGGGGAAGCATTACTAGCGGAGTACTACCTAACAGGCATCGAAGCCAAATCCCTCAAACAAACCCCGCGCTACGTCATCCCGAGCGGAGCCGTTCTTCAGGCGAAGCGAGGGATCTCCCGATCCACAGGTGCCGGGGTTCATCCGTCACTGACAAATCCATCGCAATCTCATACAAGAAGCTCTATGGACTCGCGACGCTACTACATCTACATCATGACCAACGGACCCAAAGCGGCAATCCTCTATGTCGGCATGACTGGAGACATTCGCCGAAGAGTCTGGCAACACAAGAACAAGCCCGTTTCCGGATTCACCGGCCGATACAACATAACCAGGCTCGTCTACTTCGAATGCTTCGCATATCCAGATGAGGCGATCCGCCGCGAAGAGGAGATCATAGGGATGGCGCCGAAGCAAGAAGCTTAAACTGATTGAGTCCTTGAATCCTCGATGGGAGGATTTGGCACGCGATTGGCAGGATATGTACAAGCCTTCCAATCCGGTGCATCGGGAGAGCCCTCGCTTCGCCTGAAGAGCGGCTCCGCTCAGGATGACGCAGGACCAGGATTACCAAGCTCGCTTTATTGCAAGTGCATCGCGAACGCCAGAGCGATCACAACCACGCCTGCGACGATGCGGTAGATGATGAACAGGCGAAGACTGTTCGACTGCAGATAGCGGATGAGCCACGAGATCGCAGCATAGCCGACCAGCGCGGACACGATGATTCCGACCAGAACCGGCAGTTGCATGTCGTGAGGCAGGCCTTCTTTGTGGAGTTCGTGCGCCTTCAGCAGCGCGGCACCGGCGATCAGAGGCGTCGAGAGCAGAAAGCTGAATCGGACAGCCGCATCGCGCGTGAGTCCCTGAAACAGACCGGCCGTGATGGTCGAGCCGGAACGCGAGACTCCGGGAATCAGGGCAAATGCCTGGGCGATGCCGATGACTAGCGAATCGACGAGTGTAATGCGAGTCAGGGGCTTTTCGAGCTTGCCGACTTTTTCTCCCAGCCACATCAACAGGGCTACGACGATCAAAGCGCCCGCGATCAAGAAAATGTGCTCGCGAAAATAATCTTCGGCAGAATGTTCCAGCAGTTTGCCGGCGATCGCTCCTGGAATCGTCGCGATCGCAAGAAACCACAGCAGCATGCGCTCTTCTTTTTGCTCGTCTTCTGACAGATCGGCAGTGAGGTTGGATGCGCCCGCCTCGGAGAAGCGAACGACTTTTCCGCCGAACGCCGCGCGGATGATCTGAAACCAGGTGCGCCGGAAGTAGAAGAGCACAGAGAGCAGCGTGCCGAAATGGAGGGCAACGTCAAAGCTCAATTCGTGCGCCGGGGAAAGTTCGTTCCAGCCGAGCAGGCGCCGCACGATGATGAGGTGTCCGGAGCTGGAGATGGGTATGAATTCCCCCAGTCCTTGAACGATCGCAAGAACAACTGCTTGATAGATTGGCAAGATTAGTCCGCTCTTTCCGAAGATTGGTACGACCTTGCGAATGTAAAGCATGAGCCGCTAATCGCGCAATGGCGAGCGACTTCACAAGCATTTGGAGATGTCTAGTCGCTCTCGTTGCCAAAAGTCGGGACGCCCTGCTTGACGTAGAAAATCAGGGTCAAGGCGCGCGACGACCAATCGCTCTGCGGATACTGACTGACGATTTTTTGCGCCAGTTCCAGGGCGCGGGTTTTCGATTCTTCGGATTTTTTCTGATTGGCCTCGGTCTTGTAGATCTCGATCAGAGCGGAGCGGCGCCATGCGGCGTCGTACAAGGCTTCTGGCGCGGAGGGAGATTGTTCGTGCTCTTTCGCGTATTTCTCGTAGATGTCGGCTTCTCTGTCCGGACATTTCGACGCGCCCTGCCAGTCGCCGCAGAGTTTATTCTCGATGAAGTGAAAGTTGGCGAGATCGGCCCATTTCGTGCCGGGAAATTTCTTGACCACCAGCTTCATCCACTGCTCGTCGATCTGGCCGCGCATGTAGGAATCTCGCTCGCGGGCCGAGGGACGCGTCAGCACATCGGAGCGCTCGATCTGCCAGCGGATGTCGGCCGCGCGGTAGAGGCCTTCTGCGGCCAGCGGTGACGCGGGAAACAGATCATAGACGCGGTAGTAGAGCCGCATGGCGTCCTGGGCGGCGTCGCGGCGGCCACGGCGGCGGCTGGCCTGATCTTCGGAGTCAGTAGCCTCGCCGAAAACAATCTTGTCGCCGTCTGGCATCGTCTGGGTGACCAGCGCTTTGTTCGGAACCCATCCTGTAATCGTCTTGCCCTCGGATCCTGGATCATCTTCGTCGGCGTCTTTCTTCGGCTCGCGGATGATGGCTTCCACGTGCGTCCAGTCGCGGCTGGTGTCGAGGATCACAAGCTCATGTCCACGGCCGGCCTCGCCGAGTTTGGCGGCGTCGGTGGCGGGAGAGACGCGGATACTTTCCTCGTGGACTAGAGTGGCCCGTTGTGCCTGGGCGGAGGCGATCGGCGCGACAGTGATCGGCGCAACGAAAAGCGCGGCGGCAATTAGCATGAGTCGGATTCTCATAATCTCTATCTATCGATTATTGGCCGTAGAGGCGTTGCTTGCAACGTCTCCCGTGCCCCGGATGTCCTGCAGCATCTCCGGCTCAATGTTTCCGCCGCTAATGATAGCCACATTCAGCTTCGTGTGGGGTAGTTGATCGGCGCGGAACAGGAACCCGGCGGTTGCGACCGCTCCGCTCGGCTCAGCCACGGTATCGGAATTCTCCGCCAGCAATTTCACCGCCTGGCGAATCTCGTCTTCGCTGACCGTGACTATGCCATCGACAAAACATTGCAGGTGGTCGAAGTTGATAGTGCCGACACTCTGCGTGCGAAGTCCGTCGGCCACGGTGCGTGTGACCTGTTCCGCCGGAAAGTGCACGATCTTGCCCGCGCGCAGACTAGCCTGCGCATCGGCCGCCAGTTCGGGCTCGACGCCGAAAACGTTCACCGCAGGCTTGGTCAACTTAATGGCCGCGGCGACACCGCTGATCAGGCCTCCTCCGCCCACCGGCGCCAAAACCGTCTCGACCTCGGGCATGTCTTCGAGAATTTCCAGTCCGATCGTGCCCTGGCCCGCGATGATGTGCTCGTCGTTGTACGGAGGCACGATGATGTAACCATGCTGCGCCGCCAATTCCTCGGCCTTGAGCTGCCGTTCGGTACTGCCCGGCCCTACCAGTACGATGTCGGCGCCAAGGGCGGCAGTTGCCTCGCGCTTGATGGCGGGAGCGTTGTTGGGCATGACGATAACGGCCTTCACGCCCAGCGCGCGGGCGGCGTAGGCAACGCCCTGCGCGTGATTGCCGCTGGAATAGGTGATGACGCCGTGCCTGCGAGCTTCGTCCGATAAGGCGGCGATCTTGTTGTAAGCTCCGCGCAGCTTGAAGGCGCCGATGGGCTGCTGGTTCTCCGGCTTGAGGAAAAGCCGGCGGTCGGCATTGCGGCGGTCAAGCTCAATCAGGCGCGTGCGGTTTGTGATTCCGTGGAGGCGGGATTGGGCGGCGTGGATGTCGTCGAGAGTGATCATGCATTAGTTCAGATGAGGAGACGTCTAGATCTCCAGAATCACAGGCATGATGAGGGGGCGCTTTTGGGTTTGTTTGGAGATATAGCGCTTCAGGTCGGCGCGGATTTTTTCTTTGATCACGCCGTAGTCGCCTTTTTCTTCGTCGCTCGAATGCGCCAGCGTGTCTTCGACGATGCGCTTGGCGCCTTCCATCAGGCCGTCGTCGCCGGGATTGAAGCCGCGGGTGACGATTTCCGGAGCCGATTCCACGTCGCCCGACAATTTGTTAATCGCGATGATGGGCAGCACGATCCCGTCTTCGCTGAGGTGCAGGCGGTCTTTGATAATCAAATCCTCAACTACATCGGTGCGCGAGCCGGAGTCGATGCAGACGCGGCCGACTTTGATGCGGGCGGTTTTGCGCGCGCCTAGTTCGTCGAACTCCAGAACGTCTCCGCTCTCGATGAGCATGACTTTGCCGACGGAACTGTGCATGGCGCCGGCCATTTCGGCGTGCAGTTTGAGTTGCCGGTACTCGCCGTGGATGGGGATGAAGTAGCGCGGCTTGACCAGGTTGATGATGAGTTTGAGTTCGTCCTGGCTGGCGTGTCCGCTGACGTGAATCGGCGGCGAAGTTCCGTCTTCATAAATCACGTGGGCTTCGCGGCGGAAGAGGTGGTCGATCATCCGGTAAATCGTTTTTTCGTTGCCCGGGATGATGCGCGACGACAGCACGACCGTGTCGCCCTTTTCGATTTTAGCGTGCTTGTGGTTGTCGACCGCGGCGCGCGACAGCGCCGACATGGGCTCGCCCTGCGTGCCGCTGATCAGCACGCAAAGCTTCTCGGGCGGAAAATTCTTCATTTCCCCGGGATTAATCACCAGCCCGTCGGGCACCTGGATGTAGCCCAAATCTTCGGCAATCTCGGCGGAATTATTCATGGAACGCCCGAGGAATGCGACTTTGCGGCCGTGTTCGTGCGCCAGCTGCACTGCCAGATTGATGCGATGAATGGATGAAGAAAAACACGAGATAAAAAGCCGTTTTTTCGTGTGGGCAAAAACTTCGTCGAACTTTCTTCGAACCGCCCGCTCACTGGGCGTGTATCCCTTGCGCTCGACGTTAGTAGAATCCTGAAACAAGGCCAGCACGCCGTTCTTTCCATACTCGGCAAAAGCGTGCAGATCGAAAAGCTTGTTGTCAGTGGGCGTGGGATCGACTTTGAAATCGCCGGTATGAATGATGACCCCGAGCGGCGTGTGAATGGCCAGCGCCACGCAGTCCACCAGACTGTGCGTCACATGGATGGGGTGAATCGTAAACACTCCCGCCTTGAACCGCTCATTCGGGCGCATTTCGCGCAGGTCAGCGTCGTCCAGCAGGCCATGCTCGTCGAGTTTGTCTTCCACGTACGCCAGCGTGAACTCGGTGCCCCACACCGGGACGTTGAGTTCGGAGAGCACCCAGGGCAAGCCGCCGATGTGGTCTTCATGCCCGTGCGTCAGAATAATTCCGCGCACCCGCTGCCGGTTTTCGATGAGATAAGAAATGTCAGGGACTACGATATCGACGCCGAGCAACTCGGCTTCAGGGAACATGAGTCCGGCGTCGATGACGATAATGTCGTCGCCATAGCGCACGGCCATGCAGTTCATACCGAACTCGCCCAGGCCTCCGAGGGGGATAATCTGCAGTTTTCCAGTTGGCATTGAGTAAGAACGATGCTAGCACAATCGTTGCGGACCAGTGCGCGAGCGGAATACAACGGTCTTGTCCTAAAATTGCGGTGAACCCGATTTAGGACAAACCGAGGTGGAAGATTTAGCACCAGGTGGAAGAGCGGCGCTTCAGCGCCGCGTCTAGAAGATTTTAAAGATGGGCTTTAGCCGCAGTGGATGGTTCTTGACGTGAGAACGGAATACGGCCAACCGGGGCTAAAGCCCGGCTCCAGTTCGATCTTAACGCGGCCCTAAAGGGCCGCTATTCCACGGTGGTGTCGGCTGCGGATCCTCGGAAGAGGCCCACTGTCTGAGAACTGAGAACTAGAGTGATCCCCGAATAGCTTTCCCGTCTCCGCTGCGGTAAGGTTGAAGAAGTGGCTGAGCAAGGCAAATCGTGGCTGCGGCGGCGGGTGGAGACGGCCCTAGTGAAAGGCCTGACCCGCGCTTACTCGACCGTTCGCGTCGATCCTGACAAATTCCTGCTGCAACTGCGCGCGGCGTACCGGGTGCCCATCAGCGGATATCACGGAGTGTATTCGCTGGAGATCGGCGAACTCGACGGGGTGGCCGACTCGATCATCCGAAGCGGCATGAAGGTCGCAGCCGTCGAGGGCGCGGGACTCGGGCTCGGCGGATTGCTGACCATCGTTCCCGACCTCGGCATTCTTTCGGCGATCACCATGCGCACCATTCAGAAGCTGAGCCTGCTTTACGGATTCGAGTTCAACACCGACGAGGAAATCGCCGAACTGTGGATTGCCGCGGCCAGCGCCGCTGGAGTCGACATCAGCCGCGAGTTGATCGAGAAAGAAGTAGTCAACAAATTCGTGCCGCGCGTCATCCAAAGCATTGCGGCGAAGGCCAGCGCGGAGGTCGTCGAAAAATGGGCCGGCCGCGTCATTCCACTGGCCAGCGCGGCCATCGGGGCAGGACTAAATTACTGGTTCGTGCGCGCCTGGGGCCAGCGCGCCAAGGCGCATTTCCGCGGACGGCACTTGCTGCTACGGCAGCGGGCGCAGCAGGCGGTGCTAGCGCCGCAGAGTCAGCCGAGTCTTCCGACGGCCCGACATTAGATGTCGATTGTCATCCTGAGCGAAGCGAAGGACCAATGTAACTGGCCGATGAATGCGTAAGACCCCTTCGACAGGCCCAGGGCAGGATCTTCGCTTTGCTCGGGATGACAGGGTCGATCTATGCTGCAGTATCGAAATGCCATGCCGGCGCACTTGATTCCCGCGCAGCGTGATAAACATTTAACAATGCCCACTTTTTCTTGCGCCGCCATTCTTTTTGATCTAGACGGAGTTCTTGTCGATTCGACTGGTGCAGTCGACCGCGAGTGGCGTGCCTGGGCGCAGCGCAAGGGCGTCGACGGAGACGCGGTCATGGCGATTGCCCATGGCGTGCGCACGCTGGAGGTAATCCAGCGCGTGGCGCCGCATCTCGATGCCGAGCAGGAGGTGCGGGAACTGGAAAGCCGCGAGGCTGACCATCAGGAAGGCGTGAGGGTCATGCCCGGCGCGGCAGAACTTGTGCATTCGATTCCAGAAGGGCGATGGGGCGTGGTCACGTCCGGGACGCGGCTGCTGGCCAGCGCGCGATTGCGCTTTTGCGGCTTGCCGGTGCCGAAAGTTCTGGTCACTGCGGATGATGTAGCGTACGGAAAGCCGCACCCCGAGCCGTATTTGAAGGGTGCGGAAAGGCTGGGATTCGAACCTGCGGACTGCCTCGTGATCGAAGACGCGCCCGCAGGCATTCAGGCGGCGCGTGCCGGCGGGATGAAGGTGATCGGAATTACGAGCACGTATACCGCGGACGCGTTGGAGCACGCGGATGCTGTGATCGGGAAGTTGGGTCAGATTCGAATTACAGCGAACGAGGTAGGGAAGTTGAGGGTAGAGGCTGCTTTGCGGCTTTAGCTGTCCGTGTGCGCCATTCGATATCGATTTGAGGTTCTCGTGACGGAACAGAAAGACTTATTTCCTCTCGGATTTCCGTCGGAACTGGCGGCGAACGCCTTTGTACATTCGGGAGAGGCAGCGTGGCGGCCGCATCTAGCAATCGCGGCGGTTGAATGGCTCGGCGCGCACGATTGCGCAGTCCTCGGCACGGAAGTTCTTATCCCTCAGCCAGGAGCAATCCAGAGTCTGCCCTATTTCCCGGACGTGGATCGCGAGGACGACGAGCATTGGAACTCCTTCGTGAGAAGAGCAGCAGCGGAGACGATTGTTTATCTCAGGACGTTCGAACAGAGGTTTGCCGCGGAAGCTGACGTGTACATCAATCTGACTTGGGTAACCGAGTCCGAATTCCAAAGCCTGAAACCGACGTGATCTACCGGAGCCAGTCTTCCAGCTCAATCCCCCGGTCGGTTTTTTCGTCGCGGTATTTCACGATAACCGGGGTATACAGCGATAGATTCCAGCCCCAAGGGCCCTTCTCCGTCTTCACTGCGCGGGAGCCGGGGACGACCACCGCATTCTCTGGGACTTCGAGGGACGCGTCGGCGGTGGCGCGGTAGACTTCGCCTTTCACCAAGTCATAGAGCGGCGTGGAGCGGGTGAGAATTGTTCCTGCGCCCAGCACGGCGCGGGCCCGCACCAGCGTGCCTTCGTAAATCCCGCAATTGCCGCCGACCAGCACGTCGTCTTCGATGATGACAGGCGCCGCGTTGATGGGCTCGAGCACGCCCCCGACCTGCGCGGCCGCGCTCAGATGAACGCGTTTGCCGATCTGCGCGCAGGAGCCAACCAGCGCGTGCGAGTCGACCATAGTGCCTTCGTCGACGTAGGCGCCCACGTTGATGAACATGGGCGGCATGCAGATGACCGACGGCGCGACGTATGCTCCGGTGCGCACCGACGATCCGCCGGGAACGACGCGCACGCGATCGGCGATGGCGAACTGGCGGGCGGGGAAAGTGTCTTTGTCGACGAAGGAAAGGCCGGCGGGCATCTCTGCGAGCACACCGAGGCGAAATCCGAGCAGGATGCCTTGCTTGACCCACGCATTGACCGTCCAGCGAGCGTCCTTGCCATCGCCGATCTTCTCGGCGGCGCGGATTTTGCCTTGCGTGAGTTGATCGCGGAATTCGAGAAACGCACGGCGCGCGTCAGGATCGTGCTCGACTTCGCCTTGTGCAGCGAGGCGCTCGATGGAGGATTTGAGAGAAGACATGAATTGTCGATTGTTGATGGAGGATTGTGGATTTGTCAAAGCGCAAGACAGTCCAAGGTCCCTCCACTACGCTCGCTTTCGCTCGCTTCGGTCGGGATGACAGGAGGTTGGAGCTGCCGGCGCCGGCTCTTTTAATCAACAATCAACAATCAGAAATCAAGAATCAGAAATCAGCAATTTCTTCCTACACGCACTTGCACTCGCTGCGGATCAGCACGCCGGTCATGGCATGGGCGGTTTCGCGGGCCTCGGGCAGCGTCGTGTAGGGGCCGTGCCAGCGCGCGTGATTGGCGTCGTGCCCGGCGGGGCGGCCTTTGCCGTGGCTGCATTGGCCGCACGATCCGCGGTGCAGCACGATCTTGCGCGGTCCAGCGGCCCAGTTCTCGTAGATGAAAAATTCCGGCGTCTCGTGAGCGGGACCGGCGGGCTTGGCAATCAGTCCCACCTCGGCCACGATTTTCTGCAGGCGCGAGCGCGTGTCGCGGCGCATGGGCAATAACGGCAGGCGATAGACTTCTTCGATTTTTCCCATCATCGCGAGCACGGCCTTCACCGGCAGCGGGCTCGATTCGATGAAGTTGGCCTGCATCAGCGGCAGATATTTACGATGCAAAGTCCGCGCCGCCGCCCAGTCGTTCGCGAGCGCGGCGCGGGTCAGCGCCACCATTTCGCGCGGAATTTCGTTGGCGGCCACCGAAACCACTCCCACACCGCCTAGCGCGATTACCGGCAGCGTGACCGAATCATCTCCAGAGAAAACGAGAAATGTTTCCGGCACGACGCTGATCGCCTCCGCAATCTGGGTCATGTTTCCGCTGGCTTCTTTCACGCCGACGATGTTGGGAATCTCCGCGAGGCGAGCCAGGGTTGCAGGTTCGAGGTTCGCCGAGGTGCGGCCGGGCACGTTGTAAAGAATGATGGGTTTGTCGCCCGCAGCCTCGGCGATGGCCTTGAAGTGGCGGTATTGGCCTTCTTGCGTGGGCTTATTGTAGTAAGGGTTCGCGGTGAGGATAGCGTTCACTCCGGGCCGCGCGGCAATCTCTTTGGCCTTCTCGACCGCGTCGTGGGTGGCGTTGGACGTCGCGCCGGCGACGATGGGGACGCGTCCGGCGACGACTTCGATCGTGGTGTCGATCACGTGCAGCCATTCGTCGTGGGTGAGCGTGGGAGTCTCGCCGGTGGTGCCGCACGGAACCAGAAAATCAATGCCGGACTCGACTTGCCACGCTACGAGATTGCGCAGGGCAGCATCGTCGATTGAACCATCCTGATGAAACGGAGTTACCAGTGCGGTGCCACAGCCACGGAGTTGCATAGGAATAAGATAACGCGAATGAGGGTTGAACGAAACTGGCCAGGCGGGAGCTTAACGCAGCTGCGCCGGCAATGCTGCTCCTGATGCCTTCGATGGTCGTCAGGGCCGATTGCGGCCCGATTGTTCGGCTGAGTTGCCCATGCTTCGGATGAGCTCGTCTAATTGAGCTTCGAGCGCGCTGAGCTTATCCTGTTCGGCTCGCAACAGCTGCTCGGCCTGGATCTCTGCCGCCTGACGTTGCTGCTCTAAATGCCCCGAGACCTCCAGGTCGGATTTGACGTGACTGATCCTATCCTGCAGGTCCTTTTGTCGCTGCGGATCGTCATCTGCGCCGAGTGCATCCTCGAGCCGCTTGGACTCGGCCGTCAGTTCCCTCCGATTGACTTGAACGTCCGTAAGCTTGGAGCGTGCGTCATTTAGTTGGTCCGATGCTCGCGCAACCGATCCCTCCTGCATTTGCAAACGGGAAAGCAGAATCTGGCTGGTCTGAACTCTTGCCAGCGAGACGCGCAATTCCTGACGAAGCGCACGGACTTCGGTCAGAATAGCCTGTAGCGTTTGCGGATCGGATGAGGCGCCTTGAGCGAGTGCTGTGCCATATATTCCGAAGACTACAAGCAAGGAAAGAAATACACGCCGCATGCCGACCCTCCTTTTGAATCCTGCGAAAAACAACTACATCTCCCGCCACACATCCTTGAAATCGTAGAAGCCCTTTTTCCCCACCAGCCACTCCGCGGCGCGCACGGCCCCTTCGGCGAAGCCGCGGCGGGATTTGGCGTCGTGGCAGAGATAGATCCGGTCGGCCGAGGATTCGAGCACGACCTCATGCAAGCCGACGACCTCGCCTTCGCGGAAGGATGTGATCTCGAGGTCTTCATGACCACTGGATTCGCGGATGACGCGCTGGATGGCGATAGCCGTGCCAGAAGGCGCATCTTTTTTCTGGACGTGATGGCGCTCGAAAATCTGACCGGAATAATCGTGGCGCAGGGCGGCGGCGGCGGCGCGGGCGACGTCGAAGAAGAGATTCACGCCTATGGAAAAATTCGCGCCATAGACGAATCCGGTGCCTTGCTGCGCGACCAGGGCGCGGATACGATCGATTTCCGCGTGCCAGCCGGTTGTGCCCACGACCATATTCTTGCCAGCTTTCAGGCAGGCTTCGATGTTGGCGAGGACGCAGTGAGGAGTGGTGAAGTCGATAACGGCGTCGATGTCGCCGAGGTTTTCCGCCGTGAGTGCAGCGCAGGCGACGTTCTCTTTGGCGCCGGCGACGCGGACGTGATGCTTGCGTTCGGCGGCAACTTCCGCTGCGAGCGATCCCGTTTTTCCGCGGCCGAGGATAAGAAGGTTCATGCCGAGGTCCTGCAAGGATTTAACCACAGAGGGCAGAGTGGAGCACAGGGGAGACGAAGTTCGAGGTGAAACACGTAGTCCCCCGACGCCGCGACGTGCGTCAGGCAAACACCTCCGGGTCCAGATCCGAGAAGAAAGTTTTGTGCAGGCGCTGGATTACGTCAGGCACTTCGTCTTCTTCAATCACAAACGTCAGATTGATTTCCGAAGCACCTTGCGAGATCATGCGAATTTTTTTGTCGGCGAGCTCGCGAAATACCAGCGCGGCGATTCCGGGAGTATCGCGGAGGTTTTCTCCGACCAGGCAGACGATGGCTTTGCGGCCTTCATATTTTACGTCGGCCAGCTTGGCCAGATCGGCGGCCAGCGCGGGAATCGCCTGATTGGAGTCGACCGTCAACGAGACGCTGACTTCCGAAGTTGAGACCACGTCGACGGACACTTTGTGGCGGTCGAAGGCCTCGAAAATTGAACGTAGAAACCCGTGGGCCAATAGCATGCGGGGAGCGGCCACGTCGACAATTGTGATGCGCTTCTTGGCGGCGATGGCTTTGAAGATGTTTCTGCCCTGCGGCGCACGCGTCGTGATGCGCGTGCCTTCGCACGAGGGATTGCGCGAGTTCAGCACGTAGACGGGAATATTCTTCTGAATGGCCGGCAGCACGGTCGCTGGGTGCAGAACTTTCGCACCGAAATACGCGAGTTCGGCGGCTTCGTCAAAGCTGATGATTTTTATGCGTCGCGCCTCGGGGCAGATTCTGGGATCAGTGGTGAGAATGCCGTCGACGTCGGTCCAGATTTCGATGCGGTCGGCGCCCAGGCCGGCGCCGAAAATCGCAGCGGAAAAGTCTGACCCACCTCGTCCGATGGTCGTGGTGATGCCGGCGCGATTGGAGCCAATGAATCCGCCCATCACCGGGACTTGTCCGGCCTGCAGCAAAGGCTGAACTTTTTCCTGCAGCTTGGCGTTGGTTTCCTCGAACTGCGGCACCGCCTCCATGTAGCCGCTGTCGGTGACCAGGACATCGCGCGAGTCGACATGAACTCCGTGCAGTCCGCGGGCGGCGAAAGCGGCGGCGACAATTCTGCTCGAAAGCATTTCTCCGAAGGCGGCGACGTGGTCGGTGGTCCGGGGCGTGATTTCGCCGACAGCGGAAATTCCTCGCAGCAATTCGTCGAGCGCTTCGAAATCCGTGCCCAGCTCGGAATGGAATTCGGTAAAGCGCGCCGTGCCCAGCAGTTCGCTGGCGGTACTGTAGTGGCGTTCCTGCAGCGAACGGCAGAGTTTGAGCGCAGTTTTTCGCTCACCCTCGCCGGCGGCTCGGGCCATGGTCAGCAGCGTGTCGGTAACTTTGGCCATGGCGCTGACTACCACCACGGGCTTCTGCGCCAAGCGCCCCTCAACGATCGCAGCGACGCGCTCGATGGCCTTCGCGTCTTCGACGGAAGTTCCGCCGAACTTCATGACGATCATCGGCGTGGCTTCCTAGGCGATGTGAAAATGAAAGCGTCGCGCAGGCCTGAATCGCGCAATCCTGGATCGCGATTCATCCCAGGTATCCCTTGGCCTTCAGCAGTTCTGCATTGAGCACGGCCGCGCCGGCGGCTCCCCGGATGGTGTTATGCGAGAGCACAGTAAACTTCCAGTCGAGCACGCCGCACGGCCGCAGCCGGCCGACGGCGGTAGTCATGCCCGCGCCCATGTCAACGTCGAAGCGCGGTTGCGGACGATCGGCGGCTTCGAGGTAGACGATCGGGCGTTCCGGAGCGCTGGGCAATTTCAATTGCTGTGGCTCGGCGCGATAGTCGTTCCATGCGGCGATAATCTCCTCGCGCTTGGCTTTGGTCTTCAGGCGGATGGAAACCGATTCGGTGTGTCCGTCTTCGACGGCAACGCGATTGCACTGCGCGCTCATGGCGAACGCGCCAGGAATTATCTTCGACCCGTTCATCTGGCCGAGCAGCTTGCGCGTTTCTTCTTCCATCTTTTCTTCTTCGTTCTTGATGAAAGGAATCACATTGCCAAGAATGTCGAGCGAAGCCACGCCAGGATATCCCGCGCCGCTCACGGCTTGCATGGTGACAGCCATAACGGTTTCAAGGCCGAATTTCTGGTGCAGCGGCGCCAGAGCCAGCACCAGGCCGATCGCCGAGCAGTTGGGATTGGTCACGACGTAGCCGCCGGATTTCTTGCGCCAGGCTTGCACGTCGATAAGCTTGATGTGTCCGCCATTGACTTCGGGAATGACTAGGGGCACGTCTTGCTGCATGCGCAGAGCACTCGAGTTCGAAACGACGGCGCAACCGGCTTCGGCAAATCGCGGTTCCATCTCTGCGGCGATGGAGGAGTCGAGGGCGGCAAAAATAATTTTCGGCGCGCCTTCCGGAGTGGCCGGTGAAACGATCATTCCGGCAACCGCAGCCGGAATCGGCGTCTTCAGCCGCCAGCGTGCCGCCTCAGCGTAGACCTTGCCTTCAGAGCGATCAGAAGCGGCCAGCCACGCCACTTCGAACCAGGGATGGTGCTCCAGCATCTGGATGAATCTTTGTCCCACGACGCCGGTGGCGCCCAGAATACCGATTGGAATTTTGCGGCTCATAGTTCTTTCAATCAGGAATACTTGGAATTCTATAACAGCCGGTGACAGCAGATTCCTCCGCCTCTCGCGTGCGCTCGGGATTCGGAGTGAAAAGACTAGGTTCCGATGCGAGCGGCGGAGTCCGCAAGTACCGAAAGGAGGACTACTTCCGGCGGTTCCCGAGCGTCAAGATGAGGGTTTTACGAGTAGAGAGTTGACTAGGTCCGGTGCGCCTCGTGACCTCTCAACGGCAATTCGGTGAGCGGGCCGAACTTCCTCTTCTCGGCATAGAGCCGCCAGCGGCGAAAAACGATGCGCAGGCCGGCCATGACAGGAATGGAAAGATAGACTCCCAGGATGCCCGCCACTTCGCCTCCAGCCATTACCCCGAAGATGGCGGCCAAAGGATGCAGTTCCATGCTCTCGCCCATGATGCGCGGCGACGAAACATAATCCTGCACCAGGCGCCAGATCGCGAGAAAAATGATCAGGATCAGCCAGTGTTGGTAGCTCATCAACAGTGCCACGCTCACAATGGTGAGGGCGCCGACCAGCGGCCCGACCACGGGAACGAATTCCAGCACTCCGCCGATGGTGCCGAGAACCAGCGCATAGGGAACGCGCATCGCACCCAGAAACGCGGAGTACATGACCAGCGTCAGCGCCGCCAGGGTCAGCTGGGCGCGGATGAAATGGGCCAGCATCTGGTTGAGATCGTTGAGGACATTCTCCAGGAATTCGCGCTGCGGCCGCGACTGGACGGTCGACAACAGGAAGTCGCTGAAGGTGCGGCCATCCTTCAGGAAGAAGATGGAGAGCAGCGGCACTACGAAAAACAGCCAGGCCTGCTTGGCGACGTCGGCCACGCGCAACCCGACGCGCTGCGCCACTTGCGTGATCTCGTCGCTGTGGCTGACCAGAAACGCCTGTACCAGCTTGGTCGACTTGGCGTTCCAGCCGTGCTCCGCTCCGAGTTGCTGCGCAATTTGACCGGAACTGAGCTGGGTCAGCAGAGTGGGCAAGGATTGCCCCAGCCGCGCGCCTTCCCGTGTCACCTTCGGACCCACCGCCACGAAGAACACTACGACCAGAACCAGCAGCAGAAAATAGATCACGGCAATGGCCCGCTCGCGCCCGCGCAGAAGTTTCTCCAGGCGATTCACCAGCGGGCTCATCAGGTAGGCAAAGAAGATGGCGAACAGAAAGGCAATCAGAGTGGCGCGGGCCACGTAGAGAAATCCCAGCACCAGCGCGAACAGCAGCACCGTCACCAGCACTCGCGCCGTTCGTGAGTCAGTCAGCAGCAATAAATTGTCCAGGGCGATCTCGCTTCTGCCGCCGGGCAGCCATAACCCTAATCCCGGTCTACCACCGTGTTATCGGCAGGAATCGCCACTCGAATTAATTTGAAATGGTCGGTCTCATCCACCCAGAGAGCCCACTGCAGCTCTTCTCCCGTGAGGTTCAGGCGCAGCAGTTCACGCTCCTTGCCACGGATCGTGATCTTTTCTTTCCCCACCAGTTCCATGCGCACAGCCATCGAAATGTGGTCCTGGGGCACGAGCACTCCGAAGTCGGCGGATTGGCATTGCCGGTGGCCGCTTTCGTCTTTGCAGGGCGCAACCGCCAGATATTTCCACGCCAATATTTCGCGATGGATGAAGAAATTATTGTCCAGAATCGGCGAGGAGCTGGGCATCAGGAAGGGTTGCGGGGCGGGTTTCGCAGTGGGCGAGGCCCTGATCTCTTCTTTTAGGAAATCGCTCTCGGGCACCACGTTCAGCGACGCGCCCGAAGCCTGGCTCCATTCGTAGCGCAGCAGCTCGCCGCTGGAAGTCATCTCCAACTCCGACTTCTGCGTAGAGTCGCCCCCGGAGGTCTCTTTGAGCTGCGATTTGACGATGCTGATGCCGCTCTCCTCGTCGATGTGGAAGGTCTCTGTGGCGACGCGCTGGCCGTTGATAAACACGCCGAATGTGCCCGAGTCGACGGCCTGCATGACGGGTTTCGACTTGTCTTTCTTGTCGGCCCCGGACGCGCCCACCAACGCTGCCAGGGAAAAAGCCGAAGCCAAAATAGTCGCCAGGGCCCGCCGCATTCCGCTTGCGAACTTCACTCGACTTCTCCTTGTTCGGTGCGTAGCTCGATTTTTTTCAGGCCCAGAGTTTCCGCAATTTCTGCCGCGATCGCTTCCACCGCGCGGCCTGCGGTTTGAATCTTCACCGACGCTTTCGAGTAGCTTCTGCGCCGGGTCAGGTAGAGCTTGCGAAACTGCTCCAGGCTGCGAAGCAGCGGACGTTCTGCGCCGCTGGCATCGGCCTGCGCGCAACAGCGCTGCCATAGCTCTTCCACCGGAGCATCCAGAAAAATCGTGGGCACGCTGGACGCCTTCAACCGACTCGCATTCTCTTTCTGCACGAAAGCACCCCCGCCCAATGCAACGACTCTAGCGACTCCGCGGCTCAGTTCCCCCAGCACCCGTTCGAGCGCTGCCTGTTCGGCCCGCCGGAATTCGGATTCTCCCGAATCCCGGAAAATCTCCCCGACCGTCCGCCCCTCGCGCGCCTCGATGCGATCGTCGAGATCTTCAAAAACCCAATTCAGCCGCTGCCCGAGAGCCCGGCCCACGCTGCTTTTCCCGGCGCCCATGAAGCCGACCAGAAAAACGGCATTGCCCGGAATTGCCTCGACCCGCGCGGACGGCCTGCTTCGCCGCACACGAGCCCGTCTCCGAGCGTCAACCGTCTTGCCAGAACGCTTCTTCAAAGTCAGTTTCTAGCGATTAGCTCCCAGCCACGCTGGGCTAGAAGCCAGAAGCTAGGAGCTAGAAGCTTTCTCTATTTTGTATTTCGTTTTCTGAGGTGGATTTTACCACTGAAGCTGCGCAGCACCACGGTCGATGACACCGCGGCCCGGCCCATGGTACCCCAGAAGGCACTTCCTTCTTTGGGGACGAACCAGGTGTGGGTTTTGGGTTGGAGATGAATGTCGTCGTGTACTTCACCTTTTACCGAGCGCGCGCTCACATCGGCCGAAGTCGACTGCGGCACGGTCGCTTCAATGTCGCCGCTGTGGCTGGTCAGCCGGTATTCGCCCCGGTCGCCAAAGTCGCCGCTGTAGTTGATGCCGCCACTGGTCGAAATCACCTGCACCAGCGGGCCGGTAACACCATTGAGCGTGACTTCGCCGCTCAGCGTGTCCACTTCCACGTGGCCGTCCTGCACATTGGTGAGCGTGACCGGACCATTCAGGGTCTTCACCCGCACATGCCCGCCCGTAATTTCGCGAATCTCTACGGTGGCGGCGGCGCCTTCCAGCGCCAAATCTCCCTGCAGCCTTTCAGCGTGCAGCGGCCCGGTGCTGGAGTGCAGCGTGATGCTGGCATCGACCGGCACCAGGATTTCATAATCCACGCGTCCGGTCTGCACATCGGCGCCCGGCAGCAGGTGCGACTGGATTTCCACTCGATTTCCGATCAGGTTGTTATCGACTTCGACTCGATCGGAAGCCAGCACGGCATTGATTACGACAACGTCGCCCACGGACGGTTTGACGGAGATCGAGCCGTAGGGATTATTCACCGAAACTCCGCACTTCGGCTCGACGTCAAAGCGATAGTCCCGGTGGGTCTGGGCGGCCAGTGTTCCGGTCAGCATCGTCCCGGTCAGCATCGTCCCGGCCAGCATCGCGCCCACCGCCACGAGTTCGATTGTGCGCCCGCTCATAAAAGATTCCCCGAGTCCAAATTACCTATTGCAAATTCTTCGATTGCCCCTGTAGGTCCCGCGCCGCCTGCGGCTTGCGGGTTGAAAAATTGCCTTACATTATGGCAGAGAACGATCCATCGCCAACTCGAAAAGCATGGCCTTTTCCTGATAAGCCTCCATCAGCGAACGGCGAGCTTCCTCGTCGTTCGGTTCGGCGGCCACCACGCTTTTTGCATCCCGAATGTAGTCGTTCACGTGGCGCAGGTTGTCAGCATACTGCGCCTGCATGGCGGGCGACTGCTGCGCTACTTCCTGCAACAGGTCGTCGTCGTTCAAGCCGGCAATCGCCAGATCCGAGACGTCGCCAGGGACGTTTCCGGGCACGTTCCCGAGTGCATTCCCGAGTACGACAGGCTTGGCCATGTTGTTGGCCAATTGCTGAGCCAGGGAATGCTGACGAACGTAAAGACCTACCGCAATCAGCAGCGCAGCGGCCACAGGCAAAGCCCAGCGGGTCCATCCCCAGCGGCTGCTGGGCGCAGGCAATAGCGAACCGCCCGCCCGCTGCGGGCGAATCAGTCCCTCTTGCCGCAATGCAATTTCAATGGAATTCCACACTCGTGGACTCGGTTCGTTCGCCCCGCGCAGTTCGATCGCCGTGGCGGCAATCAGGTTCAGTTCCGCGACCAGAGTCGAGCACTCCGGGCAGGCCTTCAGATGCGCCCGCTGTTCGGGATTTCGTCCGACACTGCTGCTGTCTTCCGTCTCAACCAGGCTCGCTTGCAATTCAACGCAATTCATCCAACTCTCCCCAAGCCTCTGCCGAACCAGTCTACCGCCAATTCAAACCAGCTTGCAGCGTTGCGCCTCAGCCCAGGTTACTGCCGTGTCCAGTCTGCGCCGGATCACGTTTCTCCTAAAATCTCGCTGACGGTCTGCTCATGCCCCAGCGTTCCAAGTCCGCGCTCAGGACTCCTCGGCTTTTTCAGCTCGATTCATCTTGAGCAGATCGCGCAGCTTCATGCGCGCCTTGTGCAGCTGCGACTTGCTGTTGCCAATCGAGCAACCCACGATGGTTGCGATTTCATTATGTTCGTAACCTTCGATATCGTGAAGCACAAAAATCATGCGATAGCCGGGAGGAAGATCGTCGACTGCCCTCTGTAACTGCAGCCGATCAATGGACCCGGCCAGCGCCAAATCTTCTGCCCCGAAATCCTTCTTCGGAGTATCATCCTCGCCTCCCTGCGTGGTTTCTTCCAGAGAAACCACCGGGAGACTTTTCTTCCGCAGCTGCATCAGCACCACGTTCACTGACAGCCGGTGCAGCCAGGTCGAAAACGCCGATTCGCCGCGAAACGTCCCAATCTTGCGATAAAGCTGCAGGAACGCTTCCTGAGTCAGGTCCTCGGCTTCGGCCGTATTGGCCGTCATACGCAGACAGAGCGAGTACACCCGCCGCTTATGCTTGTCGTAGAGAGCCTGGAACGCTTGGGCGTCCCCCTGCTTGGCCCGCTCGATCAGCTCAGCTTCGTTCGAGTCGTTGCCCTTATCTTTTTCTCGATCTTTGCCCTGTGACTGTCCTGGGTCGGTCAAGTTGCCTTTTCCGGCCGCATCTCGTGTGATGCGGCTAACTATCTTTGCGTTGTATGGCTTGCGGGCCTTCGCCTGGGCACGAAAGTAATATTCATATTCAGAATATCAGAGCATTTCTACCATTCTTGGGATTCTTGAATGAGATGCAGTTCCTCGGGAAATCCTTTGCCTGCTCGGGGTTGGATGCCTCCGCCATTCGATCTATTAACTCCATCCCGAATTTAGAGTCGCAATCTTCGCAAATTGGTACATTTTCGACTCTCCGTTCCCCTGGGAAAGATCATTCCCGCCGTGTCGAGGTCGGCGCCAGCCGATCGTAAAACCATCCAAATTTGAATGACGAATAACCTCTGACGGCGAGTATTTGAACACAGGAACGGACTCCCCGTCCTTTCGAAAGTTGACAGCCGCGTCTAAGATTGGAGCGCATGTCTACTGCCGCCATCGCGTTCCGCACCCGGGTCGTCGGAAATGCCCGTCACAACCCGCTGGCAGCAATGGGTGCGCTTCTGGTCGCGATCTTCGTAATCTTCGCCTTGTTCGCGCCCTGGATCGCTCCACAGGATCCGGCCTCGATCAACCTGCCGGCTCGGCTTGACTCGCCGTCGTCGGGGCACTGGTTCGGTACCGACGAACTGGGCCGCGACATTCTCTCTCGCGTGATCTACGGGGCGCGCATCTCAATGCTGGTCGGCAGTTGCGTCGTGCTCGCTTCGCTGGCGCTTGGACTCATCATCGGCTCCATCGCTGGATATTACGGAGGAGCTATCGACCGCTTCGTCAACGTCGTCGTGATGAACGCGTTTCTTTCGTTCCCTGGAATTCTGCTGGCGATTGCCTTCATCGCCTTCCGCGGACCCAGCATTTTTAATCTGGTGCTCGCGCTCTCGCTCGGGGGATGGGTCGGCTACGCGCGCCTGGTGCGCGGACAAGTTCTCGCCGCCCGTGAGCGCGAATTTGTCGAAGCCGCTCGCGCCCTCGGCGCCTCCGATTTACGGATTATTGCCCGCCACATTCTGCCCAACATTATTCAGCCGGTCGTGGTTCAGGCCGCGATCGGCATGGCCGGAGCCATCCTGGCCGAAGCTACCATGAGTTTTCTTGGTCTCGGCGTCCCTCCGCCCACCGCGAGTTGGGGAGCCATGCTCAACGACGGCCGCGCTCACCTGTTCGACGCCCCCCACCTGGTGCTGTTCCCCGCGGCCGCGGTCATGCTGGCCGTGCTGAGCTTCAATTTCATCGGCGACGCTCTGCGGGATTACCTCGATCCGCGCTCCCGCATCGAAGCGGGACTATAGGAATGGGTCGCTCGTTCAGCGTCTCTCCCGAAACCCGCACCAGCAGCGCTATTCAGCAATATCAATCCGTGCGCAGCGCCTTCATGGGGTCAATCGAGGCGGCACGCCGCGCAGGCGGCAAAGAGGCCATCAACGCCAGGATCAGCACCGAGACCGCTGCCAGCATTAACACCAGCGGATCAAACGGACTCACGCCAAAGAGGAGTGACTGCAGCAGTTTCGAAGCTGCGGCAGCGCCCAGCAATCCCAACGCACAACCTGCGATAGCGAGCTTGGCTGCCGACGTAAACACAAGGCCCAGAATTCCCGATCGTTGCGAGCCTAGCGCAATCCGGATGGCCATCTCCTGTTCGCGAAGTGCGGCGGAGAACGCAATCACGCTATAGATGCCGAGCAGCGACAGTAGCACTGCGGCGAGAGCAAAGGCGGTAATGATTGCAGTGTTGAAGCGGCGGGGAGCCTCGCTGTCGGAAACGGCGTGCTCCATGCTTTGGACCTGGGTAAGCGGCAACTGAGGATCAATGGAGCGAACCGTGGCGCGAAGAACACTTTGCATCTGCTCCGGT
>Ga0209274_10000479_pt1 | contig 24089 bp, 27 predicted proteins | sample HubBroMetageREF1_FD_188343 | JGI IMG/M metagenome (GOLD analysis project Ga0209274, IMG submission 188343) | Reference soil microbial communities from the Hubbard Brook experimental Forest, New Hampshire, USA - Hubbard Brook CCASE Soil... | ecosystem: Environmental > Terrestrial > Soil >...
TCTTCGCGAGAAGTGGGAACCACAAATGTTTACACGATTGTGTTGCGTCCGCAAAGCCGTCAGCGAGACCATTCCGGACCTGGAGGATCACGTCGGGGACAATGTCCAGTTCATCCCGCGTTCGCACCGTCTTTCACCGCCTCCGCCACTCTCCGCCCCATCTCATCCGTCGAAATCGCCGCATGCGCCTTACCGGCCAATTCCGCACCTGTAAGATCCGCCGTCCGGACCCCGGAAGTCAGCACGCGCGCAACCGCCTTCTCGACACCCGCAGCTTCCACTTCCAACCCAAACGAATGCCGCAACATCATGGCCACCGACAAAATCGCTCCCAGCGGATTCGCAATCCCCTTCCCCGCAATATCCGGCGCCGACCCATGCACCGGCTCATACAACCCCACCGCCCCTCCCACGCTCGCCGACGCCAGAAGACCAAGCGAACCCACCACCCCGCCCGCCTGATCCGACAAAATGTCGCCAAACATATTCTCCGTGAGCAGAACATCGAAATCCGTCGGCCGCTGCACCAGCAACATCGCGGCCGAATCCACATATTGATGCCCCAGCTTCACCTCCGGATAATCCTGCCCCACGCGCGTCACCACTTCCCGCCACAGCCGCGAACATTCCAGCACGTTGGCCTTGTCCACAGACAAAACCTTGCGCCGCCGCTTCATCGCCAACTCAAACCCCACACGCGCGATGCGCTCAATCTCAGATTCCCCATACCTCATGGTGTTGACCGCAACCCGCGATCCCGGCTCACCTTCGATCGACCGCGGCGAGCCAAAATAAGCCCCTCCCAGCAACTCGCGCACGATCATGATGTCAGTCCCGCGGACTATTTCCGGCCTCAACGGAGAACAATCCTGCAACGCCGGAAAGAACACCGCAGGCCGCAAATTGGCGTACGCCCCCAACTCGCGCCGAATGCGCAACAACCCAGCCTCAGGCCGCAGATGCCCGGGATTGTGATCAAACGCCGGACTGCCCACGGCCCCCAGCAGCACGGCCGACGAAGCCAGGCAAGCCTGCACCGTATCCGCCGGCAGCGGATCGTTCACCGCCGCCAGCGCCGCCCCGCCAATGAGTTTGTGCTGCAGCTGAAGTCGATGGCCAAACCCATCAGCCACCGCCTGCAAAACCGCAACAGCCTGTTCGGTGACTTCCGGCCCAATGCCGTCGCCAGGGAGAATCGTAAGTTTCAGAAGCATAGGAGGATTGAGTAATAGGGGAATCTGGTAGTCGAGTAACCAAAAGCCTGCTGATTTTATCTCTTACGTGGAAACCATTGCTGCCGCAAGAGTCCGCTGAGAGTGGTGGAGTCTGATTCTAGCCGCCATCCCGTCGTTGCGTCATCCCGAGCGGAGCCGTTCTTCAGGCGAAGCGAGAGCCTGCCCTGAGCGGAGCCGAAGACGATCTCCCGCGCCTCGACACTCGCCGTTAATACCAACTGCACACGCCCAGTCCGCCCCTGCAACAACTGGCTGCCCAATTCCCCTACACTCCCCACAAATAGTCTTCCTGCTGCGTCTGCTCGTGCTGGGACTCCGCGTGACCTGGCAAGGGAACTCCGAACGCATTGGTCTGCGGCCCCACCGGAAACGGCTTAACCGACTCGGGAGAAGGTTCAGGTGAGAGCGGGACTTGATGCGCAGGTTGCGACGCATTCACGACCGCCGCCTTCGCAGCCGCAGCCATCGGCTCAATCAGCGGCGTCGCCGATCCCGACGGCTTGTGCGTGTCGCGAATCAGTTCCAGCAGGTGGTGATCCTCAACATGTTTGATCTTGTCCGCCAATCGGACAAATCGCCGGTAGATGTCATCGAGCGCCCGCCGGTCGAACTGGTAGCCGAGTTGTTCGCACCGAATGCTGAGCGCGTGCCGTCCTGAGTGCTTGCCCAGCACCAGCTTCGAATCGGGCACGCCTACCGACTGCGGCGTCATGATTTCGTAAGTCAGAGCATTCTTCAGCATTCCATCCTGATGAATGCCCGCTTCGTGCGCGAACGCATTGCGACCAGTAATCGCCTTGTTCGGCTGCACCGGCACGCCTGTGATCTCGCTCAACATCTGGCTGGCAGCGAAAATCTGGTCGCCCACCACGCCGGTTTCGAAAGCGAAGCGATCGGGCCGCACCCGCATCGCCATCACGATTTCCTCGAGCGACGCATTCCCCGCCCGTTCTCCAATGCCATTAATCGTGCACTCCACCTGCCGCGCTCCCGCGTTCACCGCCGCCAGCGCATTAGCGACTGCCATCCCCAGATCGTTGTGGCAGTGTGCGGAAATCGTCACCTTCTCAATTCCCTTCACCCGCTGCCGGATGGTCGTGATCAAATCCCCGAACTCGCTCGGGATCGTGTACCCGACCGTGTCCGGAATATTCAGCGTGGTTGCACCAGCTTCGACCACCGCGTCCAGCACGCGGCACAGAAAGTCCGGGTCGGTGCGCGTCGCATCTTCCGGCGAGAACTCCACGTCATCACAAAGCGATTTTGCGAACTGAATCGCGTCCCGCGCCTGCTCCACACATTGATCGCGAGTGATCCGAAGCTTGTATTGCAAGTGAATGTCGGAAGTAGCCAGAAATACGTGAATGCGTGGACGCGCCGCCTCTTTCAGCGCCTCCCATGCGCGCTCAATATCCGGCCGGCAGGCGCGTGCCAATCCCGCAATAATCGGCCGCCGCACCACCGCGGCAATCGCCTTCACCGATTCAAAATCTCCGTCCGAGGCGATAGGAAACCCAGCCTCGATCACGTCCACTCCCAGCCGGTCGAGCTGATGGGCCAGCCGCAGCTTTTCCTGCTGGTTCATGCTGCAACCCGGCGACTGCTCGCCGTCGCGAAGCGTGGTATCGAAAACCGTAATGCGGGCTCGCTCTGCGGTCATTGCTATTGCTCTCCCTCAAAACCGAACTAATCTTCTATGGTAAGGGCCGCAGCCCCTAGAAGCGAAACTTATAATTCTTCAGTAATCATTAGCATTACTTGTATAATAAGTTTTCCTAATAGACTGTCGAGAATTGATTATGCAGTCATAACGTACTAAGGAGCCACACTCGTGGAACTCTCCCAACTCGAAGTATTTCTAGCCGTGGCCCGCGAGCGCCGCTTTTCCCGCGCCGCCGAAAAGCTGTTCCGCACCCAGTCGGCCGTCAGCCAGACCATCCGCAAGCTTGAGGACGAGCTCGGCGAAGCCCTGTTCGACCGTTCTTCCCGCGAGGGCGTGCTCACCGACGCCGGAAAGGTTCTGCTCGAATACGCCGAAAAGCTGATCAACCTGCGTAGTGAAGCCGCCGAATCGCTGACTGAACTGCGCGAACTGCAGAAAGGCAAACTAGTCATCGCAGCGAACGAATTCACGGTTCTGTACCTGCTGCCCATCCTCGCCGAGTTTCGCCGCCTGCATCCCATGATCCGGATCACGGTCGAGCGCGCCCTGGGCAGTCACATTCCCGACGACGTCTTGCGCTACAGCGCGGAGTTTGGCGTCCTGTCCTACGAGCCCCAGGAGGCGAGCCTGCATTCGGTGGTCGTGTATCTCGACGAACTCGTATTCGTCGTTCCCCGCACGCACCCGCTGGCGTCGGCATCGCAGGTCAGCATCCGCCAACTGGGCGCGGAATCCTTCGTCGCTCACATTGTTTCGTCGCCCTACCGCGAGAAAGTGATTCAGCTATTCAAGACCCACAAAACCCCGCTTCACATGGACCTGGAACTACCCACGCTGCAGGCCATCAAGCAATTCGTAGCCATGGGAAATGGGGTGGCGTTAATCCCCGAAATCAGCGTCGAAACCGAAATCGCGCGGGGTGAGCTGGTGCACATCCCCGTGCGCGAGCTGCAGCTGAAACGAAAGCTGCGCCTCATCTACCGCAAAGACGCGAACCTCTCGCACGCCGCCCGCGCATTTCTAAAAGTCGCCGAAGCCGTAGCCGTGAACCGCAAAGGCCGCTACCGCTTCCAGCGCGAAAACTAGTTTCTCCTGCACTCTTGGGGAGATCCGCCGGAGACCAAACCACCAATGCCGCAAAAGCAAAAAGGAGCAAGAAGATTTCCCTTGCTCCTTACGAGCTTGAGGTAGATGCCTCAGCTCAGCAGTCGGCACAAACCTGATCTTTGCCATACTGCTCGCCCACCTGCTCCTCTCGGAACGACTCGAGCGCCGCCTCTACCGACGGATACACTTCGAGCACCGAGTTCAGATTCGTCAGCTCAAGCAACGTGCTGACCAGCGGACTCGGTCCTGCAAGCTTCAGGGTTCCTTGCCCCTGCTGTGCCCAATTTTGCAGCAGGGCCAGTTCTCCAATGCCGGCGCTGTCGATCGAACTCACCCCGCTGAGGTCGAGCACCAGCTTCCCCGCCTGCTGCAGCACTTCGCCCGCCACCCGCGCCAGCACGGCCGCCTCATCGCGATAAACGATGCGACCCTGGCAATACACGATCATGATCTCTCCGCGATTGCGTGTTTCCAGACTGAGTTTCAACTTCGACTCCTTGTGGCATTCCTTCTTCGATTCAAAGCCGTCCGATTCAAGGCCATCCGATTCAAAGCCGCTCAATTCAAAGCCGTCTGATTCGAAGCCAGCCGCACCGATTTCCGGCTGCTCCTCCATTTGCCAATTCGTGTCCATTGGTTGCATCCTAGTAGATAGACGTAGGGGCGTTGGTTTTGGAACCATGAAAATCAAGTAAATTTTCGCCCGCTCTGCAAGCCGCAATCACGGCAAAGTCGGGACAAATTTTGTCGACTGGGACATCTTGGGCATCCAGTACACTGCATCTAACGGATTTCGTTGATTAAATTGCACTTTTTTGCCGGCGCACCCGCCGGGGAGGAATAATTCGTGTCGAAGACTGCTGCCGTGGTGCTGGCGTTTATGGGTTTCATGGTTTTTTCGCTTCCGATGTCGGCACAATTTAACGGACTTCTTCCCAATGGCAACGTCTACGCCGGCGTTTCCTACGGCCAGCTTACCGACGTCATCAATCGCCAGAGTTATCGCGGCTTTGACGGCTCCGTCGAAGTGCTTCCCTTTACCCGCTTTCCGCGCCTCGGCCTGGTGGCCGATGGCAGCGGTTTCTATCGCCACGGCAGCTATCCGGTGACGCAATACAATTTCGTCGGTGGTCCGCGCCTTTCCTTCAATTACGGAAAATGGCGCCCCTTCGTGCAAGCCATGGCCGGGGTCCGCCACATCAATTCGGACGGCTTCATCTACAATCCACTCTCCATCGACATCGGCGGCGGCGCCGACTACAAACTTCGCTTCAAGGGTTTCTCCTGGCGCTTGCAGGGCGATTACATGCACGGTCACTACGCCAGCGCCAATCAGGACGACTACCGGGTCTCCACAGGAATTGTCTGGCACTTCTGAGCCGTCGTCGCTGAGCACGCCTTCTGTCAACCAATCAGCCGAGACCCGAATCTGATGACCCGTAGGAACTTTTTTGTCTTACACGGGTTCATACGCCAGGAAGGGAGACTCCCCTCATGCTCAAAGCTGCATGGATTGCGGTTCTGCTATTGGTTTGCGCGGGATTGGCCAACGCGCAAATCCCAGGATCCGGAAACATCTTCTTCGGATATTCCTTCGAAAATACAAGTTCGCTTGCGATCGACAACATCACCCGCGCCAACCTGCAGGGCTGGGAAGGTTCCCTCGAAGGAAAACTGATACCGTGGGTCGGTCTTGTCACCGATTTCAGCGGACACTATGGCACGCAAAACTTTACCGTGCTCGGCCCCGAGGCTCCGGTCAACATGAGCGTGACCGGCCACGAATATGAAGTCCTGTTCGGTCCCCGAGTTTCCGTACCAGTGGGCAAGTTCACCCCGTTCGGCGAGTTCCTGGTTGGCCTGGCGCACATCAGCACTTCAGGATCCCTTCCGACCAATACTTCTTTCGCCACCGCGCTGGGCGGCGGCATCGATTATCGCCTGATTCGTCTCGTCGCCCTGCGGGCCGAAGGGGATTACGTTGCGACGCGTTTCTATAGCACGACGCAGAATGATCTGCGCGTCTCGACCGGCATCGTCTTCCGTTTCTAGGCCTCTTCACACTTTCCGCGTCGTCTCCCCTCAGCGCGGCAGGAGAAGGTATATGCGAACTGTTATAGTCATCGGTTGGATGATGATCTCGCTCGCAGCTCTGGCGAGCACGCAGGTGCCCACTTCGGGCAACGTCTTCTTCGGATACTCCTACTACAACACAAATCTGATCGGTGCCGGCCGCGCCAACCTCAACGGATGGGAAGGCTCGCTCGAGGGCAAAGTTTTCCCCGGCGTGGGCATTGTGGCCGACTTCAGCGGCGACTACGGTTCCCAGAACTTCGTGAACCCCGGGGCAACGTGCGCGCTCGGGGCGGTTTGTCCGAACACCATCAACCCGCACGTACACCAGGCTCTCTTTGGTCCGCGCTTCTCAGCGTCATTCGGGAGGGTTCGGCCTTTCGCGGAGTTTGAGTTCGGGGTGGCACATGTCTCGACGGGCATACCGGGGTCAGACTCAGGCTTCGCCACCGCAGTTGGAGGAGGCCTCGACTATCGCATCATTCGTCCCGTCGCCTGGCGTTTGCAGGGAGATTACGTGTCGACCCATCTCTTCTCCGCATACGAGAATAATGTTCGTCTTTCGACCGGCATCGTGGCCCGTTTTTGAGGCTGATTCAAAATTCACCGTGTTCCCAGGGAGGATTCACATGATCGGCTGCAGCCTGTTCTTTAAACACACTGTTCTTTAGGCGTGACGCAAACACGAGTCTTTCATCGCGCATCTAACCAATGGACGCGAAGTTTTTTGTCTCAAAATGCATGCGGAGGAAAAATCATGCGCAACATTCTTTTCGTCGCCTTCCTGCTGGCGGTGTTTGCCGGTGCGACAGCGGCCCAGGTGCCGACGTCGGGCAACGTATTCTTCGGGTATTCCTACTACAACACCCAACTGCCTTCCTTCAATAGCTCCAACCTGAACGGTTGGGAAGCCACGCTCGAAGGCCGGGTAGTGCCCCATTTCAGCATCGTTGCCGATTTCAGCAGCCACTACGGCTCACAGAATGTTGTCCCGTTTCCGTGTCCCGGGCCTCTTCCCTGTCTACAGCCTCCATACACTTCCGTCAATGCAGCGGTGTACAACGTCCTGTTCGGACCGCGCGTGTACGCATCTTTCGGTCGATTTCGACCTTTTGCCGAGGCCATGTTTGGCGTCGGCCATGTCAATGCCAATTTGGCCGGCTCAGACACAAACTTCACCACCGCGCTCGGAGGCGGCCTCGATTACCGCATCATTCGCCCCGTAGCCTGGAGATTCCAGGGCGACTACGTCCAGACCCGCTTCTTCGGCGCCACGCAAAACAACGCTCGCGTGTCGACCGGCATTGTCTTGCGCTTTTAGAGTAGTGGTGCAGTAAGGCTCTCACATACTCTGTCATCCTGAGCGTAGCCGCTTTTCAGGCGTAGCGAAGAGCCTGCCCTGAGCGAAGTCGAAGGGATCTCCCGCGATACCGGCCTGACGCGTAAGCCAAACCGCTCCGCACCTTTTAGGCCTCGATTGCGTAACTTTTTCTTACAATGTGTCTGGAGGAAAATCATGCGCCAAGCTTTCTTCCTTGCCTTGCTGCTGACCGCGCTCGCCGGTGTGGCGGCGGCCCAGGTTCCCAACGGCAACATCTACTTCGGCTACACCTACTACAACACCGGTCTTTCGATGACGAGCGGCGACCTCAACGGATTCCAGGCCACGCTCGAAGGCAAACTTGTGCCGATGCTGGGAATCGTGGCCGACTTCACCGGGCACTATGGTTCGCTGAGCTCCCCGGTCTTCTGTTCACTCTGCACGGGCCCCGTCACGGCCAGCACAAACGCCCACCAATACGAAGCGATGTTTGGACCGCGCGTTTCATTTCTTGCCGGCAAGTTTCGTCCATTCGCTGAATTTGAGGTTGGCGTCGGCCACCTGACCGCAAACGGCGTGCCTTTATATGCGTTCCCCAATTTCGCTTCCACCACTTCTTACGCAACCGCCCTTGGCGGAGGCTTGGACTACAAAATCTTCCGCCGGATCGCGTGGCGGCTGGAAGGCGACTACGTGCGCACGCACTTTTTCTCGGTCGGACAAAACAACTTCCGTCTTTCGACCGGCATAGCGTTTCGCTTATAAAATTTGGCTACGGTCGCGGGGAGTCCAAAATACGCCGCCTCATTCTCCCGCACTTTGAAGACGATCGCGAGCCCTCAAAAACAAAACAGGACTCAGCTGGTTGGCTGAATCCTGCTTTCTTGTGGCCGGCAAAACTCTTGTATATCCTTAGCTCTCCCCAACTCTGTCATCCCGACCGGAGCCGGAGCGCCAGCGACGGCTCGGTGGAGGCACCTCGGGTTCGCTTCCGTCGCAAACTACCCGCGCGGCACACTGTCCGCCCAATACTTGTGATCGCGCAGAAAAAATTTCTCGTTCCAGAAGTTCATCGCGGTCCACAGAAACAGCCAGCCCACCCGCAAGTGCCCCATCTTTTTGAAACGCCGGTTCGTCGTATAAACTCCCCCACGCACAATGGCAAAGCGCCTGCGCTCGACCTGCTGGCTAAGCCGGTAGTCTTCCGCAAACAGAATCTGCTCGTGAAATCCCCCCAGCTCCCAGAATTTCTTGCGATCAAAAAACATGAACATCCCAGTCGCAAACGGACGGTGCACGTACGACAGATACTGAAAGAAGTCGAGGCTCACGTAGAACGCCTTGTCCAGCCAACTACATTGACTACACACAATGTTTGTCGTCACGCAGTGCAGTCGCTTGGCTTGAGCCTTCTCCACACAACGCCGGATCAGCGACCGGTCCGCGAGTTCAACATCTGCATCCAGAAAAAGCAAGTAAGGAGTATCCGCGTGCGCCGCGCCCTGGTTTCGTCCCACCGAGGGCATCCCCCCCCGAATCACGCTCACATTCAACCGGTCGCGAAAACTCATGACGATCTCGGGCGTTCCGTCCGTCGAGTTCGCGTCAGCCACCAACACTCTCGTACTCGACATCTTCGAGTAATCCTGATTCGTCAGCGACGTCAGCAAGCGCGGAATCAGTTTCGCCTCGTTCTTCGCCGGAATCACGATCGTCAGTTCGTTCGCCATCATGCTCGTTGAACTCATGTGTTTTTACCCCCTGTTCATCAACCGTCAAATAAGTCAGCCGGGAATCGACCCACCCGCCTGAGTTGTAGTAATCGATGCCGTCCTGCTCCACATGGATCGCCTCGTGCGTATGCCCGCAGAAAATGCGATCGGCGCCATGCTGCCGCGCATAAGCCAGCGCTCCCGACGCCACTTTGGCCGACATGCGCAGCCAGCGCGTGTTCAGTCGGTCAATCATCCGCGTAATCGGATTGCCCTTCAAATCCAGCTTCTGCAACTGCAGAAAAAGTGACGTACCCCACCGGCTCAGCCGGATCCGGTTCACTTGAAATCCGTCGAACTGGTGCCCGTGAATCGCAATGTGCCGCAACCCGCGGTAATCCCAGCAGTAATCCTGGTAGACGCGAATCCCCACCAGGTGCGACATGATGTCAGTCAACCCGTGATCGTGATTGCCCTCGACCCACACCACTTCTATATGCCGCTTAGGATTGGACAGCTTTCGAATGTAGCCGAGAAACTTCCAGTGCTCCTTGGTAAGCCGGGCAAAATTCAGATCGGCAAAAATGTCGCCCAACAAAATCAGCCGCTGGAACCGGCTTTCCTTAAGCACCTGCGTAGCTTCCCGGGCGCGACTCGTCTCTGCACCCAGGTGCAGGTCGGAAAGGATCAGCGTGTTGTACACGTGCAGATCCATATAGCTGTTCTAACAGCGCAATGTTAAGGCTTGATGAAATATGCAACAATTTTGGTGCACACGGTAACTGTCAAAGTAACCAGCCAAAAGTCGGGAATAGCTCAGAAAAGATCACAATCGCATGCATTGCCGTGGTCGCATTCACCGCCCTGGTCGCATGCATCGCAGTGGAAAAGCGGCCCTTCAGAGCCTGCCCTGAGCCTGTCGAAGGGGCCGCGCGAGGTGGCAAAATCGACAGGGCTTTAGCCCCTGAGGTCCGTTACAGCAAAGCCCCAAACCCCGCGCACTGCGCCCCATTCGGAGGAGTCGTGCTCCCGCCAGCATTCAAATCCACCCGAATCACATTCCGATCGGTCGAGCAAAACAGCCGCCTCCCCGTCCGATCAAACACCACCGGCGCCGCCCCCGCCACATAACTCGTGCTCACCCCGTTCGCCGGATTCCCTCCCACCGCCGCAAAGTTATATCCCGACTTCGCTCCTCCAGCCAGACTCTGATCCAACAAACAAGCCGTAGCCGCCGACTTAGCGCAAGGCTCCGCCCCGCCGAGATTCGCCAGCGATTCCGCATACCCGCCATAAGCCGCCAGATACGACACCTCCGCCGTGTTGATCGCCCGAATAGAAGCCACCGCCGAAGCCTCATCCGCATTGATCTTCGCCGCGGTCATACTAGGAATCGTGATCGCCGCAATAATCAGAATCAGCGCAACCACGATCAACAACTCCATCAAAGTAAATCCCAGTTGACGTTTCATTCCGCCTCCCCGCCGCAATAAATGCAGCCCCCACACGACAGAGAACGGCCACTGTAGGGCGCCTTGCGCGAAAAGAAATTCGACAGGCGTGCTTTGCATGTGGGTCCGGGGGCCCAGACCCGAACAGGCCGAGCACCGCTCGGCTGCCCTCAGCCCTACCCCCGAACCAACGCAGCGGACGTAACCGAAACGCGCACCCCGCCAGGTACCAGCGTAATGTTGACCGTGCTATATAGGAACCCTATACTCCGAGCAGATTTCGAATATAGGGTTCCGATACTGCGAAACGAATCATTCAGGATCAAACACTCATGACCAAACAAATTCGCTCCAAAATCGCGCGCGGAAGCGGCGAACTGGCCATCCTCTCCATCCTGGCCGAGCAGCCTCTCTACGGCTTCGAAATCGCCAAACAGATCGGCGAACGCACCGGCGGCGCCCTGAAATTCACGCTCGCCTCGCTCTATCCCCTGCTCTACGACATGGAAAAACACGGCTGGGTCGAGGGCCGTTGGCAGACTAACCACACCGGCCGCGACCGCCGCTACTACCGCCTAACCCTCGCCGGCAAGAAGCAGTTAGCGCCTTTGAAAAAAGAATGGCGCACCTTCTTCCAGGCACTCGACGCCCTGGCTGGAGTCAACCATGCCTAATTGGGAGGGGGCTGATTTGAACAAGCCTGACTGGAAGAAACTGGTCCGCGATCGCCTGAACTCGTCGGGCGCTCCCGCGCAGCCCGCAGAAGTTGTCGCGGAGCTATCCGCTCACCTCGAAGAGACCTACGAGGCCGCGCATTCGCAAGGCCTGACTGAAGCAGCAGCGCTCGAACTCACTTTGCAGGAAGTCGCCGATTGGCACGCTCTAGCCGCAGACATCCGCCGCACCACATTCAAGGAGGACGATATGAACCACCGCACAAAAAGCCTCTGGCTTCCAGCTCTCGCCAGTTTATTTGCCTCAAGCCTGTTTCTGTTCGTCTTGACCGAAATCAGCATGCGCGCCCCGATGTTGGTTCGCCTGCACTCCGGCGCCGCTCAGCAGCTCTACGCCGTGTGGATCATTGGCCAAATCGCCTTCGGCGCCTTAGGAGCATTCCTCTCCCGTCGCGTCGGAGGGAGCCGCATCGCCCGGATCGTAGCGGGCACGTTCCCCGCGATTGTCATGTTGGCTTCATGTGTAATCGTGATCCCAGCCAGTGCTCTAATGGAGCACAACGACTTCATCTTCCACAACCCGGGTCGCCTGTGGTGGGGCGCTTTTCTTTGGGCTTTAGTCCCGGCCGTTACGCTGCTGCTTGGCGCAGCCCCATTTCTTCAGGAGCCCGCGAAGCACCACGCCTAGCAGGTTTAGGGTTCGAAAACGAAAGCGGACACCATCGCGGAAAAGCGGCACTTCACCCCAGCGTCAGCACGCAAGCAGAAAGGCAGCGCTTTCAGCATCGTAAGAACACTGCGGAAAAACGCCGCTCTGGCGCGAGAGCGCGGTGGAACCGCCGCTCTGGCGCGAGAGTTCCGTGGAAGAGCGGCGCTTCAGCGCCGCGTAAAGCGAGCAAATCTCATGGGGCTTTAGCCCCTGCAAACCTTACTGCGCCGGCGGCACATACTCCTTCGGCTTAGCCGAACCCTCGCCAAAGAAAAACTGCTCCATCTGCTTCACGATCACTTCCTGATCCTCGCGCCGCGCCGGATTCAGCCGATACTCATTGAGCAGCATCTTGCAATGTTCCACCCACATCCGCCACCCTTCCTGCGAGACGTTGTCATACACTTTCTTCCCCAGGTCGTTGTCGAACGGAGGCTCATCGAGCCCCGGCATTTCTCTCTGCAACTTCACGCAAAAAACAGTGTGCGCCATAATTTCCCCTCAATGATGGCCGAACGCCGCCAACTAGTGATCAAAATAAGCGAATGTAAGAACTACCGAATCTCCATACTCCGAATCAACCCATCCCGAATTTCATACACATGCCGCACCATCTGATCCACGACAAGTTTCCCACTCGCGTCGTGCACCACCTGATGCACCTCAACCGCAATCCGCCCGTCCGTTTCTGCGGTAAATTTCTGCGGCTCGACCCTCGGGTCAAGCACTTCGAACTGCCGTTTCCAGTACTCCCGCACCGCAGCCTTACCCAGCTCCCGCCCGCCCTCCATGCCGTTAGGCCAATCGACATCGTCATCCATAACGGCGAGCACGCTCTCGATTTCCCGCCGATTGAATGCCGCATAGACTCGCTGCAGCAATTCGACTTCGACCGGCGTCGCGAGAAGTTCCGCCATAAAACACCCAAAGGATTATCTTACACGCAGATCGTCTCGCCGCTCGCGCCGCATCCGCCACCAAACGAAGCCCGCGACGACCCACAACGCCAGCAACGGCATCAAACTCGCCGCCCCACGCAGTCCCACCAACTGACCAAGATTAAATGCTCCCTTGTTCGTGCTCGAGCCCACCTCGGCAACCGTCAGCATCGATTCCCGATTAAGCGCCACTTGCCCCGACCAGAACGCCGGCCAGACCGAATGCAGCAGCGGACAATTATCCTGCATCGACAATTGCGAAGTCGTCGAAACCACCATCAACCCCACGAACACGCTGCCCAAGCCCAGCCCCGCCAGCACCCACCGCCAAGCCGGCGTCGCACGTTTCCAGGCCACAGCCAACCCCGCGCACAGCAGCGGAATGCACCCTCCTGCGTACCGCGGACCAAACGACAGCCCGGCCTTCCACCAGTAGAACGACGCATTGAACAGAAAATAATAAGTCGCGATTCCCGCCGCAACCAGCGCCGCCGCGGAGTAAGTCTTCTCCTTCCGCAACCACCGCAATCCCACGGGAGCTGCAGCCAATACCGGCGACGCAAACAACAACCCGCGCGAACAGCCAAACAAAAGTTTCAACAGCCGGTCCGGATGCGGATAAGTCAGTCCCATATAACCGCGTTGCTGCATGAACGCAAACGACTGCGGATCGTAGTACGAATAGCTCGGACGAAACGATCCAAACGCCGCATGCAGATAGCTCAACAACACCATTACGCAGATTCCCGCCCCCACTCCCACTCCAGCGAGCACCCGCCAACGCGCCCCGCCCCCACGCGGCCAAGCCTGCGACAGAGCCAGAAATGCCAGCATCGCAGACGCCGGCGCCGCAGGATATTCCGTGACCGTCGCCCATCCCGCCGACAGTCCAACCGCCAATGCCCAGAAAAAATCTCCCCGCGAGCTAATGCAGTCACGCACCCTCAGCGCCGCCGCAAAAGCAAACACCAGGCAAGCCCCCACCAGCGCGTGCGCCCAAAACACCCCCGCATAAGCCCACATCGGAGTTCCCAGACACATCACCAGCGCCGCAAACGCCGCCCCGCTCGATCCACTCCCAAACCGCAACCCGAGAAAAAACAGGCACACTCCCGCCAACGCAGCCGGCAGCGCAACCGCGCCCCCGCTCACCAAATAGGAAAGCGCAATTTCTCCCCGCGCTGATTCAGGATCAATCCCCGAGACCCGCAGCGCAACCCTTGCTGCCAGCGCGAAAGGCACTGCAAGAAAAACTAACCCCGGCGCTTTGTCCGAGTAGTAATGTCCTTCGAAGTGCGCCTTGTCCTGAGTATTCTCATGGTAGGCATCAATCTGCAACGTATGTCGCTCGACGATAGCGCGCAGCAGATCGAAGCGCGAGTTCTGATTCCACCCGCCGCCCTCATAGAAGTAAATCAACGAAAGAAAAGTGACCACGCCCAGCAGGAATGCGGCTTTTCGATGCGAAGAAGGTGTTTCTGCAGGGGGGCTCATCGGATTTTCCGGATTGCGAACAATAGACGATGCACGCTGCGCCCTCAGCCCACGGAGCCGTGGCCCTCCGCCCAGGCCTTCCGCTGCACAAACGCACTCACGGCCTTCCGGACGCCGGCAGATACGCCGCGACCATCTTTTTCGTTGCTTCGTCCATCGTTGCTTCGTCCAATCCGGTCGCAGGACCCACTCCGCCGTTCGACGCCGCCACAGATTTGCTCTTCACCCCGATGTAAAGCGCTTCATAGGAAGTAGCGCCCAGATTCTCCACTCGATGCTTGAACGGCGGATACCAGCGCGCTTCCCCCGGCTTGGAATAAACCTCGCGCACTTTCCCGTTCTCATCGGTAAAGCGAAGATGCGCTTCGGTCAGGCTCACCACCACGCCACCCATATGCTCGTGCAGCGCAGATTTTTCGTGAGGCCCATAGTGAACCGACACCACCTGCACGTGCTCATTCTCAAAATCCAGCTTGTAGTGCTTGGGTTCAACCTTGGTGGGGTCCTGCGCTACAGCCAATGCTGATGCCAGACACACCCATGCCCCCGCCCAGATTAGCTTCGACCGCATACCAGCCTCCTGCCCGAGTCTTCTAATTGTTGTGAGAATCTAGCCAACTCTACTTCCGGCCGGAAACAGAGTCAACGACCGCCGCCGGGCTATGCCCCAGAATGGTTAATCAGGCCCAGAGGACGGGTTGCGCTCCTTCAAAATCGAAACACGACGCCGGCGAGAATACGCGCGGCTCTGTGATCAGAAGCCCCCTGGGAGTCCACCGTTTGAAAATTGGTGTGGAGCGCATCGACCTCACCCCGAAGAGCGAGCCGGCGCATCAGCCTGAAGTCGACTCCGCCTCCCTCGGCATAACTGAACGAGTTCTCGGAAGCAACATTATAGTGATAAAACAGCGACCCAGAGGGCGAGTACAGGACGTTGGCATCGCCAAGCAGAAAATGTCCAAACACCGTCAACCGCTTCAGCCCGAATGAGACCTGAGGCCCAAACAGGAACGTGTGCACCTTAGCGCCATTGCCGCAGCATGTGCTTGGGTAGTAGCCGGAAAAATCCGCGTCCATCCCTATGTAGCGAGCGATCTTGAAGTTTGCCGACGCACCCCACCCCTTCAAATCACTTGCAGTATTCGAGAAATCATTGCTCACATACGAAAACCCGCCAAAAACCTCAACGCGATCCGAGGATTGCCCCACCGCGACATCGGCCAGTAGATATACCGCCAACACAAGCGGCACGACAAGATGCAAGACGCGAAGCATGCCGGAGCCTCCACTCGTCGCAAAGATGCTGCCGATGGGATGCATCGCCAAAGCCATTAGGATGCACTCCGGCTGTCACCGGAAGCACCGCCGGTGAATTCCGTGGTGGGCCCACCAGGATTTGAACCTGGAACCAACAGATTATGAGTCTGCTGCTCTAACCGTTGAGCTATAGGCCCGCCGAACCAAATCTAGCATATACGCCCACCCATAGCGCACGGCCCGCGCTTCCGTATTCTCGGGCAGTGGTCCAGTCTGATTCCAGCGGCCACCCCATCGCCGGCGTCACCCCGAGCGGAGCCGTTCCTCAGGCGAAGCGAGGGATCTCCCGCGCTTCGCACTTGCCATCAATACCAAACTGCACCATGATCTCTTCACGTCCCAAATTCTCGCTCGGAATTTTCCACCGAGCTCGCGACTGAACCCGCTAGTCCCCCGCCGACGCTTTCCCCGCAGCCTCATCCCAAATCCGCACTCCCTGCGTCTCCCGCAGCAGCAGGCTTCCAATAATGAACGTCGCCCCAGCCACAATCATCGGATAGTACAGCCCCGCATAAATATTCCCCGTAGCCGCCACCGACGACAGCCCAATCAACGGCAGCAGCCCGCCAAACACCCCGTTCCCGATGTGATAAGGCAGCGACAGCGATGTATACCGAATCTTCGCCGGAAACGCCTCGATTAAATAAGCCGCGATCGGACCATAAACCAGGCACACATAGAGCACCTGCACAAACACCAGCAGCACCAGCATGGTGGTATTCGGATTCGGCGCTTCCTTGGCGGGCACCAACGCGCCGGACGCGTCGGTAGTCATCGGCGTCAGCGAGATCGCCCCCGTCACCTTGCTGCGGGTGGATTTCACCGTGACCACGTTATTCCCCGACGCCCGTTCCATCGCCTTGTAGATCGGGATGTAGGTCAGCACGCCGAGCAGACATCCAGCCATCATGAGCTTCTTCCGCCCGATGCGATCCGAGAGCGCACCCACCACCGTGAAGAACGGCATCCCCAGCAGCAGCGCGATTGCCACCACGATGGCGGCGGTCTTGACATTCACTTTCAAAACGGTCTGCATGTAAAACAGGGCGTAAAACTGTCCCGTATACCAAACCACCCCCTGCCCCGCAGTCGCTCCGAACAGCGATATCAGCACCTGTCTTAGATTCGCCCACTTCGTGAACGCATCCTTTAGCGGTTGCGTGGAGGTCATGCCCGTAGCCTTCAGCTCGGCAAAGATGGGCGACTCCTTCATCTTCAAACGAATGTAGAGCGAGATGATCACCAGAATAATGGAGATCAGGAAAGGAATGCGCCAACCCCAAGCGGAAAACTCTTCCTTCGACATCGAATTCTGCGTCACCAGAATCACGATCAGCGACACGAACAACCCCAGCGTAGCCGTGATCTGGATGAAGCTGGTATAGAACCCGCGCTTGTTGTCCGGCACGTGCTCGCCCACGTAAACCGCCGCGCCGCCATATTCTCCGCCCAGCGCCAGCCCCTGTAACACGCGGATCAGCAGCAGCACGATCGGCGCAAACCATCCCGCCGTCGCGTAAGAGGGCAGCAGCCCAATCGCAAAGGTCGAGAACCCCATAATAGAAAGCGTTACCAGGAAAGCATATTTCCGCCCCACCAGATCGCCAATGCGCCCAAAAAACAGCGCACCAAACGGCCGCACCAAGAATCCCACCGCGAAAGTCGCCAGGTAAGCAATGTAGGCGAACGTGTCATTGCCCGGAGGATAAAACTTCGGCCCCAAAATCGCCGCTAGGCTGCCAAAAATATAGAAGTCATACCACTCGATCATGGTGCCCACCGACGACGCCATGATTACGCGCCAGATGCTATACCCCGGGTTACTAGTTCCCGCCACTGCGGCATTCGCCATGACTTCCTCCGTTTACTGCGGGTTCGCTGCTTGACTGCACCTTGGAACGCAGTCCAAATAGGAGGGTAGATTCTACACTCGCACCTGCTCATGTGGCGATGGCCGCTTCGGCTGTCCCGCGTGGGCGAAGCCCCGCGGACCCAGGGCGCAGACGTCACCCAACCACGGCGCTCAAGTGGTCCCGGAAGGACCACTGAAAATAGCCCCCCCAGTTCCACTGCCGGGAAACCCGCAAACGAAAAAAGGCGTCCCGCAAGGGACGCCTCAAATTACCCGCAAATTTCGCGCCAGAGATAATGCCCCGCAACCCTCACACACCAGCAGAACGATGCAACTTGCCAACCGCTGTCGCCAATTCCACTAGCGACGGCACCGACTCCGGATCAGTCACCTTGCGCTCCGGCAAAGCCGCGCCCTTAAACGCCTCAACCAGCATCTCAATCGCCAGGTCGGTATTCGGACGAATAAAAATCGTCGCCGCCAGCGTCCCGTTCCGCACCCACCCCTGACCGGTCTTCGGCATGCCGTCGCAGCCAGTGATCGGAATCTTCATCCAGCGCGCCCGTTCACTCTCCGCGATTTCGCTGAACGCTTTTCTCGCGCCCATCGCCATGCTGTCGTCCTGCGCCCCCACCAGGTCCACCCGGCTTTCCTGCGAAGTGCTCAACCGCAACCACGAACTCACCGTGCGATACGCACTGTCTTCCGTCCAGTTCGCCCGCATCGTCTTCACTCGAATATTCGCCGGCTTGGTGCGCAGCATCCCGGCCGTACGCTCCTTCGCCGCCGAACTGTTCGCCGGTCCTTCGATATACAGCATCGATCCGCCATTCGGCAGCAAAGCCGCAAACTGCTGCCCCTGAATCTTCCCCACTTCTTCATGATCGGAAGTAATAGCAAACACCGGAACCTTAAACGTTCGCCGCAATTCCAGAATGTAATCCACTTCATGATTCAGCACGACCCACCCGATCCCCGCCGCCGCCGCCGCCCGCGCCACCTGCGGAAACGCAGTCCCACCCGCCGGCTCAAACACGATTGCATCGGGACGCACCACCGAAGAATCCTGCACGTAATGCAACAGTTGCTGGCTCTGTGCCAGAGCGTCATTGTTGGCGTGAATCACCTTCACGTCCACGCCCAGCCGCCGCCCGGCTTTCTCCGCCACCGCAGCCTGCTCCTGCTGATAGTCGTTGTCGTCGTTGGTCAGAGACACCAGAAAGCTGAGTCGTTTCATGTGTGAGAACCCATGTGTGACAACCTATGTCCGGATCATAGGTCTCTAACCTGGATCAAAAAAGTGACCAGAGTAACCCTCCCACCGCAGCTCACTCTCCGAAGGTGATGAAAAGGAAGAAACGCGTGATCGCCTGAAGATTGCAGTCAGTCGGATATCATCAACCCCCGAAATCAGAGAGGGATTAGTCCTTAAGGCACGCCGCTAAAGTACCGCCGTGTTATTCAGATCGGCGGAAACTGCCGATAGATTGAGCGTTGGCAACCTGATTTCCTATGTCGATAAAACTGCTCCCGGCATCGGTGAATCCAGTCGACCCGTCGGCGGCGTTCGATGTGTCGACCAGCCTCGTGCCTCTAAGCCAGAGAGCAATCGCCACGCGGGCCGGCCAAATTAGTCTCGCTCCCTCCGCCGACAATTTCACTTGGTCGTCCTCGATGCGCCCGGCCGCGTCGAATCTCATCTCCGGAACAGTCGTGGAGGATTCTCAGAGCGATGAAACCGGAACCTCGCTCGGCGAGTATGTCAGTGGATGGACCGGGAGCCGTCCCATCGAAAGTACCGCCGCCACCCACTACCTTTTCTATGCAGCCGCTCCCGCTGCCTGGAACGGGCGCCTCATCAATGTCTACGCTTAGCGCCCTGCACGCTGAGCAGCGATGAGACTTCTACCCTGGCGATTCGCTGGTCAGTTGGCGAAACATCTTTACTCACTCATCGACCTCTGCCGGGGATTTTGAGTGTAAACGCCTGGTTTCGACAATTGGGCTAGATCCTTTTCTGTCGGCGTACCTAATCGTAGAAAAACAACCGTCTTTCGTTAACCTTTTGTGGCTTCTCTACTTATTCCCCAGAGGGCTTTGTTTGAACGCACGATAACCGCTACACGCCGAAGCACGACTGAAATGACTGTTCTGATCCTTCTTGCATTGGCGGCTTGCGGAAGGCGTACTGCAACTCTGCCTCAATTCGCCAAAGAAATACTCGAATTATTTTCCAGCCCCTGTCGTTTTTCGCCATCCGATCTCGATATTACTAATAGAGGAAGCAATTCGGGCCTGCGCTCTAAAACGGGTAAGCCGCAAGAGCAGAGGTTGGGTGGACCTCTTTTGCAACGAGTCCCTCGACTCAGCCTGCCGCTCAACGGGCTAGCCGGTTCTGGAGCTCGCGAGGCAGACAGTCGTGGAGGAAATTATGCCCTCAATCGAAGGATCGGACCTGAAGGATTATCTAGCTCATCTCTTTTTAAACCTACGAGACGAATATAACGACCAGATCGAGGACTGGAAGCTGTACATCGAGAAAGTCGTGGGAGTTGCGAGCGACGCCTCCGACAGCGTGAAGCAGACCCTCATCGAGGCCAACGCCGAAAAACAGGCGGCAGAAGAGGCGGCCTTTGGAATTGGTATGCTGCTCCTCGGTCTCGTGGTGGGGCCCGCCGTGTCCTGGATCGGGGGGATGGTCAAGTCTAAGTGGGCTCCTAAGTTCACTGCAAGCACACGCATCGAAACTGAATTAGGAGTCGCCTGGCAACAAAACGGCTTCGGGAAAATTTTTGAGGTATACACGGCCGAGACGAAGGTATCGACGGTCAAGAACGAGGTCCTCGACGCGGTACTGGGCGACAGCGCCAAAGCAGTTGGCAATTGGCTTTTTGGCAAGCTGCAGGTTCTGATGCAGGCTCCAAGAAAAACAGACCCGAAACAATTTCGCGTCGACGATTGGACATCCATGAAGACCGGGCTGCTTGAGACACTTCGCTACTTCCAGAGAAAAGTAACCTCAGATATGCAGGGCCCCAACAATGCGATTTATAATGATTCGAAAATGGGAGACAAGATTCTTGCCCAACTCTTCAGAGAAAAGCCGAGTGTCAAGTACAAGAGAGATCAATGGGAGGACGAAGGCCAGAAATTGCTCAATAGATCGCTTAATGATCAGCGGATTCTGTGGGCCAAACGACCAGACTGGTTCTACTACGCCAATGATCCGCCGGAGGTGATCTCAGACTTGGTCCGGCAATATAAGCTAAAAGTGTGGGCGGTATGGCTTCTAAATGAAAAGTTTCAAATAAAGCGGGAGCATAGCTCAGGCATTATGGAGCACGGCCCTGCCATGCCGAGCACGACTTGGTATGTGAAGAGTGACAGCGGCCTGGTAGAAACGAGGGCTGTGAGTTCAGCGCTTTCTGAACTGGGTTTCAGTCCATTTAGACCCCCCAGCACATGGGATCCTCAATTGACAGACGTGGCCTATGCTGATGGATTACCCTTCGGATCGGAGGAACTCGCGAAGAAGGCTTTGTCCAACTTGCTTAATTGGGCCAATACTCACGTCGGGGGTAAGACAGCGTTGAGCTACGGCACAGCGCGAGTGATACAACAAGACATACAGTACTACGAGAGCAGGTACGACGAAAGCTATAAGGATGCGGAACAGAATAAAGCTGCCTGATGAGAGGTAGCCGAGACTGTCGATCTCGTCTTTATAACTGTCGGAAAATCCCCATTGCACTCATTGACCCGGGTCCGCTGTGATGCAATCGGTCGTTTTGCGCGCGCTGATAAAATCTGTCGCATGAATGAGCGGGAGAGATTTTTCCAATCCGTCTTCACGAGGACGGTTGACCGGATAGCGACGATGAGTGAGACTGAGGTCGTTGATGAGCTTCGTGCCGCGAAAGCCACGCGAGACAGTTACGAGAAGACGCTGTCTTTTCTTACCTCTTCTTCCCTAGTTTCCGCAGAGAATGCCGAAGACGAGATTGACAAACTGAGGGTGGAACTTAATTCGACGGCGCATTCCGGCGACAGTGCATTACGATTATCGGACTACATTGAGGATGCCCTGAAGAAGCGGCTTCAAACCTTAAGAAAGCAAGGCTAGTATCGGCTCTCGACGACCTCGCCCGCAGTACGCGTCTGCGATGGCTGACGTAACATCCCCACTACGCTCATTGCCCCGCCGCGCAGTCCGCCGTCGCCTCAATTGGGAACCGGCTGGGCGCCGAGGCGGGAGTGGAAACAGTACCAGCCCCTCCGTGATCTCCTAAGTATCGGGCACCCAGAGCATACTGGATGCCAATGACTCAAATGATCCAAACCAAGCCCGGCAAGCGTTCTTAGCGACTGCAACTGGCGAGTTCCATCCCCATCGTGCTCCGCCACCAGGACGGCCACCGAATCAAGGGAGATTTGCGCTGCGTTTCTCTGACCGGCGGCCTGCTCGTACCGGCCTCGCTCATTCCGGCAGGTTCAATGGTCAGGTTGATATTTGTTACACCCCAGGGTCCAGTGACCGCGACAGCAGAGATGCTGCGCCCTGTTTCCTGGACCGAACAGCCGTTCCGCTTCGCCGCAATCCCCGACTCGGGTCAGCACCGCCTGCGCACTTTGATCGAAATGGTGTTCGGACCGACAGGGTAACGTAACAGTTGAAACATCTCAATTTCACTCATTGACCCTGAAAAAGGGGGGTGAGTGTAATCGCCTGGTTACATCACTGATTAAGTCAACCGACCGGCACCTTAATGGTGGTGCGTAGTCCGGCCGCTCGGCGCACGAGCGTCTTGTCTCCGGTAGGTGGGGTAGGGAAGGCGGGCGAAGTCATTTTGCCCTGGACGCCGCGCCCGCGCCACAGGAGTAGTCGTGTCCACTCGCGGACGTGATTTCGACCCCCGGCGGATCAGGCACGCATATGTGGAAATCGGGAATATCAACCTCGGACTGCCCCGAGGTGGCCTGTACGCCTACAATGCCGGGCCCGGTCAGCTTGCTGCCGGCGTTGACTTCCGACCGCACGTGCAGTCTAATCTTTACCGGCCAACCATCAAACGCGGCGAATGTATCCAGTCCCTGGCCCTGAAACTTGGTGCACTTCATATATCCGCTATCTAGGTCGCCTACCACTAGGGACTTATCGATTGGGATATTGCCACCAGACGACCCGCTAGTCATCCCGGTCGTGGACCATGCGTCATAGGTTCCGTACACCTGGGCGACCTCCGAATACCAGTATTGGTGCCCGTCACCGGTCGACGTGCAAGACGGTTCGCTGAAGGCTCCTACGCCAAGGTTTACCAGGTAGGCTTTTGGGTTGTTCATGATTTGTTGGAGAGATGGTTTCGGCAGGTACTTGTGCGTGCTTGTGCTCGTATCGAGCCTGTGAGGCGTAATAGTATCCCACCAAATGACGTTCGCACTAATTGCGCCGCTCATTCCCGCGTCGTTTGTAGTGCGGGCGTTGTGCGCCTGCCCGATGATAGTTTGCTTTAGGGCGATTTGGCCTGGACTTATCACCAACTCATATTCCGCGTCCATGTGGATCGTCCAATTATCAAGATGCTGCGAGTCGTGGACTACCCCGAAAGGGCTCAATTCCCCGGGCGCACATTTCGTTTGAAGGTGATTATTCGGGGATCCATCAGTGATGTAGATGAGGTACCCCCATCCGTAAGCCGCTTGGTCTGCCGCTCTTCCAAAGCAGCCGTTTCCTTGTTGGCCATGAGCGTTCGAAACGGCGGCCAACACGACGACTAGGGCCACCGACGCCACCCTGCATATAGAAGCCGAGGAATGATTTGAACGCATGTAGCCCCCTCTGTAAAGAGAGCCATTCTCGCACGGCTGGACAACTGCTGCAAAATCCCCATAGCGCTCATTGACCGCGGACGAAGGAAGCTAGGATGAATGGACGAGGGTGGGAAGACTACCGTAGTTCAGGCGCCCGCTCCGGCGCCCTTGACCACTTCGCCAAGAAAAGACTTGAGAGTCGCATCCAGACTTACCCGGCCGGCGTCAGACAGGCCCACAAAGCGGAAGGGCTGCATCCACCCCTGCGTCGCCCACATGGGAAACAGCATCTGCGCCTTGCCGCGAATGGTGACTTCGTGAATGTGGAAAATCATTTCAACTTCCAGCTTCTCGTCCAGCGGCTTTTCCAGATGGATGACTCCACCGGTCGTCGATAACTGATGAATCGCCGCTCGCACCGACCGCTTATTCGGCAACCGCACCAGCGCCAGCACTGATCCGCGCAGCTTCACGCGAAACGGCCGATCGTTCCCTTTGCTTTCCTTTGCGGAAACAACTCCGCGGGCGGAAACTTTGCCTGCCGCCTTGTCGGAAACCTTCTCAGCCAACTGCTCGGACAATTTGTCAGCCAATGGTTCGAGCAGTTGGTCAGGTACTGGTTCGAGCACTTGGTTGGACACTGGTTCGAGTGCTTGCCCCGACACTGGTTCGAGCACTTGCCCTGTCACTGGTTCGAGTGCTTGGCCTGTTACCGGTTCGAGCACTTGGTCAGGC
>Ga0209274_10000480_pt1 | contig 24061 bp, 22 predicted proteins | sample HubBroMetageREF1_FD_188343 | JGI IMG/M metagenome (GOLD analysis project Ga0209274, IMG submission 188343) | Reference soil microbial communities from the Hubbard Brook experimental Forest, New Hampshire, USA - Hubbard Brook CCASE Soil... | ecosystem: Environmental > Terrestrial > Soil >...
AAGTCGACCCACACGGGTGTGACTTGCGGGCGGCCGTCGGGCATCAACGTCCCCAGGCTGGCAAAGGCTCGCTTCTGGAATAGATCGCGGTACTTCTCGGGGATGACTTGCGACATAAGAGTCCTCCGGGAATTTGGATTGCAGCAGCATTATAGACCGCGGGGCGCGCCCGCGTGGAGGTCTTGGGTTGTGGATATGTGCTCGACCCTTCGGTTTTGGTCAGGCAATTTAGTCCGGGCCGAGTGTCTCCATATTTACAAGTTCTTAGTTAGAATTGTGGCCCTATGGAAGCTAAGGAAGCTAAGGAAGCTAAGAAAGCTAAGGAAGCTAAGAAAGCTAAGAAAGCTAAGAAAGCTAAGAAAGCTAAGAAAGCTAAGAATTTGACCTCATTGCAAAACGGCCGGACCTGCTTGACGTTCGGCGCGATCGTGCTGTGTGTGGTGCTTCTGTTGGTGGCAAGCCCACTTCTCGCCAAGGACGCGAAAAATGGGGCACCCTCGCGTTCATCGGAAGCGATGGCGAGTGACGCCGCGCAGAAATATCCGCCGACGATTGTGTTTATGACGGATTTTGGGGTGGTGGATGATTCGGTGGCGCTGTGCAGGGGAGTGATGTATTCGATTATGCCGGACGTGCGGATCGTGGATTTGACGCACGAGGTAACGCCGTTTTCGATTCTCGACGGAGCGCGGTTTTTGTATGGTGCGACGCCGTACTATCCCGCGGGAACGGTGTTTGTGGTCGTGATCGATCCGGGGGTGGGGAGCACGCGCAAGGCGATTGTAGCGCGATCGAAGCGAGGACAATATTTCGTGCTGCCGGATAACGGACTGCTGACGCTGGTGGAGGAGCGCGACGGGATTGAGGCGGTGCGCGAGATTACGAATACGGAGTGGATGATTGGCACGAAGCTGTCGTCGACATTTCATGGACGCGATATTTTTTCTCCGGTGGGCGCGCATGTGGCCCGGGGGGATGACTGGACTAAGGTTGGTCCTGAAGTGCCAGTGAAGGACCTAGTGCGGCTGGAGTTGAAGGCGGCTACGCTCGATGAACATGGGCTGAGTGCCACGGTGATTGCGACCGACGGGCCGTTCGGGAACCTGGTTACGAACGTGGATGCGGAGGATTTCTTCAAGCTGGGATATCAACGCGGGCAGGATGTGCCGGTGACGGTCGGCGGCCGCGAGATGAAGATCAAGTTTGTGAGGACTTTCAGCGATGTCCCAGTGGGGCAGCCCCTGCTCTACATCGACTCGCGGGGGCACCTCGCGCTGGCAGTGAATCAGAATAGCTTCTCGGCAACTTATGGGGTGAAGCCGCCGGCGGCGCTGTTCATTTCGCGGACCGGAAAGTGATCGGTGGAGGCGGCATTGGCTCGGGCTGTGGGACTTCGCCCACGCTGGATGGCCGAAGGCGGCCGTCGCCACATGATTTGCGGCGCTAGCCTACATCTTTCGCTATGCGCGGCAGCACCGCTCGCAGTAGCGCCTCGAATGTGTTTTTGACGCGCTCGCCGGTTTCCATTACTTCGGCGTGGGAAAGCGGTTGGTCCAGGATGCCTGCGGCCATGTTGGTGACGCAGGAAATTGCCAGGACTTTGCTTCCCATGTGGCGGGCGGCTATTACCTCCGCAACCGTCGACATGCCTACCAGATCGGCTCCAATTCTTCGCAGAAATTCGATTTCCGCGGGTGTTTCGTAGCTGGGACCGAGCAGGCCGGCGTAGACGCCTTCGTGCTGCGGGATGCCGAGTTTGGTGGCTTCCTCGCGCGCGATCTGGCGATACTCTTTCGCGTAGGCGTGCGTCATGTCGGGGAAGCGGACGCCGAAGCGGTCATCGTTCGGGCCGACCAGCGGATTGGCTCCCTGCAGATTGATGTGGTCGCGGATCAGGACGAGCGCGCCTTGCGAGTAGCTGACATTGATGCCTCCGGCAGCGTTGGTGAGGATGACGGCACGAATGCCCATGCGGGAGAAGACACGGATGGGGAAGGTGATTTCCTGCGGAGAATACCCTTCATAAAGATGCACGCGGCCCTGCATCGCGGCTACCGGGACGTCGCCGGCATGGCCGATAACCATCTGCCCGGCATGGCCAATGGCCGTTGAGCGCGGGAACGCGGGAATGTCGGCGTAGGGGACGCGGACGGCGTCAGTGAGCGAGTCGGCGAATCCGCCCAGGCCGGAACCGAGGACGAGGGCGATCTGGGGCCGCAGAGTGGTGAGGTTCAGGATGAGTTGCGCGGCGGATTCGGCGAGGGCGAATGGATCGTTCATATCAGGTCGCTCGTAAGATTTTCCGGGTTCTTCGTGCACGATTGACGGCATCCCTCAGCGGTTCAAGCCGGCATCCATGAATCGCAATACGACACGGCTAAATCCGTGCCCTTTCCGCTCGTGCAGCTCCGGAACGGAAACCTGTTCGGCTTCAGAAGTTCTTTTCGAAGCTCGCGAACTCGCCTTCGAGCTTCCATTGCTCACGGGCGCGCTCGTTGGCGGCGAGGAACTCCGCGCATGCGGCTGAGGGTTTCTCTACGCCTAGTACATCTCCCATGCATGCGGGGACGGAGCGGAATACTAATTTCGTGACCGCCCATAAACTTTCTCCCGGAAGGAAGCTGTGTTCCACACTCGCACGCGTCATGCGCTTCAACTCTGTGTATGGGAGCCGGTAGCCCTCGACTGCCCGGAAGTATTCATGGGTCATATTGGAGCGGGCGACGCCTTCATCGTCGCTTGAAATCGCAACCGGGACGCCGTATTTCATATACGTTGGCAGAGGGTGGTCGTCGCCGCTGACGTCCAGAATCTGATCGTTCGACGTGAGATTGATCTCGACCAGCACGTTGCGTGCCGCCATTTCTTTCAGCAGGGCGATCGCATCTTTCTCTTGCATCACGCTCACGCCATGGCCGATGCGTTCGGCGTGGCCGCGTGCAATGGAGGCGCGAATGTGGAAGGAGAGATCCTCGGGCTTCACTAATCCCAATGCAAGTTCTCCCGCGTGCAGGCTGATATGGACCTTGGGATAGACGCTGTGCAGGTAGTCGAGCATGGCCATGTGCTCATCGAAGTCGTGAATGGGAACGTACCAGTCTTCGGGCATGACCAGATTCAAGCCGACAAAACGCGGATCGGAGGATGAGAGTTCGAAACCAAGCACGATCTCGGCGAATACGGCCTCGTGGGGCAGGCCGCGCAGCACCTGGTAGAGGTAGCGGACGGTGACGCTGCACCCGGGTTCGGCATCAGGGGTGCCACATTTGAGTTCGGTGCGGGCGCGGGCCGTATCTTCTTCCAACTTCTTGCTGGTGGCGGCGGTGATTTCTTTGAGGCCGCCGGCGAGAAGTTTGTCGCGCATTTTGGCGAAATCGCTCTTATTGTTATTGCTGTCCCAGCCCAGGCGTATGCCGAGTTGAGCGGCGGCGTATCCGTCGGCGGTGTGCATGAATTCGATGTACTGCACGTGCTCGCGCGCGGCGCGGTTGATGACGGTGGCGATGGCCTCGGCCGTGTGGTTGTCGGCTGCCATCTCGAACTTGTCGAAGGTCGCGAAGAAGTGGTCATGACCGGACTCGTCGCCGGGGCGCCAGTTGCGCATGGACCAGGCATCGATGATCTGGTTGTAAAGGATGTGGTCGTCATAGGCGCAGCGGATGCCGGGTTTGGGCGTGTAATGCTCGCAGGGATCGCAAGGTGGGGCGATGAGCTGCGAGGTCGTGCGGTCGACGCAGAGATTGTCGGACGCGGCCCAGTCGACTATGTCTTCGGCGTAGATGGCGCCGTCGATGTGGTTGTGCAGATCTCCGCCCTTGGGCATGTCGTGCAGGAAGGCCTGTAGCAACGGGGGTTGGTGGCGGATGGAGTCGAGATAGCGCGCAGTTCTCTGCTCGGCGGTTTGTGCGGAGGCTGGGCCGGCGGCGAGGGCGAGGAGCAGGAAGAGAATCAGATACCGACCAGGAATGTGCGCGCTCACGTGCGGTCCTCCGAGAATTCTGGATTGTAATGTGTCAGTGGCGCAGACGCCAATCTGGCACGCTTAAGAGTGAAGGAACACGTAGCCCGGACGCATTCGTCCGGCGGGGCTCGCTTTGACGCACCTGGCTCGCTTCGCAGGCGGACGAATGCGTCCGCCCCTACGTGGGTGCACTCTGCTACATTGTTTTCTTATGCAACATGTCGTGAACCAGGCTACTCGTAATTTTGCCAGCGACAACAATGCCGGGGTGCATCCGGAGGTTTTGGAGGCGCTTGCGCGGGTCAACCAGGGGCACGTTGTGGCTTACGGCGATGACCCGTACACGCGTTCGGCGATTGCGAGATTCGAAGAACACTTCGGGCCCGGGATCGACGTCTTTTTTACCTTTAACGGGACAGGCGCGAACGTGCTTGGGTTGCAGGCTTTGAACCGGCCCTATCACGCGGTGTTGTGCAGCGATTACGCACATATTTATACCGACGAATGTGGTGCGCCGGAAAAGCATACTGGATGCAAACTGATCCCGCTGCCGCATCAGGATGGGAAGATCACGCTCGACTCGGTGCGGCACGCCTACCACGGGATCGGCGACCAGCATCACGTGCAGGTTCGGGTGATTTCGATTACGCAATCGACGGAGATGGGGACGGTCTACCAGCCGGAGGAGATTCGGGCGCTGGCGCAATTCGCGCACGAGCGCGAGATGTTTCTACATGTCGACGGCGCCCGCATTGCCAACGCGGCGGCGAGTTTGGGGCAGACGCTGCGCCAGGCTACGCGCGACCTGGGCGTGGACGTGCTCTCATTCGGCGGGACGAAGAACGGAATCATGGGCGGTGAGGCGGTAATGTTTTTCATTCGCGGGCTCAGTTCCGATTTTCTCTATCTGCGCAAGCAAGGAATGCAGCTGGCTTCGAAGATGCGCTTCATCGCGGCGCAGTTCGAGGCCTTGCTGACCAACGATTTGTGGCGGCGCAGCGCCGAGCACGCCAACCGCATGGCGCGGCTGCTGGAGGCGGAATTGCAGCGGATTCCGCAGGTGAAGGTAGTGTGGAAGGTTGAGGCCAACGGGGTGTTCGCGCAGATTCCGCGCCACGCCGTCCAGAAAATAAAGGATCGCTACTTCTTTTATATGTGGATTGAAGAGGAGTGCATCGTGCGCTGGATGTGCTCTTTCGATACCACGGAAGAGGACGTAAAGGAGTTCGTGAAGGTCGTGGCGGAAGCGGTGAAGGGGTGAGGAACGGAACTTCCTCCGCCCCTCTGTCCTCAAGGCGTGGCCAATAACGAGCGCTAGAAGTTGGCAGTTACGGTTTTCTGGGTCCCGCCTACTGTATCGGGCACGAGCGTGAAGTAACACGTGCCCCCGATTACCTCATCGCAGCCCGTCCAGGAGCTTACCGCTGGCGCTGCTGTGAGCACGAAGCCGGTGCCCTCGTTGAACAGCCCGCCGCAAACTGTTCCGCAGTCGATCCCCACAGGCACGCTTGTAACAGTTCCGGCGACGCTGCCCATTTTCACGATTATCAGCTCGATCGAGGTTATAGGAACGCAGGTGACTGTCAGCGGGCTCGTTCCGACAACCGGCGTGCCACCAGTTGGCGTGAACTCCGCCGTGATGGTGCTTGTGCCGCAATTAAGAGCCGTGGCGGTACCGCCAAGGATCTCGAAGTTTGCGACCGCCACGTTGCTGGAGGCCCATGTGGCAGTGCTTGTCAGATCCTCCTGCCCTCCGCCTACCAGCGTCCCCAAGGCCAGAAATTGCGTGGTTTGCCCAATCTCTGGGATAGTGGGGTTATTGGGAATTACGGCAATGGACTGGAGCGCTTGGTTCCCGGTGCAGTCGACAGTGAGCGGCGCCTGGCCGACGACTGCCTCGCCCCCCAAAACAATCGTGGCAGTAATCGTCGTGGTTCCGCACGAGACCGCCGTCGCGAGACCAGCACTGTTGACAGTTGCAATCGCTGGATTACTTGACGCCCACGTCGCGAGGCTAGTGAGGATGTTATTGCCTGACGGTGGTAAATATACGGCTAGCACAATGAACTGAGTCGTCTGACCAAGCTGCGATATCGAGGGACTGCTGGGGTAGAGGTTGATCGATTGGAGTACCGGAGGTTGCGCAGTGGTACATGACACGGTCAGAAGCGTCTGGCCAATGACCCCCTGGTATTCAGCCGTGATGGTAGTTGTGCCGCATGCGACTGCAGTCGCCAGGCCGGCGCTGTTAACGGTAGCGATCGCCGCGTTGCTCGATGCCCATGTGGCGACACTAGTGAGGACGTTACTACTCGACGCTGGCGCATAAGCCCCTAGCGCTATGAACTGGGTCACTTGCCCAATCTGGGGTATCGAAGGACTGCTGGGGTAGAGGTTGATCGATTGCAGCACGGGAGCCTGGCCAACGGTACATGACACAGTCAGAAGCGTCTGACCGATTACTCCCTGGTATTGCGCCGTGATCGTAGTTGTGCCGCATGAAACCGCCGTCGCAAGGCCGGCGCTGTTGACGGTAGCAATCGCTGTGTTGCTCGATGCCCATGTCGCGACGGTGGTGAGGAGGTTGTTGGTTGATGCTGGCGCGTAGACACCCAGTGCGATGAACTGGGTCAGCTGCCCGATCTGCGGTATGGAGGGAGTGCCCGGGTAAAGATTGATTGATTGCAGGATCGGATTCGTCACTGTGCACGAAACCGTCAGTTCAGTCTGGGCGAGAACTCCCTGGTACTCGGAGGTGATTGTTGTTGTCCCGCACGCGACAGCGGTCGCAAGGCCGGAGCTGCTGACCGTCGCAATTGCGATGTTGCTCGACGCCCACGTCGCAACGGAGGTGAGGTCGACGGTGGCCGTGGGCGCGGGGTATACGCCCAGCGCTATGAACTGCGTGGTCTGCCCGACTTGAGGGATGGTCGGAGTGCTCGGAGTGAGGTCGATTGACTGCAGGACCGGAGTTCCCCCGCCGCCCGTGGTGCAGGTGACGGTTAGCGTGGTCGTGCCGGCAATGGCACCGTCCTGTGCCGTAATCGTCGTTGTGCCGCATCCGGTTGCCGTGGCGAGGCCCGCGGAATTAACGGTTCCAACACTGGGGGTACTGGACGACCAGGTGGCCGTCGAAGTGAGGTTCTCCGGCGCGGCTTTTGCGTCACTCGTCGTGCCCGTTGCCATAAACTGCGTGGTCTGCCCAATCTGGGCTACGGTGGCACCCTGGGGCGTGACGGCGATGGAGACGAGGTGCTTGTTACTGCAGCCGCTCACGACAAGCAGAGTCGAGAGTCCTAGGTAAAAGAGCGATGTGGCTAAGAACCTGACTTGTGTGATCATTTTGGCGCACCTTCTTGGGGGAAGGGGAAGGAGATAAGAGCGGAATTATAACAGCAAGCCCTGCGACCCTGGGGTAATTTTGGCCGGGCTGGCAGCCGACTTTTCAGCTTCGGCAACCTTCTAGTCGCCCTCTTCCAGTAGCTTTTCCAGCGTGGGCTTGTGTTTTTCCGGCTTCTTCTTTTTCTCAACTACGATCTGTCCAGCAGGGGGCGCGCCGACACGCTCGCGGGCTAATTCCTTGACCGCGGTCACGGCGCGAAAGCGCTTCACTTTTTTCTTTCTGGGCATGCGAATCTCTCAGTCAGTTTAAAGGCGAGGGACGCAAAATGTGCAATAATTCATGGTTGACCGGGCGCGAACCCCACTTGCCCGGCCTCGAAAAGCTTATGGAAGAGCGCGATTTTTTTGACGAGAAGCAGGAAAAGAAAATTGCTTCGCTGAATTGTCCCCACTGTCAGCAGGCGGCGGAGTATGAAGTGACCTGGGTCGTGCGTACAAAAAAACGCCAGTTGTCAGGCCGCGCCGACGAGCGCGATCGCGCGCGCTTCGCCAAGTTCCGATCCTACATGGTGCGCAAGGACGACATGATGGCCTGCAAGAACATGCGCTGCCGCAAACGGTTCGACCTTACCGGCCAGTCGACGGTGATCACCGAGTAGGGCTTCCCGCTACGCTCGAACTGCACGTTCCAGTTCCATATTTCGTTGGCTTGCCCTTCCTCATTTATACTGACTGGTTTTGCGGTGGCTGCCTGGGCCGTCGCTGAGGAGCGATTCTTTTGAAAATTTTGGTCTGCATGAAGCAGGTACCGCAGAAAGACGCACCGCTGAAGTTGAACGAAAGCGGCGCGTGGATTCGCGAGGATGTCTCGTACGAAGTCAACGAGCCGGACGCCTACGCGCTGGAAGAAGCCTTGCGGCAGAAGGAAAAGCACACTGGCGAAGTGGTGGTGATTACGAGTGGTCCAACGCGGGCGAAGCAGGTGCTGAGCGAAGCGCTGGCCAAGGGCGCGGATCGGGCGATTCATCTGGAAGACGAAAAGTTTGTCGGGCTGGATGCGTTCAACACGGCCAAGGCGTTTGCCGCCGCGATCAAAGATGAAAAGTTCGATCTGATCTTTACCGGGCTGCAGTCCGACGATTACGGTTACGCGCAAACCGGCGTGATCCTGGCCGAATTGCTGGGGCTGCCGCACGCCACCATCATCATGCACATTGAAAAAACCGACAGCGGGATTCGGGTGAAGCGCGAGCTCGAAGCCGGATACTTTCAGTTTGTCGACATGCCGACGCCGGCGGTGCTGACGATTCAGTCGGGCATCAACAAGCTGCGCTACGCCACGCTGATCGGCATCAAGCAGGCGAAGAACAAGCCGCTGCGGAAGGTGGCGCTGGCGGAGGTGCAGTCGGCGATCGGCGAGAATCTGCAGAAAATTGAGCGGCTCTATGTGCCGCAGAAGACCAAGAAGACAGAGCACATTGAAGGGTCGGCGGGAGAGATTGCGAAGAAGCTGGTGGATAAGCTGAGGAATGAATTGCGGGTGCTTTAGTCCGGTGGTGAAGCGGCGCTCGGCTGTTGGGGTAGTGCAGGCGGAAAGCAGGTTCCTCGGCGGGCTTTGCCCGCTCGGAATGACAAGGCGCTTGAGGGAAAGTGTTTTCTTATGCCAGATACGGTTTTAATCGTTGTCGAACAGCGCGAAGGGAAACTGAATCGCGTCTCTTGGGAAACCATTACTGCTGGCCAGGCGATTGCAGCGGCTACCGGATGGACGCTCGAAGCGGCCGTGGTGGGCGGCAGTGCAGCGTCGATCGCCAGTGAAATTGCGGCGAAGAAAGTTGCCAAGGTGTATGCGGTCGAGTCGGAGAAGCTCGAGCCCTATACGCCGGACGCGTTTGCTGAGGCGCTGAAACAATTTCTCGTAGCGAGGCAGCCCAAGCTTGTGTTGATGCCGCATACCTATCAGGTGCGCGACTTTGTCCCTAAGCTCGCCACGGCCATGGGGCGTACTGTGATCAGCGACTGCATCGGGTTCAAACACGAAAATGGCAAGCTGATTTTCACGCGGCAGATGTTTCAAGGCAAGCTGGCGGCCGACGTGAGTTTTACCAGCGATGCTCCGTGGTTCGCGACATTTCAGAACGGGGCATTTCGAGGAGATAAAGCTGAGGCCGGAGCCAGTGCGGCTCCGGTCGAAACCGTGAATGTTGAAATCGCCGACGGCGTTATCCGCAACAAGCCGCAGGAAGTTTTCAAAGAAGCCAAGCAGGCAGTCGATCTGACGCAGGCGGAGATTATTGTCGCCGTGGGGCGCGGAATTAAGGAGCAAAAAAATATCGAAATCGCCAAGCAGCTTGCCGACGCGCTGGGCGGGGATCTCGCGGCGTCGCGCCCGATCTGCGATTCCGGCTGGCTGCCGATGGATCGCCAGATCGGTTCGTCGGGGCAAACCGTTGCGCCCAAGCTGTATCTGGCGCTCGGCATCAGTGGGGCCATCCAGCACATTGTCGGCATGAAAGGTGCGCGAACCATCATCGCAGTGAATAAAGATGCAGAAGCGCCGATTTTCGAGATCGCCGATTATGCGATCGTGGGGAATTTGTTCGACATTGTTCCGCCCCTGACTGAAGAAGTGAAGAAGGCGAAAGCGGGAGGATAGTTCGATATTGACCATTTTATTGACTATAGATAAAATAATGGTCATGAAAAGTATTTCCATCTCCGAGTTTAAGGCGAAGTGTCTCGGACTCATCGAACAGGTCGATAAAACGCGGCAACCGCTTCAAATTACGCGCCACGGGCGTCCGGTTGCAGAACTCATCCCAGTTGGCCCCGATCGCAAGCGAAAATTCTTGGGTGGCATGGTCGGAACCGGCGAGATCGTTGGTGATATCGTCTCGCCCATCATCGACCTCGATGAGATCGAGGTATACCGCGATTGAATCTGCTTCTAGATACGCATATCTGGATTTGGAGTCAGCTGGATCCGGCGCGGATAGGAAAGCGTGCCGCTACCGTACTGTCATCTGGCGACAATGAGTTGTGGCTGTCGCCTGTGAGTGTATGGGAAGCTCTCACGCTGATGCAGAAGGGCCGGGTCCGCGTGGAGAATCCTTTTATCTGGGTCGAGCGGGCCGCCGAGCAATTGCGGGAAGCGCCTCTGACTCGTGAAATCGTGAGCGTCGGCATGGCATTGCCGTTATCGCACGCCGACCCTGCTGACCGATTTTTGGCGGCCACCGCGAAAGTGCTTAAGTTGACTTTACTGACTGCCGATCGAAGATTGCTTGGTCTTGGAGAAATCGCAAGTCTGGCCAATCGATAGGCACCTATGTTGACGCTTCTCATCCCTACTGCGGTTGCAATCGTCTCGTGGTTTGCTGGGAGTTGGCTGTCCGTACGGCGTGATCGGGCGAACAAGCGAAGAGATTTGAGGGTCCAATACTTGATCGAAGCATATCGGCGATTGGCAACTGGTTCTCCGTCCGACATTTGACAGCAAAGACTAAGGTCCAATTCGTTTGATCCGCATAGATTTGTGACAACGATCTTGTTCGACTGACTGCCGAATGCTGATTTTTCGCAAACCTTTGGAAGGCATTGAACGGCCGCAGATGCCTGCCGACGTTGTGATTGTTGGCGGCGGCCCGGCGGGGATGGCTTGCGCGCTGCGGTTGGCGCAGCTGATCGATGCGCACAACGCCGCGCATCCTGCGAATCAGCTCAGCAAAGAAAATATCTACGTGCTCGAAAAAGCGCGCGAGATTGGGCAGCACTGTCTTTCTGGCGCCCTGCTCGATCCGCGAGCGATCCGCGAATTGCTGCCCGACTTCGAGAAAGACGCGCCGCTCGACGCCAAAGTCGAGAAAGAAGCCGTCTATTTTCTTACCGAAAAATCCAAGTTCAAGTTTCCGGTTACACCGCCATTTTTGCGTGACCACGGCAACTATGTGATCTCGTTGAATCGCTTTGTGAAGTGGCTGGGCAGCAAAGTGGAGGCGACCGGCATTACGGTCTTCACCGGATTCGCGGGGGCTGAGCTTCTCTTCGACGGCGGCCGGGTGACCGGCGTCCGCACCGACGATAAGGGCGTGGACAAAGAAGGCCATCAAAAATCCAACTTCGAACCCGGCTACGATCTGAACGCGAAAGTCGTGATCCTCGCCGAAGGGCCGCGGGGATCGTTGACCAAGCAGCTCATCTCAAAGTTCGATCTCGCGAAGAACGCCAACCCGCAAACCTACGGCGTCGGCGTGAAAGAACTCTGGGAAGTTCCAGCGGGACGCATTGCGGCAGGCGAGGTGATTTACACCATGGGCTGGCCGCTGACTTTCCGTGAATATGGTGGGGCGTGGATTTACGGTTCGAAAGGTGATGGATCGAATAACGTCGTCTCGCTTGGCTTCGTGACGGGGCTCGACTATGCCGACCCGCGGCTCGATCCGCAGCGCGTGTTGCAGGAATTCAAGCGGCATCCGTTTGTGGCGAAGCTGCTCGAAGGCGGCAAGATGATCCGCTACGGCGCGAAGTCGATGCCGTACGGCGGCTGGTGGGCGATTCCGCCGGTTGCGGGCGATGGATGGATGATCCTCGGCGACTCCGCCGGCTTTCTGAATTCCGCGCGGCTCAAGGGAATTCATCTGGCGATTAAGAGCGGGATGCTCGCGGCCGAGACCGCGTTCGAGGTGCTGATCAAAGATGATTCGTCGGCGGCGACGCTGGGCGAATTTCAGAAAAAAGTCGAAGCCAGCTGGATCAAAGAAGAACTCTGGAAAGTGCGCAACCTGCATCAGGGATTCGAGCATGGCATGTACGCGGGCATGTTCCACACCGCGCTGCAGATGATCACGGGCGGACGCGGGGTGCGTAACCGTTATCCGGCGAAGGCTGGCTACGAGAACATGCGCAAACTGACAGAGTTGCCCGCCAATGGCGGCGCGGAAGCCCACTTGCTCGGGCCCGCGAAGGGCGACGGCAAACTCACGTTCGACAAGCTTACCGATCTCTATCATTCGGGCACCAAACACGAAGAAGACCAGCCGGCGCACCTGGTGATTCACGATACGGACATCTGCAATACGCGCTGCGTGAAGGAATTCGGCAGCCCTTGCCAGAATTTCTGCCCGGCGAACGTCTACGAAATGGTCGACGATGCCAGCCAGCCGAACGGCAAGCGCATCAGCCTGAATCCGTCGAACTGCGTGCACTGCAAAACGTGTGACATCGCCGACCCGTACCAGATTATTACGTGGCTGCCGCCGGAGGGTGGCGGCGGGCCGAACTACGACGGGATGTAAGCGGAACTTCTTTGCCACGGATTTGGGCGGATCGATCTCAATAATTGTTAGCTTGTCATTCGGAACGAAGTGAGAGTTCCCAGTGTTCTGCAGGGTCAAGGGGAGAGCCGTTTCCTGGACGACGTAAAGCCACGGAATCCACTCGGCATAGACGAGGTTTCACGTTAAGCTATTGCGACAGGTCGCGAGATGGAGATTCAATATCAGCGCACTTTCAGCGACTATGAGGAGGCGCTAACGGCACAGCGCGTGAAGTCGCGTCCGCTGAAGATTGCATTTACCATCGCATTCCTACTGATTCTATTCTTGGGAGTGTTTCTCCTGGTCTCTTTAGGGTTGACACTGGCGGCTGGAACCGTTGCTATGTTCGTCGGTAGTTTCATCCTGGCAAAAATTCTTTCGGTCACGAGTGCCTTGTGGCGCAAGCGTTGGATCAAGCGGGATTTCCACCTTCACCCTAATTTCGCGCGGCCGGTTCGGGTCGGAATAGACGAAGCTGGCCTGCACTCCGAAAGTGAAGTCTGGAGCGAGCGTACGAAATGGGACTCGTACGTCAAGCATGGCGAAACGAAGAATCTATTCTTGCTCTATCTCGGCGCGAGGTCGGTTGAGGTCTTGCCGAAACGCGCTTTTTCCACCGAGCAGGCGGAAGAGTTCCGGCGTCTCGTTCGAGCAAAGTTTCCAGACGGATCTTTTAATTCAGAACGGCGGAGCCAGCGTGTCGAAAATCCTTCCTAGAGAACTGAGGGTTTCTTTCGTCGTTTTGATACTGTGTCTTTCAGCGCTCGCGCAACAGCCCCCGCCCTCCATCCCCTCTACCGGCTTTCCCGGTCTCGATCAGTACCGTGCCTCGCGGATTGCTATTTGCACGGATGATTTCGGGGAGCTGAAGCGCTATCGCGACGCCGATGCGGCACTGCCTCTGCCCGCGGAGAAAGAGAATCGAGTCGTGTTTCTCGGCGACTCCATCACCGACTACTGGAAGCTGGCGGACTATTTTTCCGGCAAGCCTTACGTTGTCTTGAATCGCGGCATCGACGGGCAGACCACGCCGCAGATGCTGGTGCGCTTCCGCCAGGATGTGATTGAGCTGCATCCCACGGTGCTGGTCGTGCTGGCCGGAACCAACGACGTGGCCGGCGTCACGGGGCCCGCGCGCAATGAAGACATTGAGGCCAACTACGCGTCCATGGCCGAGTTGGCGCGCTTGCACCACATTCGCGTGGTCTTTGCCTCGCTGATTCCGGTGAACAATTACACAGACGATGCGAAGGAGTCGTTTGCCCTGCGTCCGCGTGAGAGAATCCTGGCGCTCAACAGCTGGCTCAAGGATTACTGCGCGAAGAACAGGCTGGTGTATCTCGACTACTTCTCGGCGATGGTGGATGACAGGGGCATGCTGAAGCGCGAGCTGTCAGATGAAGGCCTGCATCCGAATGCGGCAGGGTACAAGGTCATGGCGCCGCTGGCAGATAAGGCGATTTTGCAGGCGATTGCGAGCCGGCTGTGATTAAGGCATCGCGCCGACTTTTCTGTCCATCGCGAGCCTGCTCCCAGAGTTATCCTGTTACCCCAAAGGATCAACACATGAAATCATCTCGCTGCTTTCAGACGCTCACATTCGTCATTGTCGTATTTCTTGCCGTTTCCGGGCTGGCCCAGCAACCTGCGCAATCTACGCCGCCACCCGCGCCACAAGAACCGCCCGCGATTCCTTCCACCGGCTTTCCTGGCCTCGATCAGTACCGGGCTTCGCGGATTGCTGTGTTCACCGACGACTTCGGACAGCTGGCGCGCTACCGCTCGGCGAATGGCGAGGTCAAGCGTCCCAAGCGCGGGGAGGACCGCGTCGTGTTCTTCGGCGACTCGATCACCGACATCTGGCATCTCGATGAATATTTTCCGGGCAAGCCTTACATCAACCGTGGCATTGGCGGGCAGACCACGCCGCAGATGCTGGTGCGCTTTCGGCAAGACGTGATTTATCTTCGGGCCAAAGTCGTTGTGATTCTCGCGGGCACCAACGACATTGCGGGTAATACCGGGCCGATGCGTCTGCAGGACATTGAGGCGGACTACGCGTCCATGGCGGAACTGGCGCGCGCCAGCAATATCAGGGTGATCTATTCGTCGGTGCTGCCGGTGCACAACTACACGGAGAAGGCGAAGGACTTTTTTGCGCAGCGCTCGCCGGAGAAGATTCTCGTGCTGAACAACTGGCTGCGGAGCTACTGCGCACTGCCGACGAACGGCTGCACTTTTCTGGACTATTACAGCGCCATGGTTGATACGAAGGGAATGCTGAAGAAGGATCTCGCCGATGATGGGCTGCATCCGAACGCGGAAGGATTCAAGATTATGGCGCCGATGGCCGAGGCGGCAATTGAGAAGGCGCTGGCGAATCCGCAGCCTTGAATCCTGTCGGCCTCCGGCGCGGCCTATAATGAAGTAGCTCTTGGCCTTTGGCTGTTGGCTTTTGGCTCGACCCAGACGATGCCGCCGCCGCAGGTGAGCTAAGAGCTAAAGGCTAAGAGCCAAGAGCCAAGAGCCAAACGCTTGCCTCTCCACGACAAATTCGGGCGCGCCATTACCGACCTGCGGATTTCCATTACCGACCGCTGTAACTACAAGTGTGTCTACTGCCGCACGGGGAACGAAGGTGCGCTCTACGGCGACCTGCCGTTTGAAGACTACCTGCGCATGGCGCGCGTGCTGGTGGGGATGGGAGTTACGAAGATTCGCCTGACGGGCGGCGAGCCGCTTTTGCGCAAGGGCGTGGTCGAGTTTGTGCGCGAGCTCGCCAAGCTGCGGCCTCAGGGGCTGAAGCCCTCAACTTTTCCAAGCGGTAACGGCACGGCTGAAGCGGCGCCCTTCCACGAAGCTTCGGGCTCAAATCTCTCTCACGGCCCTGGCGGTAAGACCGCAGCCTTGGCCCCTCAGGGATATTTGCAGCATGGTTTCGACGATCTCGAGCCGCTGGATATTGCTCTCACCACCAACGGCCACATGCTGGCCGAGTTGGCGCAGCCGTTGAAAGACGCGGGACTGACACGGGCTACGGTCTCGATGGATGCGGTCGATCCGGACCGCTTCGCGCGGATTACGCGCGTGCCCAACGGATACGATCACGTGCTGGCGGGCATTCGCGCGGCGCGGCGGGCCGGGCTGTGGCCGCTGAAAGTGAATTGCGTGCTAATGCGCGGCTTCAACGAAGACCAGATCATTCCTTTCGGGATGTTCGCGCGAGAAGAGGGTGTCACGGTGCGGTTCATCGAGTTCATGCCGCTCGAAGAGGGACGCACCTGGGCACCTTCGACCGTGGTCACGCTCGATGAGATTCTGGCGCGCATGGCCGAGTACCGGCCGCTGGTCGAGATTCCGCACGCGCGCTCGGAGACGGCGCGGCGCTACCGCTTTGAAGATGGCATCGGCGAGATCGGAATCATCGCGCCGGTGTCGCATCCGTTCTGCGGACATTGCAGCCGCATCCGCATCACCTCGGACGGAAAGATTCGCACCTGCTTGTTTTCCGTGTGGGATCACGATCTGCACGCGCAGATGCGGCGCGGGGCTTCGGATGATGAGTTAGCCGACTTCATTCAGGGCGTCGTGCAGAAGAAGGAAGAACGGCACCATATTGGCGAGCCGGACTTTGTGCCCGCGTCGCGGACCATGGTGCACATCGGCGGGTAGTAGTCACGGGAGGTCGCTCAATTCGGCTTCGCCGGAGGCGCGGGCGGGTTCGAGGCAGACGACGCCGCGATGACGGGAGCGCTCAGTGGGACTTCAAGCGTACCCGCTTTGCCAGATGCCACATCATAGACGCCCGTCCGAATGTATACCGCGGACTTGGGAACATCGATCTCCAGCTGGAAGTTGACACCGTTCTCCTGTTCCCGCGCGTAGTGGGTGGTATCCAAATCCAAGTCGAGCTGCCTCACCGACCAGTTCAGCAGCTGACCTTCCTCGTCGTAAGCAACTAACGCAGCTTCGAGCTTGCCATGGTGGGTGCCATTGGCTGAGGTCTCGAGTCGCACGCCGCTGGCGGCAGCCACAACATCGAGGGTGTAGCGCGTAAGCGGGCCCGTGAGCTTGTCCAGTTTGTCGTTGTCGCCAGCGCGGACAGGTTGCGACACCAACGAAACTGGCCCCGCCTTTACCCGCAGGGCCAAGGGAATTTCTGTGGAATCCGGCATGCCCGGACCCATAAAGGGTTGCAGTGGGTCGCCAGGCGGTTTGGAGGCCGCGGCTCGATCGGCTTTGGCGTCGTCCGCATAGTAGCCGCGCCGATAGGCGAGCTTGTAGCTGCCGCTCGCAAGCTTCACTTGTATTTTGCGGAATCGTCCGTCGCTGGCTTCGTTGGTAGGGGTGTAGCTCAGCGTGTAGTAATTCGATCCGTTGGCGGCGACCTCGGCCAGCGCTTCGCTCAGACCGTTGGTATAGAAGGCTCGACCGCCCGTCTCTTCCGCGATCGCTTCCATCGCAACGAAGGCGACGCGCTGCATAAGGTCGTCGTACTGGGCCGTACCCTGAGCGGCCTTGACGGCTGCCTGACCATGCGGCGCAAGTTCGGCATCATCGAGCGAGCCGACGGCGACACCGCCCGCGGCGAGAGGATAGACAGCCACCTGAGCCTGAGCCAGCAGTGCATCCGTCTTTCGCACTCTCTCCGAGTAATCACGCTGTCCGCCGAGGTGGCCTTCTTCAATCGTCAATTGTTTCAGATCGCGGAAGAGAACCAAAGGAAATGCACTCGAAAACCAGACCAGGTTCTTGCGTCCCGGAATTCCTGCAAGATAACGGGCAAGCTGTTGGAATGCATCGAGAGTCATATTCACGCGCAAATCCTCTTTAGCCGTCGTCTGTTCCGCCTGAAATCCCTGTAGGGCCAATGCCGCTTGCCGCGCTTGCGGAGAAGGGATTCCTGGGACGTCCAATATCTGTGCGACAGCCTTCTGGTCGGTCTCAGTCTCGGATTTAGTTGGAAGCGCCGGCGAAAGCTGCGGACCCGCTCCGCGGTTGAGATTCTTCAGAGCCGCAGCCAGCATGGCGGGATCGTCGGTAAAACCCTGAATCAAACGCAACCGCGTCCCCAAGGTGAAGATCGCCATCCGCCGGCCAGGGACAGGGTCTTTGAGGTACTTAAACATCTGGCTACGGACAAAGTCCTGGTCCGGAAGAGCCGTATTCAGAGCATCGAATAGCAATACGGTGACTGCGTCCGTTGCTTTTACGCGGGGGATATTGATGAAGACATTCGGCGGCAAGTCAGGAAGGTTGGCAGGGGCCGGCGCCGACTGTGTTCCTGCGTGTTCCTCAAAGGAGGTAATCTTCTGCGCATGGCCGTCCTCGTCTAAGAGGAAGGTTTCCTTGTGCAGACCCTGAACGGGGCGCCCGTTGCGGTCGGTCACGACTACGTCCACCGCAACCAGGCGCACATTGGACTTGAGCGTCGTGCCAATTTCGGTAGAGTTAGGTGCTGAGGTTTGTGACTGGAGAGCAGCCGCAAGAAACAGAGGGAGAATCAGATATTCCAACCAGCGTTCGCGCACGAGGACAACATTTTCCATGACACAGGTCGCTACCGCAATACTAGCATCCGTAATCTGCCTGGGGACCTTTGGGCGCGTCTGCCCATGCTGCATGTAACATGATTAGGTGAAGATTACGTCGGTTGTCATAATCGTCTCGCTTACGTTTCCACTCGCCATGCAAACGCAGGCGCAGAGCATAGCTTACCTCGGCTTCGACGCTAACGAGTACCCCGGCGACGCCAATCTCAAGACTCTTCATCAGACTTTTGTGTACACGGGATACTGGCTCAACCGTCCTCCCGGTGAGAAGACGAACACATGGGTCGGGCACCGGGCTGCGGTTGAGTCTGCGGGATTTGGATTTCTCGTGCTCTTCAACGGCAGGCTCTACGCGCAGTTGAAGACCGTGGCCAACGCGACTCGGCTGGGACAGTCGGACGCACGGGCCGCGGCAGAGGCTGCGCGGCGCGAGGGATTTCCGGGTGCGACCATTATTTTTCTCGACCAGGAGCAGGGTGGGCGCATGCTGCCGGAGCAGAGCGCTTACATTTACGCCTGGGTCGACGGGGTGATTGCGGCGGGATTTCGCGCGGGCATTTACTGTTCCGGCATTCCTGCGGCGGACGATGGAAACGTGGTCACGGCCGAAGATATTCGCCAGCATGCGGACAGACGCGAGATCACTTATTGGGTGACGAACGATGCTTGCCCTCCGGCGCCGGGGTGCGCGTTTCCGCAGCATGCGCCGAGTCCCACGGACAGCGGGATTGCATTCGCGGAAGTCTGGCAGTTCGCGCAGTCGCCGCAGCGCAAGGATGTGGCCGGGCGCTGTACCAACTACAATCGCGACGGAGACTGCATTGCGCCGGGAGTCGCCAAGCTGGCGATCGATGCTAACTCAGCCACCTCGGCTGATCCTTCGCAGGGGAGAATCCGCTAGGAGCACGCTGGGTGCGGCAAAACAATTGACAAGGATTTACATAGCTAGACGAAAATACACAGCAAACCCGCGTCCGAAGCGTCCAATTAATGCCGGCTGTTATCCGCGATTGCGATATGCGCCGACGCGAACCAGATTTCGATCGCCGTGATTCGATGTGAGCCCATTCGATGTGAGCCTAAGGAGGAATTATGACGAAGCAATTCAGAGCGGCCGTTCTTTGTGTCGGTCTTTGCATCGGTCTCGAAATTTCCTTACTTCCGGTTTCAGCCTGGGGAGGGGAACAGGCGAAGCTGGCGCCGGCAGCGCCCATTCCGCTGCAGATTGTTGCGGCAAAGAAAATATTTGTGGCCAACGCCGGCGAAGACCAACCCTGGTATGTCGACGCTCTTTACAGCGGAGGGGCGGACCGCACCTACAACCAGTTCTATGCGGCGATGAAGACCTGGGGCCGGTACGAACTTGTGGGGTCTCCTGCCAACGCCGATCTGCTGGTCGAAATCGGGTTCACGGCGCCGCCATCGGTGGGCGCCGGGACTGCCGGAGATACTCTAGTCGGACGACCCTTTGATCCGCGGTTTCGCCTGGTGATTCGCGACCCTAAGACCAACGCCTTGTTATGGGCATTCACCGAGCACGCGCAATGGGCCATTCTGAAAGGAAATCGCGACAACAACTTTGATGGGGCGTTGGCCAAAATTGCGGGCGACCTGCAGGAATTGGTGCTCTCGGCCAGTGCCGCGAACAAGCCTTAGTGCAAGCTTCCTCGACAACGATTTGCGCTCGAGACTGTGTAGAATGGAAGTATGTCCGACCGCACTTTTAGTCTCGATGAAGCACAGTCCCTGCTGCCGGTACTGGAGTCTTTGCTACGCTCGGCGATTGCGGGCAAGAAGGTCATGGAAGAAGTGGAAGCCGAGCAACAGGCGCTCGGCCACAGGATTTTTCTGAATGGGGGCATGTTCGTCGACGTGCTGCCACTGGCCCGGCGGAAAGCGGAGAAGATCAAGGCCGAACAGCGTGCCAAAGATGCGCTGGCAGAGATCGACTCCATTGGCGTGCAAGTGAAGGACATCGACACGGGCCTGCTCGACTTTCCCTGCGAAGTCGAAGGCCAGATCATTCTGCTGTGCTGGAAGCTGGGTGAGAAATCCATTACCCACTGGCACGGAACGCAGGAAGGATTCGCCGGGCGCAAGCCCATCGACGAGCGGATCGCGCGGGCGCGCAAGATCAATTAGTTAAAGATCAACTAGTTGAAGATCACTTAATGAAGATCGATTCGTGAAGAGCGATTAGTTCTGTCCCGAAGACTTCTTAACTGCACTTCCAGAAGCTGCCGGCGGATTCAACATAGTCTGAGAGAGATTGATCATCCCCGCGTTCGCGCCGCTTCCGGGACTAGCCTTGGTTCCCGTGCCGAAGCAGGCATCATTGGCAGTCGTGTCCCGGCTGCCGATCGGCGTGATCGAGAAAATTTGTTCCATACAACGCAATACTGAGCCGGCTTCCAGAGGTTGGGCTGCGCCGGTTCCGCCCGGACCGTTGGCGCAGCAGTGGTTGATGCCGTTTACGGCAAAAGGGGAAATCGCCAGCAGAGGAACCCGATTCCCGAAATTCAGTCCGTCCAAGACAGGCTGCGGCACATGGTCCCAGAAGCCTCCGGAATCGTCCCAAGTGACGAAGATAATGGAGTGGTTCCAGAGATAGCACTCGGCGCTCGACAGGTTCGCGGCCGTACAGTTGCCGACCACGGCTGCCACCTGCGCAGCCGTCCATTGCATCCCAGTCGACACGGGCCCGGCTGAAGGGTGATCGCTCGCGGTGTTGTTCTGCTCCCCAGGACCGACAAAAACAATCTCTGGCAGAGCCGAGCTGGAAGGATCAACGCAAGTCCCGTACCCGAGACTTGAGCAGCTTGAGTCGAGGCCGCAAGATGTAGCGGTGTGGCCGCTGCACACGCCGCCCGTTACCGTGGCAGCATCTGTCAGGAATTGATTCTCTCCAAACACGTTGCTGGCGAACCACTGGCTGAAGAAGAGGTTGGAAGCGTAAGTGGCGGCATTCCATTGCGAGCTGTTGTAGTACTTCAGGGAAACAGAGGCCAATTGCGCCTGATCCGCGATGGTGGTCAGCGTGGGACAGGGAGACCCTGCCGCACCTTGAATTGACGAAGTCGTGCTGCAGGTCGGAGAAGCGGCGCCGCAGTCGGAAGCGTCGGAACAGGTCGACGGCACGTTAGCGCCGGGATTCCCCGCCACGCCGTAACAGACGCAGGACTGCGTACTCTTGGTCGAACAGATTCCGCCACGATAGGCGCCATAGGTGCAGTAAAGATACGAACTAACGGTACAACCCGCGTTGGTTGTGCAGGCGGTAGGCGATTCCGGAGAAGTGTAATCGGGGTGACCGGTCGTACATGTTCCGCCGCCAGTATTCACGGAAGAAGGAGTTCCCACCGAAGATGCCCATGAACCGGTGTAGGTAAAGGGATACGACGTCCCGGTGTGCTTAGCCCCACAAGTCCATGCACCGTTCCAATACCCAGCGGAGGAGCCGGGGCAAACGGATGACGGACATCCGCACTGATTGCTCGCACAGGCTGAGTTCGTTGTGCAGGCCACACCTGCGATCGATTTGCCTTGGTTGATGGTCGCTCCCGGGTAACAGCTTTTTCCCGATTGAAGTGCTGTCGTATCCGGGTCATCCGACAGTCCATGATCTTGTCCGGCAAAAATGTAAAAGTGTCCAGCAGAAGAAGGAGTGCTGGTGGCGAAGAAGTTGTCCGAGAGGCCGTATTTCCTCGCGTAATAATAATAAGTTCCGGGCTGGCTTTCTGGGCCGATCTGCGCCCCGTCGAAGTAAGCGTATCCACAGGGATTGACGGTTGCCGTGCCGCCACTATTCGGGCAACCTGTGGTCGGGTACGCATCCTGCAAGCCGTTGTCGTTGTAGCTGAGTAACTGCGAGTGGGCGTGGCTTACATCGGCATAGGTAGTGGCAGCATCTTCGAGATAGAGAGAATAAGGATTACCGCTATATTTGGAAAACGAAATCGGCTCCGGGCAGTCTCCACCGTAACTGGAGCATTCGTTGGTCGGATTGCCGTAGTGACACACGGCTTGGTTCGGGTAAACCGGAGAACTGCCTCCGCTGCAATAAGACTGAACGCCTTGCCAGCCAGCCGGAGTGGAGTAACCCTTAAAAGTGCCAAAATAGTTATCGAAAGAACGGTTTTCCTTAATGACGTAGATAATATGCGTGACCGTCTGGGCCGAGGCCATGGAGGAGGCCAGGGAGCAAAATAAGCTAATCGCGATCAGGAGTTTTTTCATGGTTGCGTCCTTCCCAGAATTTCCACCAGACTCGTTTCGTTTTGACCTTAGGTCGATCTTTCTCGGCCTCATCCGCATCGGGGTCGAGATACGTGTTTGGTGCTCCGACCAGGATTACGTCCACCACCGGGCAATCAAACGGAGCACATTGCTCGCCGACGCACGACGCGGGATGCTTCGCCACGCACTCGGGATCGGCCACGCCGCAGACATCCACCAATTGACCGTGATACCAGGCGCGTATGGGCCAGCTTCCTGACGCACAATGACGTGCCTCAAGCTGCGGACTCACAGGCTTCTTGGCCGCGCACCCAACTAGAACGCTTCCAAGCAGAATAAGCAGACCGAGAATGAGTACCAGCTTCATGAATCAACCGCCGGAGGTATTGCGAGCAACTCGTGGGGATGGTTGTCGAACAGCACGAAGCCGCAAGGCACGCCAGGCGCGACCTGAGCGGCGACGGAATAGTACACCAAAAGCGACGAATTCTCAGGATAAACTTTTCATTTCCATGCCTCCCGCCGAGCCGCAGATAGAGAACAAAGTCTCATTCGTTTTGCGGAATACGCCGCGTGGGGCGAATCGCCCCATTTGATTTCTCGACGGAATCGAGTGCGGCGAATTGCTCCACTGCCCGGCTCAATCTGATCATTCCAAATGGTTTCCGGTCAGAGCAACATCCTCGAATCTCTGGTGTTTACAGGGAGGAGAATGTTAGTGCGTGCGCCGTCTTTTGCAGGTGGGTTAGTTACGGCAATGGCGCTTGCATTGGTCGGTCTTGACAAACCAGGGAGAACGGGAATGCACAGGAATAGGACCCTAGTTCGGTGGTTGCTGCCGGCAGTCATCATTTTATCCTTTTCGGCAGCGTCGTTTTCGCAGATCGCGGTAGGCATTTCGGTTCGCATCGGGCCGCCGGCAATACCCGTATACGGGCAGCCGCTCTGCCCCGGTCCAGGCTACCTCTGGACGCCCGGCTACTGGGCCTGGGACGACGACGGCGGATACTACTGGGTGCCGGGCACGTGGGTAGTGGCGCCCGTCGGCATGTTGTGGACGCCCGGATACTGGGGCTGGGGCGGGGGATTCTATGCGTGGCACGCCGGATACTGGGGACCGCACATCGGTTTCTATGGCGGAATTAATTATGGATTCGGCTACGGCGGTGTGGGATTCGTGGGCGGCGAGTGGCGCGGGGGAGCATTTTTCTATAACCGCTCCATCACCAACGTGAGCGTCACCAGCGTGACCAATGTCTATACCCGGACTGTGGTCGTTAACGAAAATCATGTGGCCTTCAACGGCGGGGAGGGCGGCGTGGCAGCGCGTCCAACGCCGGAGGAAGCGGCGGCTGAGCACGAGCAGCACACGGCTCCGCTGGCGGCGCAGACCGAGCACGAGCACGTAGCCAGCCAGAATCGCCAGAACTTCGCGTCCGAGAATCATGGGAGTCCGGCGATTGCAGCCACTGCGCGGCCCGGCGATTTCAGCAGCCGCTCTGCGGTTGCGGCAAAGGCTGCGGGTGCGGAATATCATGCGCCGGCCATGTCGCCGAAAGAAGCGCGTGGGCCGTCGACGCCGGCGAGCCGCGGGAGTTCGAATGATGGATTCCGCTCGTTCACGCCGCCCGCGAAGAACAATTCTTCGACTGGCA
>Ga0209274_10000482_pt1 | contig 24013 bp, 23 predicted proteins | sample HubBroMetageREF1_FD_188343 | JGI IMG/M metagenome (GOLD analysis project Ga0209274, IMG submission 188343) | Reference soil microbial communities from the Hubbard Brook experimental Forest, New Hampshire, USA - Hubbard Brook CCASE Soil... | ecosystem: Environmental > Terrestrial > Soil >...
TGGGCTGCTGCTCGCGACGCTCGGCACCGCCCTCTTCATCGGTGAATACCGCGGTCTGCTCGCCCTCGTCATGTTCCTCGTCGGATTCACGCGCAAAGCCCGCAGGGAAGAATCGTTCCTGGCGGCCGAATTCGGCCCGGCCTTCGCAGAACACCGCCGCCACACAGGCTTTTTTCTGCCCCGCTTTTCCTGAAAAAACGAGGATTTTCCACGCCCACCCTGCCGGTTTCGCCTTCTATTTGCTGGTGTTTTCGCCTACAGCTTCGCTGGAAATCCCTTCGCGGCCGCCGTTCCGTGCCATCATCAAGCTATAGGTTTCGCCCCTTCGTAGCGCCTTGTTGGTTTTCGTGAGAGGAAACGATGAGCAAGAAGCTCAGCGCTGTGCTGATTCTCTGCATGTCAACCATGTGCTTGTCCGGCTGCTATCTGTTCCGCGTGACCGGACCCTGCTACGGCGTAGGCTGCCCAACCGGCACCGCAGGAGGCAGTGGCCAATACAAACCAGGCGAAGCCCCGAAAGCCCAAAACGCCTCCGCCCCAGCGCCTGCGAAATCCGCAACCGCGCCAACTCAATCTGGATCGGCAGCAGCGCAGCCCGCAGCGGCTCAAGTCCCGGCGCAAAGCGCCCCCGCAGCAGCACAATCTTCGGCGACAGCATCTACGCCCGCGCAAGCCACGGCTGCCCAACCAGCCCCAGCGCAGGACGCAAACGCCGAAGCGAAACCCTCGCTGTTACATTCGGTTGGCGAATTCTTCGCGCACCTGATCCCGCACCACAACAGCGGCGCAAATTCCGGCGCGAGCAACTAGGCCGAGGCCGAGCGCCCGTTCTCCTCAACCTCAGCACCCGCATGATGCGGTTTATGCGCCGCGATCACTTTTTCCGCGATCTCGTTCGGCACATAATCGTAATGCGAAAACTCCATCGAATAACTCCCGCGTCCCTGCGTCAAAGAAATCAATTCATTCGCGTAACTAAGCATTTCTGAAAACGGCACCAAAGCCTTGATCACCACATTCCCCGCACGCGCCTCGCTGCCGCTGATTTTCCCCCGCCGCCCGCTCAGATGTCCCATCAAATCCCCGGAATACTGATCGGGTGCGTACACTTCCACCTGCATGATGGGTTCGAGCAGCGCGGGACGCGCCTGCTTCATCGCCTCCTTAAACGCCAGCGACCCGGCAATCTTGAAAGCCATATCACTGGAATCCACGTCGTGATATTTCCCGTCGTACAGACTGACGCGGAAATCCACCACCGGAAATCCCGCCAGATACCCGCGCTCCGCCGAATCCCGCACGCCTTTTTCCACCGACGGAATCCAATTCTTCGGAATCGCTCCGCCGAACACATCATCCACAAACTCGATCCCCTTGCCGCGCGGCAGTGGTTCCAGCTTGATGCGGCATAAACCAAACTGTCCATGTCCGCCGGTCTGCTTCTTATGTTTGCCTTCCGCATCAGCCTTTGCACGAATCGTTTCGCGATAGGGAACTTTCGGCGGATGAATCATCAATTCCACGTGATACCTCTTACGCAGCTTCGCCACCACCACTTCAATGTGCTGCTGCCCCGCGCCGCTCAACAAAAATTCCTTCGTCTGCGGATCGCGTCCAAACCGCAACGCCAAATCCTCCTCCAGGATTTTGTGAATCGCGACGCCAATGCGATCCTCATCTGCGCGCGTTTTCGGTTCCACCGCAAATGTAATCGAAGGCTCCGGAATGCGCGCCGGAGCGCAGAAAATCTGGGCATTCTTGTCGCCCAGAGTCTCACCCGTGGTCGTTTCCTTCAGCTTCGCAATCGCACCGATATCGCCCGCGTGCAGCTCGCTCACCTCCGTGCCCGTTTTTCCCTGCATCGCCTGGATATGCTGAAACCGTTCCTGCGTGCCGCGATTGAAATTCGCCAGCGTCGCATCGTTCTTCAACACTCCAGACATCACCTTGAAATAAGTAATCCGCCCCGCAAAAGGATCCGCCAGCGTCTTGAACACAAATACAGCAAGCGGCCCCGAATCGCTGATCACGCGCTCCACCGTCTCGCCTTTGTGATCCGCGGTTTTGTGGCACACAATCTTCCCGCGTGCCGCCGGTGAAGGGAAAATCGCCACCATCAGATTCAGCACCCCATCACTCCCGATATTGTGCAGCGCCGAGCTGAGCATCACCGGGAACAGCCGCTTCGCCAGCACCGCTTCCCGCAAACCGATCACCAGGTCGTGCACCGGCAGCGTTCCCTGGTCGAAAAATTCCTGCAGCAGCGCGTCGTTGCCTTCCGCTACCATTTCCACCAGCGCCTCGTGGCCGAGCTTCGCTTCGTCGGCCAGCGCCTGCGGAATTTCCTCAATTTTCGCGAGACCGTTTCCGTCCGGCGTGTAAATCAGCGCCTTCATGGTGATCAAATCCACCACGCCGCGAAATCCCTTTTCCCAGCCGATCGGCAATTGAATCGGCACCACGCCGCGCCCGAAAACCTGCTGCACGGAATCGAGCGCTCGTTCGTAACTCGCCAGGTCTCGGTCCATCCAATTCAGCAAAAACGCACGCGGCAAATCGTACTCGGTGGCGTAGTCCCACACTTTTTCTGTCACCACCTGCACTCCGGCGGCGGCATCCACCAGAATCAGCGCCGCGTCCGCGGCAATCAGCGAGGATTTTGTTTCGTTGATGAAGGTCGAATAGCCCGGAGTATCCAGCAGGTTGATTTTCGTCTTTTCAGGCTGCGCCGGCGCCTGCCATTCCGCATACGCCACGCCCGTATTGATTGAAATCTTCCGCGCCACCTCTTCTTCGTCCCAATCCGTCGTCGTCGATCCTTCGGTGACCTTTCCCAGCCGCGGCGTCATCCCTGCCGTGTGCAATAACGACGACACCAGCTGGGTTTTCCCCGTGTCGCCGTGGCCGACAATGCCAACGTTGCGGATCCATTCAGTGTTGTAGTTTTTCATTTTTCACCTCGGTGAGATGCAATGCAGAAAACAGAAAAACGAAATTGGAAATGGGAAATACGCTAGACGCGCAAGACTTGGCGCCAGAGCCACTCCGAATAGGCATTTCGTAAGGGGATAAAACGGACGTCCATTCCGACATGTAATGCGAGGCGAACATCATCACGGCGCCGCCCCCCGGCGGTTGCGCTCATGACCCTGCGGAATCTCGGATGCTAGCACACGCCCGGCCGCGGATTCAACGAGGGATAGAGACACGCCCGCGCATCGACCGCACGGGCGACTCCTTCGCGCGGTATGCTGGAGATGGTGTCGCCGTAAGTGCCCGACACTGTGGATCTTATGGATGCATCAGGCTCGCTGCGGGGCTTGATTAATCGAAAGCGCTAAGTCCTCTCCTTCTGAAACCCAAAGGTCGGGCGCGCAAAACCTCCTGCGCCGTCTCGGCGAGTATTGCAGATGTCTTGGTAATCTACCTCGCGCCAGCCTGTAGCGTAGTAAGCGTCAATATCTCAACGCCTATCTATGGAGTGTGAACTTGTGTTCCATGAAGCCGGAAGAAGCGCTTGCAGGCAAGTTCTTGAAGACCCGCTTCGCATTAGAGCCGAGGTTCGAGCCCCTGAGAAGGAGTACTGCTCCAGACTTCTCGATTAACAAGACCGCGTTTGAAGTGCGCCGGTTAAACCAGTACTTCATAGATGAAGATGGAATCCCTGAAGGCGTCGAACAGATCGACCGTCGCCTTCATGGGGCAGTACGCGGGGAACTCAGTAAAATTGCTTTCTCCCCTGAAAAAGGGTCCTGCTTTTGGGGATTGGAATTCAGGAGACCGCTGCCAGTCGAACCTAGGAATGTAGCGAAGGAACTGACCGCGCTCGCAAGCTCACATTATCTAGCTGGTTCGCGGACGCCGATAGCGGTGGGGCCTAATGGTGCTACGCTCGACCTCATTCCTGCTAACGACCCACACGAAACAGTTTTTGTATGGGGCTTTCAGGCAGACGACGATACGGGAGGGTTCATCGGTGGTATCGATCCAACGAACATTCGATGGGCACTCGAAGACAAGATCTCAAAGACAAAGGATATTGCAGGAAAATTTGATCGCTGGGTTCTAGTTCTCATCAATTCGATCCTGCCCGGAATCATGTCTCCGAGCGACATAAGCGAAGTGAACCTAAACTTGCAGCACTTTAATAGTGTTATCATCCTTAATCCAGACGGAACAGTCGTGATGGAAATCCCAGACAATTCTCTGGAGGGCTGCGAAACATAGACCGGAGGCCGAGCCTTTCACGCCACAGGAATCGACGCCTCTGGTTTGAAGGGTGCGGGTTTAGACGCCCCGCCGCGGATTCAACCGCTAGAACCCGCGCACCATCACCTGCTACTTATTCTCCGATTTCGTGCTCCGTAATGTCCACGCATCGCGCGGAATCCGATCCATCTTGAACAAATCCGAAGTCCGCGTGTACCACCCCGCTCCATGCATGCGCCCAACCAGCTTCAACCCCGGCGTATCGATGTGGTGTTTCACCGGATCGATCACAAATTGGTCGCGCACATGCATCGCCAGTATGCGCCCCAGCACCAGCCCGCTCTCCTGTCCCAACTCCACGATCTGCATCAACTCGCACTCCATCGAAACAGGGCTCTCGGCAATCCGCGGCGGTTTCACGTGCACGCTCGCAGCGGTCGCGAGGCCTGCCTCGTGCGCCTCGCTTACCCCGCGCTCGAATTCAATCGCCGTGATGTTCATGCGTTCTCTAGCTTCCTCCGACACAAGGTTCACCACGAACTGCCCTGTGTCGCGAATATTCCGGCGCGTATCCTTCGGCCGTCCCGGATCGTGACTCCCAATTCCAATTCCCACCACCGGCGGATCCCCCGCAAATCCATTAAAAAAAGAAAATGGCGCCGCATTTAACTGCCCTTGCAAATCCTGCGTAACGATCCAAGCAATCGGTCGCGGCACAATCGTCGAAACCATCAACTTGTACCGCTCTCGAGCAGGAATCGTGGCAAAGTCAAACAGCATGGCAAATCCTCCCGTGTACCTAACTTGCCATCCAAATAAGTACAGATTTCGTATAGGTCCCGTAAAGTTTTCGTCCAGTTAGTACTGGTTCTGTACCTTTTCTATACCACGTCTGTCCGGACGAACAGCTCATTTTCCCGACTCTCGCGTGTTAGCTTGATGCGGAAACGAAAAAAAATGAACAAATTTCAATATCCCCGCGGCGGCGGCGGATTCTCGCGGACGCCGTGGGGAAAGAAACCGCTCCCTGCTATGCGCAGCGGCCCGGAACTGCTCCCATTCTCGCCGCAAGCCTCACGGCTCGCACAGTTCTGTCCGCCCACGAAGACGTTTCTAATCGCTACCCAAATATTAGATATCGTGCTAACGCACTCACAAAAAAGGAGAAAACATTTTCTAATCGCTACTTTTTTCGCCACTCTTGGCAAGTTTCAGCGCGGCCGATGCACGTTTCTACCTCGCGCCTTACGTTGCGCCACCGCGCCAGGGGGTAAGGCGGGGAATCCAGCGCGGAACATTCGCGCAGAAGGATTCGTATTCGGCGCCAAAGGTCTTGCGCAGCGTGGGTTCTTCGTAGGCCAGGACAAACAAGTGCGCGACGAGCCAGGCGAACAGCGCGTATTCGAAAACGCGAACGTTTCCGAACAGCACCGCTTGCCCCAAAATAGCCGCGACGACCGCCGCGTACATCGGATTGCGAACGTAACGATAAAAACCCTTCCCCACCAGGTGGCGCGTTGGAAAGACCGGCGCGGGCGTACCCAATCCTTGCAGCGCGAAACGCGCAAAGGAATCCAGCACCACGAATGTCCCGGCAGCAATAAGTATCGCGCCGATCACGCGCAACGGCGCGTAGCCCGGGAACGGCGCGCGGAATTGCCAGCGCGAAATCCACCAGGGCACCAGTCCCGCGACGCAGCCCGGTGCGAGCACCAGGAAGAGCGCTGTTCCCACAAGCGTGAAAACGCGCCGGATTCGATCGTTTGCGCGCAATTGGGACTCAGCGTTCATTTCAATGGTCCGCCATGTGCGTTGCATTTTAGCAGCAGCGCGCAACTCACCAGCGGAATCTTGCGTTATACTGCGCGGCACAATGAGCGTGATTATCTCCATGCTGCGCGGCGTCAACGTGGGCGGCCACAACAAGATCAAAATGGACCAGCTCCGCGCCGTGTACGAGTCGCTGGGATTTCGCGACGCGCAAACCTACATCCAGAGCGGCAACGTGGTCTGCCGCGCGGACAAGCGCGATCTCGCGACAGCCTGCACGCGCATCGAGAAGGGCATCGAGCGGAATTTTGGTTTTCGTGCCAGCGTGATCGTGCGCACCGCGCCGGAATTGCGCGAAGTAATTGTGCGCAATCCGTTCGCGAAGCGCTCCGGCATAGACGCGAGCCGATTGCTGGTGGCGTTTCTCGCCAGCAGCCCCGCAGCGGACGCGCTCGACAAAGTTCTGAAGATCAACTGCGAGCCGCAAGAATTGCGCGTAAGCGGCCGTGAGCTTTTTATTTATTTTCCGAACGGCATGGCGCGGCCCACATTGCCCATGGCGACGGTCGAGCGCACGCTAAAAATTGCGTTCACCGGAAGAAATTGGAACACGGTGCGGAAGTTGCTGGAGATAGCGGAAGCACTGGAACAATCAGCGAAAAAATAATCAGCATTGTCGTCTGCAAACTCCGCGCGATGGTGATCGCGGAGAAAAGCGCAGAGAGATGCCTGCTTGCGGCAAGCAGGGTTCGCTGCGCTCAGCATGACGATGCGACTGAGCGCAGCGAGCAATCGCTCTGACGAAACGCCGCCGTTACATTTTGCCTTCGTCGGCGGACGGCCCGTAAACGCTCGGCACCGGCACATCGTTCATCCGCAGATAGACGCCAAGTTGCGCCCGGTGATGAATGATGTGATTCATTACGAAACCGCGCAAAAATGCGATGCGCGGCATCACCATGATCGTTTGTCCGCCGCCCAGAAGCTTCCAGGTCTTCAGCAGATGTTCGTCGCTCGCACCGCTGAGCGCCGTGCGCACCTCAGCAACTTTCTTGTCAAACGTGTCCAGCAGCTCTTTGCGCGAGGTCATCACCATCGGCTGCATGGGCGGCGCGCCCGCTGGACGAAAATCCAACTCATCTTGATTAATGATGGTCGCGCCCCAGCCGGAAAGTTCCGCCAGGTGCCCGGCGAGCCTTCCCATCTTCATGGATTTCGCATGCGGCGCCCAGTCGGGCTTGCCTTCGGGGACGCGTTCCAGAGTCTGGCGAGTGCTGATCATCTCGTGGTCGAATTCGGCAAGCAGTGCATCGCGTATAGCCATGGTTTTCTCCTTAGGGAGGATGTCGTTCGGCACATCTTACCGCAAGAACGATTGGATGAGTGAGCGCGTGTGGACGCACAGAGGCAAGGACCAAAGACGCGATGCGAACAAGAATACTAAGGCGCGATGCGGAATTTGCCGGATTCTTCCACGTAACCGTAGGCCATGCGCGGAGTATTAAACGCCGCCGCGGGACGTCCCTGGCGGTCGAGGAGAATCAGCCCGCCTGTGGTGTGCGCGCGATGCGCGAGCTTGCGCACGCAGGCATCCGCAACGGCTTGCGCCAGCGAGAGCGCGCCGGCCTTCTTGCGATGCGGCAGCAGCACGCGCTGGTCGTGCAAAAGATCGGTGGCCATTTTGGCCATCACAATTTTCATGATGCCTTCGCCGTGGCCGGTGCAGGAAACGCCACCGGAGTCAGAATCGGCGTAACAGCCACAGCCGATCAGCGGCGAATCGCCGACGCGCCCGGGAAGTTTGCAGCACGTGCCGCCGGTGGAAGTTCCGGCAAAGAGACATCCTTCCTCGTCGAGAGCGACGGCGCCGACGGTGCCGGATTCGTGGCCGAGATGATGCTCAGCGGCGTGCGAATCGCTAAGGCAGCGGCGCCAGGCGATGCGTTCGCGTTCGTGGATCAGATCTTCGGGTGGACAAAGCACGATCCCGTGTTCCTCAGCAAATTTTTCCGCGCCGCCGGCGACCAGCATCATGTGCTCGCTGTGCTCCAGGACCGCGCGCGCCAGGCGGATGGGATTGTGAATGTGTTCCACGGCGGCGACGGCTCCGGCTTTCAACGTGTTGCCGTCCATCAGGATCGCGTCGAGCTGCACGCGGCCGTCGGTATTCAGGTGCGAGCCAAAGCCTGCGTCGAATGTGGGGTCATCTTCCAGAATTACGATGGCGGATGTGACCGCGTCAATCGCGGCGCCGCCCGTCGAGAGAATTTTCCAACCCGCTTCGAGTGCGCGCTGGATTCCGGCGCGGCAGTCTTCCACCGAATCGTCGGGGATATTCCAGGCGCCGCCGTGAATGATCAGGGAAGGCTTCAAGGGTCCGCGAAACTGTCCGCGAATCATGATAACGCTGGGAGTGCCGCGGGCGACAACGAAGGCGCGCCGCCTGTACGCATGGGTGAACAGCGGATAAAAGTTAGTTCAGGAGATGGTTTAGTGCGCGACCGCTTTTTCTGCGCCCAGGCCGGTGTTGGCGCGGACTTGCAGCTCGGCGAATTTTTCTTCGCCGGCTGGGTCGCGTTTACTTAGGAGGGTGCCGAGAATTGCGCCCAGAAATCCCAGCGGGATGCTCAGGATTCCGGGATTTTCCAGCGGGAAAATTGGCACGTGCTGAATTATGTGACGGGCCGCGGGTGCGACCGTGGGCGCGTCCACGGTCATGATGCTGGGGCCGAGGAAAATCAGGACGATCGAGGCGAGCAGGCCGGTGGCGAGTCCCGCAACGGCGCCCGCGGTGTTGAACCGCTTCCAGAAAATCGAGAACAGGATTACCGGAAGATTCGCGGAAGCGGCGACAGCGAAAGCTAGCGCGACCAGAAAGGCGACGTTCGCCGTCGGTCCCAGAACGATTGCGATGGCGATGGAAATCGCGCCCACGACGAACGCGGCGATGCGCGCGACGCGGCGCTCTTCACCGGGATTGTGTTCCTGGCCGTGGCGAATGATGTTGGTCCACACGTCGTGTGCGAAAGATGTGGAGGCGCTGATGGTAAGGCCAGCGACGACCGCGAGAATGGTGGCAAAAGCGATGGCGGAAATGAACGCGAAGAAAATGGGGCCTCCAAGCGCGTTCGCAAGCAGCGGCGCGCTCATATTGTTGCCACCGTTTTTGGCGATGAAGTCGCGGCCCACGATGGTGGCTGCGCCCCAACCAAGAAACGTGGTGAGGATGTAAAAGATGCCGATCAGCCACATGGCCCAAACCACGGAGAAACGCGCGGTTTTGGCGTCAGGCACGGTGTAGAAGCGCACCAGAATGTGCGGCAAACCAGCGGTGCCAAAAATCAGCGCGATACCGAGAGAAAGTAGATCGAGCGCGCCGTACGGAGGCTTGTAGCGCAGGCCCGGCGTGAGGAAATCTTTCACGACTTCGGCGCCATCAGGCGTGTGGTAGTGTACCTGGCTTACGGCGCTGAAGAATGCGCCGAGGCTGAAGCCAAAATGCGCGAGCACCATGAAGCTGAGCAGAATCGTGCCGGAGATCAGCAGAATCGCTTTGATGATCTGCACCCAAGTGGTGGCGATCATTCCGCCGAACACCACGTACACAATCATCAGAATTCCGACGCTGGTGACCGCGAGGCGGAAGCTAATACCCGAGCCTTTCAGCAGCAGGGCGACCAGCGCTCCGGCGCCGACCATCTGCGCAATCATATAAAACGTGCTGACGGTGATGGTGCTGAGCGAAGCCATTGCGCGCACCGGCCGTGGATGCAAGCGGTAGGCGAGCACGTCCGCCATGGTGTACTTGCCGGTGTTGCGCAGCGGTTCGGCCACGACGAGCAACACAGTGAGGTAAGCGACCAGAAAGCCGACCGAGTACATGAATCCGTCGTAGCCAAAGAAAGCAATGAGGCCGGCGATGCCCAGGAAAGATGCGGCGGACATGTAATCACCGGCGACGGCGACGCCATTCTGCCACGCGCTGACGCGGCGGTTGGCCGCGAAATAGGAAGCGGAGGAGCCCGAAAGACGCGAGGCCCAGGCAGTGATTCCCAGAGTGACGGCGATGAAGGCGAGAAAGAGAATGAGCGTGGTATTCATCGGTTAGTTTCCCTTCGCTTCGAGGTTGCCGAGATCTTTGATCACTGCTGCGGCGCGCAGATCAAATTCGCGTGCGGCGCGAACGTAGCGATAAGCGATCAGCCAGGCCACCAGAAATTGCGAGAGAGCGAAGAGGTAGGCGATGTTTACCGGGCCCCAGACTTTGCGTTGCATGAACGCGGGGAAATAGCCGACGGAAATCGGGAGAGCGAAATAGTAGGCGATGAAGAAAATCGTGGCGGGGAGGACGAAAGCTTTTTTCGCGGCGAGGAGCTTCTTGAAATCGTCGGTCTGCGCGACGCGGTTCCAGATCGAAGCATTTGCGGAAGGTGTGTGCGGTTCCGTGCCAGGCGGCGTGGGCATTTTTTCTCCTCGCCCTGATTGCAGGCGTGACGGCAGTGAGCGAATTCCGTGCGTGTGCTTGTTTCAGGGGTTGCTCCGTATCTGAGCGCCACTTATATCATAAATGTGGCGGGGGACCGCAAAACCGCGGTGGACCATATCTCAGAAATGTGAATGGCAGGTTAAAAGATTCGAACTGGCGCGCCGCGGCGGAGAAGGACTTAACAATAGAAAAAATTAGAGGTGCGGGAAGAATATCAGAGTGATGCCGATGGCGATCAGCAGGGGGCCCAGCAGAAAAACAAAACTGACGCCGAGGAGAAAGCGTACCGCGCCCTGTCGTTTCTGGGCGGCTTCCTTCGAGGGGAACACGGGCGGCGTGGATTCGCGATTGTGCAGCAGGGCGCGGAAAAAGGCGAGATACGCGAGCATCCAGAATTTGATTTCGTGGCGCGATTGCCAGAGCAAATCAAGCCCGGCGCAGATGACCAGCAGCCCGATGATACCGAAAAGCTTGGGCACGTTTATCCTCCGCGGCGAGCGGTGCGGGTAAGCAGCGGCGAAGATTCGTGGACCTCGCCGGGAATATTGGCTCGCAGTGAGGCCGGGGCGCCAGCCGGCACACCGGAAGGCTGCGACCCGGGCCGCGCAGGAATGCGTTGCGGAGAGGTCGGCGCGTGGCTTTCTACTCTCGTTTGTTGCCACGTGCGCACGATGCGCTGAATCACGGTGATGTTCGGGCCAATCGCCAGGATCCAGAGCACGAAGGCCATGCGATTCGTCAGGGCGCCCAAAATCATCAGCACCAGGCGCAAAGGCCGTTCCCAAAAGCCAACTTCGGTCGACGGCACCAAAGATTCCGCGCGCGCTTTGGCGTAGCTCACCATCACGGAGCCGGCCATCGCCGCGCCGGCGAGCATGGCGTAACCGAAGCGATTCACGTGAGAGTAATAGACCAGCAAGCCGAGAAAAAGAATCAGATCCGCGTAGCGATCGAAAATCGAATCGAGAAACCCGCCGAACATTGAGACACGGCCCTGGCGGCGCGCGACGGGTCCATCAAGAAGGTCGCAGAGTCCGGCGAGAATCATCATGCCACCGGCAGCGGCGAAGCGCCCGGCAGCAAAAAGAATTCCGGCCCAGAGATTCAGAATCAGTGCCGACCAGGTGATTACGTTGGGAGGGACGCCGGTAGCTGCAACCAGGGCTGCAAGACGTTCGATGGGCCAGACCAGGAGCCGGCCGATAGTGCGCGTCAGCATGAAAAAAGTTTCACCTGCTATTCCTCGTCGTAGATGGTGGCTAGTTCCACGACCTCGTAATCTTTCAGGCCGGCCGGAGTGGTGACTTGCACTTCGTCACCGACTTTTTTCCCGAGCAGGGCGCGGCCAATGGGCGAGCTGGTGGAAATCAGGCCTTTGGCGGCGTCGGCCTCTTCGACAGTCACCAGTTTGTACTCGATTTTAGCGCGCTTCGCAACGTCCAAAACGGTGATGCGTGAGCCGTAAGCAGCGCGGTCTTTCGGAAGGTTGCTCAAGTTCAGCATGGAGAGATCGGCCATGCGCTGGTGGAGCTGCCCGAGGCGCGCGGAGACGTAAGACTGGCGCTCTTTCGCGTATTTGTACTCGGCGTTTTCGGAAAGATCGCCGTGGGCGCGCGCGACGCTGATTTCTTTCGGCAGGTCGGTGTGCAGCTCGTGTTCCAGAAGGGCGATTTCGTCCTTCAGCTTCTTCTTAATTTTTTCGGCTAGATCAACCATTTTTCAGGGCGCCTGGAGGGGTTCGATTTAGCGGGCTCGATCCCACTCTGTTTCGTACGCTATCCCAAGGATTATAGAGGAATTGCTTGGGACACCGCAAATTAGATGGATTTGGGGGCCGAACGGATACAGCCAAAATGTCGGGGTGGAGGGAAGGTCAAGGAGGAAAACCGCGCGGGCGTGACTTGCGTTCCTCAGCGGCCGACGCTGTCTTGGATAACGGCGTTTACAGGGGGGAGGATTCCCAGGTTTCTGTAGATGGGGCGGATCAGCTTGCGGATTGCGGGGAGGCGGCTGGCGAACCAGGCGGCCCCGATGATGCAGCAGGCTCCGCTGACCATTACGGTGCGCGGGGCGCCGATCGCGTGGGCCAGCGTTCCGGCTAGCAAGCTGCCGAACGGCGCCATGCCCACGAAAGCTACGGTGTAAAAGCTCATCACGCGGCCGCGCTTACTTTCCTCGACGATCGTTTGGATGATCGTGTTGCTGGCGGCCATTTGTTGCATCAGTCCGAAGCCGCAGACCAGCATCAACAGCAGCGAAAGCCAGAGAGTGCGCGACATTCCGAACAAGATCAGGCCGGCACCGAAGGCCGCGGTGGAAATCGGGATCATTTTGCCGAGGCCCAGGACCGTTTTTCGCACTGCGAGAGATAGCGCGGAAATTAGGGCGCCGACACCCACCGCGCCCATCAGAAAACCGAGAGTGTGCGGACCGCCGTGCAGAATCGTGCCAGCGAAAACGGGCATGAGCACGGTGAACGGCCAGCCCATCAGGCTCACTACGGCGAAAAGCAGCAGGATGGTGCGGATGGGCGCGAAGCCGGAAACGTACGTCCAGCCTTCTTTCATCTGCATCAGCACGGAGTCGGTCGTACGTTTGCTGACGGCAGTGTGCGGGCGCATGGCGTAGAGCGAGGCGATGACGGCGAGGTAACTGATGCCGTCAACCAAGAAGCAATAGCCTTCGCTGGAAATAGCAATGACCACGCCGGCGAGCGACGGGCCGACCAGGCGCGCCATATTCACCATGGAAGAATTCAGCGCGATGGCGTTGCCCAGGTCTTGCTTGTCCTCGACCATCTCCACCAGGAAGGCTTGGCGGCCGGGCATGTCAAAGGCATTGATCGTGCCTTGCAACGCGCTGAGCCAGATGATTTCGTGAATGTTGATGTGGTGGCTGAGGGCGAGTGCGGCCAGCGCGAAGGATTGCAGCATCGCCAGGGCTTGCGTGACGAGCAGAACCTGGCGGCGATTCAGGCGGTCCACCCACACGCCGGCGAACGGCGCGAAAAGGAATGTGGGAATTTGTCCCGCGAACCCGACGACGCCCAGCAGGAAGGCCGAACCGGTGAGGCGATAGACGAGCCAGCTGGTTGCCAGGCGCGTCATCCAGGTGCCCATCAGGGAAATGGTTTGTCCGGCGAAGTACAGGCGGAAATTTCTGTGACGCAGCGCGCGCCAGGCGTGGGAGATGGCGGAGGGTTTACGCGCTGAAGGATTGGCGGGAGGGGCCTGGGCGCTCACGGGATTCTATTTTGCCATTCATGGAGCGGGCGGCGGGGTGCAAAGTTTCCGGAGTTGAGATTTTGTTCGTATGATTTTGGCGGCGCGAAGCCCGAGCGATTTGCGAAGTGGCGGAGAGGACTTCCGATATGCCAACCAACGCCCCAAACGCTGCCACCCAGCTTGCATCCTTCTGGCCCACTTCAAATCATAAACTGCGGAGCGTTAGGCGTGCGCTGCACGCGTGACAGGCAGGGTGAAGTGAAAAGTTGCGCCGCGTCCGGCGGCGCTGCCGGCCCACAAGCGGCCGCCGTGCGACTCAATGATCGACCGACTGATGGGCAGGCCCATACCGGTCCCGTAATCCTTGGTCGTAACGAAGGCCCTGAAGATCTGGTCCGCCTGCCCCGGGGGTAATCCCACACCGGTATCGCTGACCGAGATGAGCAGCTGACCATCGCCGGCTTCCGACTTGATGATAAGCTCACTTCCATCAGTCGTTCCCTTCATGGCATCGATGCCATTGAGCATGAGGTTCATGAAAACTTGCTGCAGCTGCACGCGGTCTGCCATGACCTTGGGAAGATCCTCAGCAAGCTCGGTGCGAATCGGGATCGAGTAGCGGTTCGCTTCGCTGCGCAGCAGGACAATCATTTCTCGAACGAGTTCATTCACATCAACAAACTCCCGCTGCGGCGCGTCCTTCTTGAACAGCGAGCTGATTCTGCCTATGATGTCAGCCGCGCGCGTTACGTCTTTGACGATTCTCGCGGCTGCTTCGCGCGCCTCCGCCACTTCGGGTTGATCGCGGACAAGCCACCGCAAGCAGGTCCGCGCGTCGGTGACTGCTGCGGAAATCGGCTGCTTGATCTCGTGCGCCAGGGAACCTGTCAGCTCGCCCATCGTGTTCACCCTATTTATATGCGCGAGATCCGACCGGGCCTGACGCAATCGTTCGCGATCGGTGACGTCCGTAATGGCACCAACGAATTTAACATCGCCCGATCCCGCTGGTATTGCGGGATGGCCCACAACGCGCACGTATTTGATTGAATCGTCGGGCATCAATAATCGTTGTTCGAAATCAAAAGCCATCTTCTCCGGTATTGCGCGATCGATGCTTTGGCGGACGAGCGCTCGGTCCTCGGGGTGGGTGCGGCGGAAAACCAGTTCCTCTGTAGGTTGGACTGACCGATCATATTCAAAAATTCGAAACGTTTCCTCTGACCAGAAGATTTCTCCGCTGGAAACATCCCAGCCGAAACTGCCTGTATGGCTGATCCTCTGCGCTTCTGCTAAATAAACTTCGCTACGCTGCAGGGCTGCTTCCGCGCGCTGACGTTGAAGTACTTCGTGGGTCAGCTCTGTATTGAGGGTCAACAGTTGGCTGGTCCGTTCCAGAACACGTTCTTCCAGTTCCTCATTCAGGCGCTTGATTTCGGCCTTCGCTTGTTTGTGCCCGGCGGTTTCGATAACGTCCCAAGTCCCGCGCCGCTTTGTTACTGCAAACTGATGTGTTCGCACCACATCCAGAATTTCAGCAGCCCCACATGCGGCGAGCGGGTAAGTGCATAGCACCGCTAGGCGCTGACCGGCGATAGCCTGATTAAGTGACTCTTCGTATTCACAGAAGTCCTTCCAGTCCTTCTTTTCGAGCCACGCGGTATCTCCGGTCACCCGTACGCCTGCATAACCTCTAGACGATGCGCGCGCGAGTTTCTCGTTCCAACCGTTAATCACTCTGTTGAGATCAAACGCGCCATCTTGGAGATACCAGTCGCGAGCCGCGACAATCTCTATGCTCTGGTCAGCGAGGTATTGATCGAAGTCAGGAACGACTCGTCTTAATGCATGCCTGGCGTCTTCCACCCTGAGGGGTTCGGCAACCACCCACAAGCAGAACTCCTGGTTCTCCAATCCAACTTTGCAGTAGGAGACAAGTGTTTCGAGGAGATCCGCTCTCGTCTCGTAGAAGAGACAAAAATGCGTACCCCAAGGCATGTCGCCGACGACATCGACTCCGGTCTTCCGCATCTCGGTAGCCATCGCGGTTACCTCCCACACTTCATCTTGGATCGGGTTAAAGCCGGTGCATTCGAGACGAAGGGAACTGCAAAACTGCAGCGTAAAATCAGCGGTGGTAACGTCGAGGATGGAGCGTCCCACAGCACCATGGCTTACCTCGCCTGGATCGCGTCAGAGCTGGGTTCAGCAACCGGCTTTCCGAAGGGAAGCATCATACCGCAAAAGCCTCAGCGCGACGGGATCAGAAGTGTTGGTCGGGCCCCGGGAGGAAGGCATCCTCGTCGCCACGACCGTATCGCCTCAGGGCAGTGATTTAGACCCGAGGTAAAGACTATGTCAACCCAATACTAGCGACGCCGAGGGCCGCGTCGAGCGACATCTTTATGCCCAAGGAATTATTCGATTCGTCTATAGATGAGTACCGGCGCGCCTGACGACTAACTTTGGAGTTGAACTCGACGTGCCCGGCAGAGCAAGGTCGTGGGAATATGTGTCTCATTTGTCTGTCTGCGCGGAAAACAGGGCGGCGGAAATCATGCATTCTAAATCAGGCTGGAGCAACGGAAACTAAGTAACGACGACACAAGAATGGCAGGCCCGCATCGCAGCAACTCGAGATTCCGCAGCAAGGAACCCGAAAACCGAGCCGGTTATCGCCCGGTTCGCCTGGGAAAACCCGGCCTAAGAATCAAGCGCGCCCCAGATGGTTCCATACTCGCAAATAATCCGCATCCGCTGGGACGCTATCCGTCCAGGCTCTCTGACCGTTTGGACTATTGCGCACGAGTTGCCCCTGATCGAATCTTTCTCGCGCAGAGGATGCCCGGCCAGAACTGGAGGACCATCACCTACGCGGCGTTTCGTCAGATTGCCAGAAGAATCAGCCAAGCACTCTTGAATCGTGGCGTTTCGGTCGACCGGCCCGTTGCGGTCTTATCCGGCAACGATCTCGAGCACGCCCTGCTGATGCATGCCGCGATGTATGTCGGAATTCCGTATGCTCCGGTTTCACCGGCATATTCGCTTGCCGTCTCGGAATTCGCACGGCTGTCTGAAATTTCAAATGTTCTAAAGCCTGGCCTCGTTTTCGCAAGCGATCTGCGGGCATTTGGCCGCGCGCTCGGCTCGGTCGAATGCGGCGGCGCGGAATTGGTGACATCTGAGCTAGCCGGCGAGTTCAACGCCACATCGTTCGGCGAGCTTGCAGCTACGCCCGAAAGCAGCGCGGTCGAGGAAGCGAACAAACAGGTCGGCCCAGACACGATCGCCAAGATTCTTTTCACCTCCGGATCCACAGGCCATCCAAAAGGGGTCATCAATAACACAGCGGATGCGGTGCAGCAACCAGGCCATGATATTGAAGATGCTTCCGTTCTTCAAAGACGAGCCTCCGGTGACGGTTGATTAGCTCCCATGGCATCACACGTTCGGAGGAAATCACAATCTGGGAACGATTTTTTACAATGGCCGCTCCCTGTACATCGATGATGGGAAACCCATTGCTGACGCCTTCGCTGTAACCGCCCGGAACCTGCATGAAATGGCGACGAACGTATATTTTAACGTTCCAAGGGGTTATGAGGAGTTGGTTGCACGTATGCGAAAAGATGATCTTCTTCGGGAGACATTTTTCAGCCGCGTTAAATTAATTTTCTATGCGGGTGCAAGCCTGCCGCAACCTCTTAAGGATGAGTTGGAACAGACCGCGGTCGAAACTTGCGGGGAGCGGATTGCTATCGTGAGTTCCTTCGGATCAACTGAGACAGCGCCGTTCGCGCTGTGCCCGGTGAAAACATCGCCGCACTCCGGTTATGTTGGCCTGCCGGCCCCAGGGGTAAAGCTTAAGCTGGTTCCTGTGGCTGAGAAATTCGAGACGCGCTGGAAGGGCCCTAACCTTACGCCGGGATATTGGAAACGAAGATCGTTGACCGCAGAGGCTTTTGACGGAGATGGCTACTACCGCATGAACGACGCGTTAGCATTTCTGGACAGCAACCATCCGGAATAAGGATTCGTATTTGATGGTCGGATAGCAGAAGATTTTAAGCTGACCAGCGGAACTGGGGTAAGGGTAGGGCTACTTCGCACCCCGTTTGTGGCTCATTGTGCGCCCTACGTTCTCGATGCCGCAATTGCAGGTCACGATCGCGATGATGTCGCGGCCCTGATCCTTCCGAACCTGGCGGCCTGTCGCGCCAAAGCCGGCTTGCCTGAAGGCGCCGCCGTGACAGGAGTCGTTGGCCATGCCGCGGTACGAGAACTGTTTGAGCAGCTACTCGGAAGCTTCGCGGCTCAAAGCGAGGGGAGTTGCAGCCAGATTGTCCGGGCGATATTGATGGCGGACCGGCCTTCTTTGGAGTTGGGAGAAATCACAGATAAAGGCTCGCGCAATCAACTCGCGACAGTTCGTAATCACGATAATCTGGTTCAGGAATTATTCGCGAAGCCGCCAACCGGTCGAGTCATCTCGATCAAGACTCAGCGAGAAGGCAGCTAGGTTGCATTTCCTAAGATTTCGGTGACGCTGACCCATCCCTTGCCCAGCGGCTCGTCCGAAGAACTACACGAAGCCGTAGCGACGCGGTCTTCCCGCCGATCAGATAAAGTTGAATCACCTCGATGTTGGCCGTTCCATTCCCGTACTCTCAAGAGAATTGAAGCCGCAGTTTTCTTCCCTTTCTTTACTACTACTGTCATTGCCTGGACAGATGTGTCCAGCCGCTGGACACGTCAACGTCTGCCCATTCCTTACGCGCTGACGCCAAAATCGGGTAAACACCGCGAATGTCGAGTCCTGCCTGCTCTGTGTTCGCTAAACGCCGTTTGGAATAGGACGTGCACGATCTGTGGAAGGGGATTCGGATATGCCGGCAGCCCACGACTTGGGCTACGGAAATAACGGTCCGGATCATCGCGGTTGGGCTAAGTAGATGTATATTTGAGCCGGATTTGTAAATGAAAAGGGAGGTTCCCATGTCAGTGCGCATTTGTGTTCTCGCAGCAGGCCTTTTGTGGGCCAGCGCAGGGTTTGGGCAGTCCGCGCACGCGGATATCGTCAACGCACAGGGACAGAAAATCGGCACCGCAGAGATACGCCCATCCGGCAGCGGCATTCGGATCGACATAAACGTGTCGCAATTGACGCCCGGGATGCACGGGATCCACGTCCACAACGTTGGCAAATGTGAAGGCCCGGCATTCGCGAGCGCGGGTCCGCATTTCAATCCGACTTCCAAGCATCATGGCAAAGATAATCCAGAAGGGCCGCACGCTGGAGACTTGCTCATGCTCAAAGTGAGTGCAGACGGGACCGGCAAGGCGTCGTTGCTGGACGCGAACGCCACACTTAGTGATGGACCAAACTCCCTTTTTCACGACGGCGGCGCCGCGCTGGTAATCCACGCTGATCCTGACGATTACAAGACGGATCCAGCAGGGAACTCCGGGGCGCGCATCGCGTGTGGCGTCATCGAAAAGTAGATCCTGCCGGGCCCGACAGAGGTGACGCCGATGGATTGGAAGGAACACGGAGTCAAGATCGTACATGCCGGCGAACTCGACACGAACACGCCACAGACGTCTGGCATGACGCGCGCCGCGGCCATCACTCATGCACGCACGGGAGCGAACCAGCTGTGGGCTGGCACGATGGTGGTGCGACCAGACGCCAAGACCGGACCGCACCATCACGGGGCGCTTGAGACTGTACTCTATATTGTGCGGGGCCGTGCACGAATGCGCTGGGGAGATCACTTGGAACTAAGCGGAGAAGCTGAGGCGGGAGATTTCATCTATGTGCCGCCTTACGTGCCGCATCAGGAGATCAACGCCAGCCCGGATGAGGCTTGCGAGGCAGTGGTAGTCCGCAACGGGCAAGAACCGATTGTCGTGAATCTTGACGTAGAAACGCCAGAGCCAGCGAGCGCGGGACATCCGGGGATGCCGTTCCATCCAAACGGCTGAGTCCGCGTGATCTAATTTACGTCGGGCGAGAACAATCCTGTCGCAACTATTTACGTTGGCTTGCCAAGCTTCACCTCAATGAACCGGCCTACTTTCGGTTTTCCGGCCGTGCTCCCGCGTTTGGCGAACTGAGACGCGTGTTGCAGCATCTTCGGAACGGCGTCGGAAGCGTTGAGTGGCTGTTACCTGATTTCATGTGTGTCAGCACTTTCCTGCGGCTGTTCTTCAGATTTCTGCCATGTAGAATTGGGGTTGTAGTCCTTAATCGCTTTCGCACGCGCAACGGTATTCTGGCCGAGATCCTTTTCATACACGACCCCATCTTTGCCCACGATGAACGTCATCACACCGGAACTGCGATATTCCGCGGGATAAGCCAGGAATGCGAACCCGCCGGTCATCTTGCCGACAACGATGAAGTTGGCTGCGCCCCCGGGAGCGTTCTGGCCCTGGCGCGTCAAGATGCGGAAGTAGTAACCGTGAAACGGTACCGGACCGCTATTTAGATTTTTCGCCAGTCCACCTTCGGAGCCGGCATTGGCAAGGAGTGGGCCGATAGGGCTCTCGAATTGATCTTGGTCGGCCAGCCAATACAGCCCGTTGTGCTTTCCCTCGTCGCTTACAAATTTCTGGGCGAATTCGTTGTGCTCTTTGGAGAAGTACTCCTTCTCCGCAGCGACCAGTTCCTGGCAAACGCGAATCGCCGACATTTCATTCTGACCAACTCGCCGCAACAGAATTTCGTTCTTGGCTGCATCCGTGTCGAAGTACCACAGGTTACCTTTGTTCACGAGCGGTATGGGCGTAGGCCAATTTTCCGCGCCGACATACAACGTGGTGGTTCCATCCGGTTCCGGCAACAGACGGTGCATTTCCTGATATTTCTGGGCGAAATTCGTGCGGGTATGTTCGTCCTCGATGTCGTCCCCCGACGAAACGATTTGCTTTCCATCTGGTCCGAGGATTTGGATCATCGCGTTTTCGTCGCCGTTCTGCGCGGCTGTGAAGAGTGCTTCGCTGGCTGCTTCCGCCGATGAGAACGTTTTCTGTCTCTGTTGCTGCGCCCTCGACGGGATTGGAAAGCACACGACCAAAAGCAACGCAACCGTGGCCAGTCTAAGAAAATTGGCGCCGTGAAAATTTCTCACGTTCAGCTCTGTCTGCAACATATGTTCTTTCTCCGTTTATAAGATTCTCAAATCGTCATAAATGGCTTGGAAAATTGATTAACGATGACCACCGCCACCGCCGTGGAATCCACCGCCTCCATGGTATCCAACGCCACCGAAGCTGGACATCCCGCGTGACGAATAGCCCCGTGAATCTCCGCCAAAACCATAGCCGCTGAAAGCGCCGGAGCGCGTGCCGCTTTGACCGCGCGGCTCGCCAAATCCACGGGCCTGACGGGTATTGCCGTTAAAGGCTCTGTTGGAAGCGCCAGAACGGTTTTCGGATTCGCCGTGTCCGCCGTAGTTTCCGCGGCTGGCGCCATTTCCGCCGCGCTCGTTGGATCCTCGGTTCACATTGTTTGCTACGCCCCGCTCGCCTCCTCCTCGGTAATAATTGTTTCGGTTGTAAAACGCGTGGCTCCCGGAGTAATACCTGTTGTGGTTGTAAACCGCGTATCCACCATGCCAATCGCATCCCCAATGGCCCCAGCCCCACCCAAAACCTCCAAAGAAGCCGATTCCGAATCCGATCCCGAAAGAAAGGTACGGGCCGTCAAACCAAATTCCGGGATACGGATACCAAAAGGGCCAGGGGTCGATGGGGTACCCGTAAACCAGCCACGGGTCGTAGGCTGGAACGTAGACGATATCGGGAGCGGCGGGCTCAACAGTGATCGTCGAAGCCTGCGTCGCTACGGTTTGCTGCGGCGTGCTCTTCAGGGTGCCTGCTTGTTGCGCTTTTTGGCGCAACACCTGGATGGCCTCCATCACAGCTTGTTGTTGGTTGTAGTAGGCGTCGCCCAGAGATGACGTCCAGGACAGGTTCTTGTCCATGTTTCCAAGGACGGATGGAAAGGCAGTGAGGGCCTTGACGCTCGGATCCCATGGTTGTTTGTCCACAGCTTGAGCCAAAGCCTCGCCCTGCAAATCAGGATGCGCCCGCAGCCACCTATCGGCCTCCACGATCTGGTCTGGAAAGGTGGTCGCCGCCAGAATCTGCGCCACAAGCGAATCCGGATATAGCGCAATCGGCGCGACGAGCCGCTGCAACTCCTCCGGAGTCTGGTGCGCGTATGCTGCCGGCTGCGCGGCCGGCGGCGGAGCCTGCGGCGGGGATTGCGGCTCTTGAGCACCTACTGGGTTCTGACCCGAGACCTGGTTTGCTGAGCATCCAGCGAATAACAGGGCCATGCACAGCAGGCCAGCCAAAATTTGTTCGCTCCATCGAGGGCTTGAAAGCCCTGTATTAATTCGCAAATTCCTCACGTACTTGAACCTCCTGTCAGTTTTGCGGCGTGGGCCGCCTCTAGACGCTGATGCGGCTTTGCCTCTTCGATAAGAGTCATCAATTCGTCCGCTATCAGTGCGTGCGATGCGCGGAACAGTTACCGCCGCGGCTAACGCAAACTCGATTCCTTTGGCAGCTCCGATACATTCCATCCGCCTCCCAGGGCCTTGACTAGCAGGACGCTCGCGTCCATGCGACGGCGCAGAATATCCGCCTCGTACCGCTGATTGGTAAGATCAGTTGTTTGCGCGATGATCACCTGCAGGTAGTTGTCGACGCCGCCGGTATACCGATTCGTGGATACCTCGAGCCACTCGTTGGCTGAAGCGGTCGCATCTCGTTGCTGTTGCGCTTCGTGTTCCAGAATGCGCAGTGCCGCCAAGTTGTCTTCCACTTCCTGAAACGCAGTCAGCGTTGTTTGGCGGTAAGTTGCCGTCAGCGCATCAAAATTCGCCCACGCGCCCTGGGACGTTGCCCTGCGGCGGCCAGCGTCAAATATCGTCTCGGTGAGCTGCGGTCCAATGGCCCACAGGGCATTCGGTGCACTGAGCAAGTTCGAGAGGTGCGTACTTTCGAACCCCGCGCCGGCACCAATACCCAGTGTTGGGTAGTAGGCAGCGCGGGCGATTCCGATCTGTTGGTTCGCTTCGGCCACGCGGCGCTCGGTTGCCGCGATGTCAGGGCGCCGCTGCAGCAGCTCGGAAGGCACGCTGGCCGGGATCAGTGGAGGTTTGAGGTCCAGCGGAATAGCCGCAAGGCTGAATTCGGCTGGCGGCTTTCCCATGAGGACGGCGATTGCGTGTTCGTAGGCGGCGCGCTGGACGGTCACGTCGGTGTCTTGCACCCGCGCGTCGTCGAGCTGGGTTTTCGCCTGAGCCACATCCGACCGAGGAGAAGCGCCGCCTTCAAAACGCGTCTTCGTGAGTTGGTAGGCGTCGGTATAGGCTTTCACCGTATTGTCCAGAATTTGCTCTTGCGTGTCGGCGCTACGGAGTTCGAAATAGTCGACGGCAAGCTCCGCGTGAAGGCTCAAGCTTGCGGTCGTAACGTCGGCTGCGCTTGCCTGCGCCTCTTCACGCGAGGCAGCGACGGTTCGGCGGATGCGGCCCCACAGGTCAACCTCGTAGGAAATATCGAGCGGAAGAATAAAATCGCCCGAACCGTTTCTGTCAACCGTCGTTGGAAATGCCGGTGTGTTGTTTGATTCCTTTACGTACTGGGCGCTCGGTCCAATTGAGATTGTGGGAAATTCCGCTGCCCGATTGAATTTAACCAGAGCACGGGCCTGGCGGAAGCGCGCTTCAGCCGCTTTCAAGTTCTGGTTCGAGACTGTTACTTGCTCCTCGAGTGTATTGAGTTCTGAATCGCCGAAAATCTCCCACCATTTTCCGCGCAGGTCTTGATCAGCAGGTTGTGCAGGTTTCCAGACACCGGCTTCCTGGAACGATTGTGGAGGTTCTTCCTGGTAGGTTGGCGGCGTGGCCACCGCTGGTCGAGCGTACTTTGGTCCGACGGTACAACCGGTCAAAAGAATCGCGCCTGACAATCCGATCCAGAGCAGGCTCCTCATTTCCCGGCTCCTTCGGCCGGCTGTTGGCTCACTTCAACAGGCGTGCCGGAAACGAGAGAGTCTGCAGGAGCCTGAATCACCAAATCGGAAGCTTGGAGTCCCGAGACGATTTCAACGGTGCTGCCATAGTCGCGTCCGATTTTGACGGCAACCAACTCCGCCTGACCGTTTCGAACGACTCCCACCTGCAGGCCCTCTCGCCGGAAAATCAGCGCGCCCACGGGAATTGTTACTGAGGGAATCTCCGTCGGCAGCTTAAGATGAACGAAGACGTACGCACCCGGCAGGAGTTTACCCGTGGGATTTTCGACA
>Ga0209274_10000483_pt1 | contig 23979 bp, 21 predicted proteins | sample HubBroMetageREF1_FD_188343 | JGI IMG/M metagenome (GOLD analysis project Ga0209274, IMG submission 188343) | Reference soil microbial communities from the Hubbard Brook experimental Forest, New Hampshire, USA - Hubbard Brook CCASE Soil... | ecosystem: Environmental > Terrestrial > Soil >...
CCATACCTTGGGGCGCCCTACACGAGCGTGACCCACCGGAGGGACAACGAGTTCACGACGACCGCGGTCGAAGAGAGACCCATCGCGATCGCGCCGGTGATCGGAAGGACATGGTAGACCGCGAGCCCGAATAGCGGGACGAGCGCTCCCATCGCCACGGGCAGCAACACGGCGTTGTACCCGACGGCCCAGGTCAGGTTCCCTCGCACCTTTCGGACGGTACGTCGTGCCACGCGCAGCGCGAGTGCGACCCCTCGGAAGTCGGAGCGGACCAGAACGACTTGACCGGCCTCCCGCGCCACGTCCGTTCCCGACCCGATGGCGATCCCGAGGTCGGCCCCGGCCAACGCCGGACCGTCGTTGACGCCGTCGCCGACGAACGCGACTCGGCGGCCGTTCGCCCGAAGACGTTCGATGAGCTCGAGTTTCCGGGCCGGGCTCATCCCGGAATGCACGTCGGTGATCCCGACGCGCTGGGCGACGACCCGAGCCGCCGCCTCGTTGTCACCGGTGACCATCACCACCGAGATGCCGTCCTGGGCCAGGGAGTGCAGAGCCTCCGACACCCCGTTCGCGACCTCGTCCACAAACCCAAGAACGCCCACGCTCACGCCGTCGCGGAGGACCACCGACCACGACTTTCCTTCGGACCCGAAACTCTCCCGCCCGGGCGCCGGGCCGCTGGACGTAGGTCCGAGCTCGTCGCGACCGGCCGCTCGAACGACCTCCACAGCGTGAGATTCGACCGTCCCGCGCACGCCTTTCCCCGGAAGCGCGCGGACCTCCACCGCCGCCGGAACGCGGACCCCGCGAACCCGTGCGGCCTCCACGACGGCGCGAGCAAACGGATGGTCGGAACCGGTCTCGACGGCCGCGGCCCACGCGAGAAGCTCATCGTTCGTCACGCCCGCGCTCGGCCGGAGGTCGGTCAGGCTCGGGTGCCCGAGCGTGAGCGTCCCGGTCTTGTCCGTAAGGACGGTGTCGATCCGCGCGGCGCGCTCGATCGCATCCTCTCCCCGGAACAGGATGCCGCTCTCTGCCGCGCGACCGGTGCCGACCACGATCGCGGCCGGCGTCGCGATGCCGAACGCGCACGGACAGGCCGTGATCGCTACGCTGACGAAGACGAGCAGCGCGATCGTGATGCCCGCCCCCCCGACCAGGAACCAGAAGACGCCCGAGATCACGGCGAGCAGAAGGACCACCGGAACGAACACCGCTGCGATGCGGTCGGCCGTGCGTTGGAGCGGCACGCGGGACATCTCCGACTCTGTGAGGAGGCGCCCGACCTGGGCGAGAAAGGTGTCTGAACCGACGCTGGCGGCCGTCACTTCGAGCAGACCGTCGCCGTTGATCGTCGCGGCCAGGACGCGGTCGCCGGGTCCTTTGGGCACGGGCATGGACTCGCCGGTGAGCAACGACTCGTCCACACTGCTATGCCCGGCAAGGACCACTCCATCGGCCGGAAACCGCGCGGACGGGCGGATCCGGAGCCCGTCCCCGGGAACCACTTCGGCCACGGGGACCGATCGTTCGACGCCGTCCCGTAGGACCTGAGCGGTCTCGGGAAGGAGCTCGTGGAGGCGACGCAGCGCGGACCCGGCGCGCGCGCGGGTGAGATGTTCGAGGTAGTTTCCGGTGAGAATGAGGGTGATGATCAGCGCGGAGGCATCGAAGTAGTACTCGTGGGGAAGGCGCGCCGGGAGCGCGAGGGCGGCGAGACTGTAGAGGTACGCCGTGGTCGTACCGACCGCGATCAGCACGTCCATGTTCCACGCGCGGTCGCGAACGGCGTCGCGTGTCCCGCCATAGAACGTCACTCCCCCGTAGACCTGCACGACCGTGGCGAGGGCGGCCGCCGCGAAGATCCCCGCCCCCGCGGAATCAGCGTAGGTCAGGACGAGGACCGCGATCGAAAGCGGCCAGACGACCGCCAGCCGCCGGAGGAGGCGGCGTTGTTCCAGTGCCGGTTCGGCGAACTGGTGGAGGCAACTCTCCGAGCAGAAGTAGTAGGTACGGTTCTCCCGGGTGAGGTGGAGCGAAGTCGATCGTTCGTCGACCCACATCCCGCAGATGGGGTCGGTCGCCATGGGGCGGAGGGTGGTCTCCCGATGCCGCGTCGCTTACGGTCCGGGAGAGCCGACCGGGTGCGTCCGCTCGAACGTTTTCTGACACCCCGTCGAACAGAAGTAGACGGTCTCCCCGCCGTACGTTCCGTGGGCGGCCGCCGTGGAGTGTTCGATGACCATCCCGCAGACCGGGTCCTTGACCTTCATCAACGACCGTCACATCGGCACGGTTTATAGGGTCCGCGCCGACTCCCGAGGCCGGACCCAAACGCCTAAGTTTGCGAACCGTTCTTGAACTCCAATGGCCCAAGAAATCACACCCGCCGCGGTTGCTGAGCAGCTGAAAAAGGGGTCGCCCCGTCTGTTGCTCCTCGACGTCCGGGAACCGGACGAGCGCGAGACGGCCGCCATCGAGCCCTCCGTGCACATCCCGATGCGGGAGGTCCCGAACCGGCTCTCCGAACTGCCGAAGGATCGCGAGATCGTCGTCTACTGTCACGGGGGCACCCGATCGGCGATGATCGCAGGGTTCCTCGAGGGCCAGGGCTACCCGCAGGTCTCCAACATGAGTGGGGGCATCGATGCCTGGTCGCGCACGGTCGACCCGAAGGTCCCGCGGTACGACTGAAGCTGCCCGCTCAAGTCTCGAGGGTCGATCGGTCCGTCCCTCGGTCGCTCAGGAGCGGCGACGCGAAACCCGGTCTTCGGGGTCGGACTCCAGCACTTCGATGTACGCCCGCATCTTCCAGTACGTCGCCAGAAACTCCTGGCCCCGAGGAGTGATGTCGTAGGCCGGACGTCCGTCCAGCTCTTCCGTTTTCAAGAGACCGAGCGCGACCAATCTCTCGACAAAGTTCCGGAGTCGATCGACGGGCATCCCCGCGCCGTACGAGACGCGCGTGATGCGCGCGGCCCCATGGTATCGCTTCACGACCTCGAGGACCGTCGCATAGAGGTCCGTCGCCTCGCGGCGCCGGGGCCCGGGGGCACCTTCCTCGCGACCGTTGAGCATGCCGCCGCCTCCGAGACTAGAGCGGGAATGCCGGCAACGTATCGACCTTCCGGGGCGGCGTCCGGACGCGCGCCCCGGACGCAATCTCTACGGACTGTGTGTAGACGACCTCGTCCGCGGAGGCTCCGTCGCTCAGGCGGACGGTTTCCCCGAAGACACGTCGGGCGGAGGACTTGTCCTCCAGTACGATGCGGCCGCCGTACACGTCCTCCACTCGGGCCCCTCGCTCGATCTCGACGGTCGCCCCGATCAGGGGGCCCTGGGCGCGCGACTTGCGTCCCAAGCGCACCGCCGCGCCCTTCAGCCCCTCTTGCGTGCTCACGACCCCGCCGACCTCCACCTTCCCGGTGAAGACCGCGCGCCGAGCCTCGAGCTTGCCACCGATCTCCAGCGCCTCTCCGGACAGGGCCTCGCCCACCGAGATCGCGCCGCCGACCTCCAGCCGCCCCGTCAACGTGAGCGAGCCCCGGACGTCGAACTTGCCGCCCACCTCGATGCGGGTACCTTGGGCGTTGCCCCCGATCCGGCCGACCCCACCGATCTCGATGGAACCGAACGTCAGGTCTTTCTCGGCGCTCAGGAAGCCACCGACCTCGATCGATTCGCCTCGCGCCTCGTCGCGGAACTCGGCAAACCCCCCGACCTCGAGAGAGCCAAAGACGAGGGGGCGTTCGGCGAGGAACTTGCCGCCGACTTCAATGGATCGGCGGACTTCGCCCCCGCCGATCCGAACGGTGCCGCCCACTTCGAGCGTATCGATGGCCACGTCCGCCAGCTCGACGGAACCCCCAGCCTCGACGTGCCGCGCCTCCAGCCGGCCCGCCAGGTGGAACTTGCCGCCCACCTCGACGGACTCGGCCGTGAGGGTCTGGGCGCCTTCGAGGACTCCGCCCACCTCGAACTTCTCGGCCTCCGCCGTCCCCCCGATCTGAAGTCGACGGTCCACGTCGACCCGTCGAGCCTTGAGCGAGCCGGTGAGCTCGAGCCCGCCGTCGTGCACCTTCACGTCCTCCGTGACCGTGAGGTTGCCGGCGATCGAGACGGTCCCGTCGTCCGAGCGGAAGCGCGCACACTGAAGGCTTCCCGCGACCTCAGCCGCACCGTCGAATCGGGCCTCCCCGGAGACCGTGACCGTGGGGTCGGCCTGGATGCGGACGTTGGCCTCGACCCGGAGGTCGCCGTCGACCGCCCCGAGCCGGACCTGGGAGTTTCGAGGAACGCGTGTTTCCGCCATGGTGTTCTCTACCCAGACCCCCCTCTATACGAATAGGTCACGTCTAGTGAACACCGGGACCGCGGGCCCCGTCCCCGAAGCCCATATCCCCGGGGTCCTTCGGGGGAGGCGTGAACGATTCCCTCGGTCGCATCCGGGACGAGGTCGTCGCCTGCACTCAATGCCCCCGGCTGGTGCGATACCGCGAACGCGTCGCCGCGGAAAAGAAGCGGGAGTTCCGCACCGAAACGTACTGGGGAAAGCCGGTGCCCGGATTCGGGGACCCGAATGCCCGCCTCGTCGCGGTCGGATTGGCGCCGGCGGCCCACGGGTCGAACCGAACGGGCCGGGTGTTCACGGGCGACCGCTCGGCGGCGTTCCTGGTCCGGGCGTTCCACGCCGCGGGCTACGCGAACCAGCCGAGTTCGGTGCGACGGGGTGACGGTCTTCAGTACCGGGACCTGTACCTGACTGCGGCGGTGCGCTGCGCACCCCCGGATAATCGCCCGACCCCCGTCGAACGCGCGAACTGCGCGCCGTACCTCGAGCGCGAGCTCCGGGCGCTGACCGAGACCCGGGCGATCCTCGCGCTCGGCGGATTTGCCTGGGACACCGTGCGCGACGTCGTCCCTCGGGTCTACGGCGGCTCCCGTTCCGCGACCCCGTTCTCGCATGGAGCCTGTGCGGTCCTCGGGCCCGGACGACCGTTGCTCTGGGGCTCCTACCATCCCAGCCCACAGAACACGAACACCGGGAAGCTGACGTTCCCGATGCTGGTCGAGCTGCTGGAGCGGATCCGTCGGTCGTCGGACACCCCGGTCGCCTCCGAACGTCGGCAGGCTTAACAGGGCGAACGGGTGGCCGAGCGCATGGCCATCTTCGAGGTCCTAGAGCGGGACGGGCTCGCCCGTCGGGGGCGCCTCGAGACGCCGCACGGGCCCATCGAGACCCCCGCCCTCCTGCCCGTCATCCACCCGGATCCCGCGCGGCAGCCGGTCTCCCCGAGCGAGATGAGAGAACGGCTGGGCGTTCGAGCCGTGATCACCTCGGCCTACATCACCTGGAGAACGCCGCCCCTGCGCGACGTCGCGGAACGCCGGGGGATCCACGAGCTCCTTCGATTCGACGGCCCCATCATGACGGATTCCGGGGCGTTTCAACAGCACGCGTACGGGTCCGTCGAGGTCGGCCCCGAGGAGATCGTGGCGTTCCAGAGTACGATCGGATCCGACATCGCCACCGTCCTCGACCTGTTCACGGAGCCCGAGACGTCCCACGAGGACGCCGACGCGGCGTTGTCCACCACCCTCGAGCGGGCCGGCGCGGCCCGGAAGGCCCGCGCCGGTCTCCTCGCCGTGCCGGTACAGGGCGGCGTCCATGACGACCTGCGGGCTCGCTCGGCGACCGGGGCCTCCGAGCTCGCCGACGTGCTCGCCGTGGGCGGCGTCGTACCGCTGTTCGAGCAGTATCGATTCCCCGAACTCGCCCGCGTGCTCGCCGCGACCCGGCCGCATCTGAATCCGGGCGCCGCGGTCCATCTGTTCGGCACCGGACACCCGATGACGTTCGCCTTCGCCGCGCTCTGGGGAGTCGACCTGCTCGATTCGTCCGCCTACCACAAATTCGCCCGTCGCGGCAGCCTCCTGTTCCCGGAAGGTACGGTAGCGATCGACGACCTGCGGGAGGAGGTCTGCCGATGCTTCCTCTGCGCCGAAATGTCCCTCCCCGAGGTCGCGAAGCGGCCCGCCGCCGAACGCGAGCGACGGATCTCGTTCCACAACCTGCTGACTTCGATCGAGGAGGTCGGACGCGTGCGTCAGGCGATCCGCGACGGAACGCTGTGGGAACTCGCCGAGCGCCGGGCGGGCGCGCACCCCGCGCTACGGGCGGGCCTCGATGAGGCGAAACGGCATGCCGACGTATTCCTTCCGACGGAACCCGTCAGCCGCCGTGCATTCCGCGAGATCGCCCCGGAAAGCCGAGATCGTCCGGCGGTCGTCCGATTCCGCCGGCGCGTGGAAGCGTACGCGCGGGAGCTTCCGCTGCCGGAACGGGTGTCCCGGGTGCCGCTGCGCCCGGAATACCTCGGACGTATCCCCACCCACGACCGGTCGGACCGGGTGATCGCGTGGCGGTGCGATACTCCGCTGGGTCCGGTGCCCCTCGAGCTCACCGACCTCTACCCCGTCGGTCCCTACCTCGGTATCCAAGAATTCTCCGACCCGCCCCGGCATCGACCCCCCTCCGCGGTCTCGGCCGAGCTGCGCGAGCGCGAGACGTTCGTCGCGGACCTCGAACGGGATTGGACGGATGAATGGACCCGACGGCAGGTCCAGGGACTCCTCACCTGGGAATACGGCCCCGTCGTGGCCGAGGCGCTCGCCTCCACGGTTCGGGGCGAGCGCTCGCGACGCACCGGCCGTTTGAGGGCGATCGTCGCCGATGGCCGGCCGCTCTTCGTGATCGGCACCGACGGCGTGGCGCGACCCACGTTCTTCGGCGCTACGCAACTTGCGCCGCTCCTCACCGAGGACCGGGCCCGCGTCGTGGTCGCCGACGACGCCGTTCCGTTCGTCTCCCATGGGCGGAGCCTGTTCTCGAGGTTCGTCGTGCGGGCCGATCCGGAACTCTCGCCCGACGCGACGGCCCTCCTGGTCGACCGGGCGGACTCACTGCTGGCGGTCGGACGGCTGATCCTGGCGCCCCACGAGATGCCTCACCTCGCGCGGGGGGTCGCGGTCCGCGTGACGGCGCACCGTGCCGCACCCGTGCCGACGGATGGGGACTCCGAGTCCGAATCGTAGCGGCGAACCGGGCGCGATTCGTCAGAACGGGTGACGCTTATGTGCCGAGCGTGGGTAGCGCGCGGAATGCGGGCCCGCGGGGCGACTCGATGACGAGGACATTCCTGCTCCTCCAGCTCGACAGCGAGGGCGCACCGTACTCCGAGGTCGCCGACCTCCTCGAGGACCTGGGGTTCCGGCCGGAGACCGAGGGCTACGACTTCCTCTACGACTGGGGTCGCCCGGCGACGCTCCGGGAAACCCTCGACTTCGCCGACCGGATCCAGGAAGCGCTGCGGGGCAAACGCGTCGGTTTCCGGATCGAATCGACGGAGGAATAGGCCGAATCCGGGCTCCCGCGAATTCGCGGGTCCCGCCCGTTATAACGCTCACTTCGTTCGACCGGCGATGGTGGTACTGGGGATCGAATCGACGGCGCATACCGCGTCGGTCGCCCTCGTCTCCGAACGCGCGGAGGTCCTCGGGATCGCGTCCGACATGTACCGCCCCCCGTCGGGCGGGATCCACCCGCGTGAGGCCGCGAACCACCATGTCGACGTTCTGCCGGATCTGGTCCGCCGGGCGCTCGACAGCGCGCACGTCGAACCGTCCTCGGTCGACGCCGTCGCCTTCGCGCAGGGACCCGGGCTCGGGCCCTGCCTGCGGGCGGGTGCGACCGTCGCCCGGATGTTGTCGCTCGCGTGGGAGAAACCGCTCGTACCGGTCAACCACTGTGTGGCCCACGTCGAGATCGCCCGAGTTTTGAGCGGCCTCGACGACCCCCTTCTCCTGTACGCGAGCGGAGGAAACACTCAGGTCATCGCCTACGGCCGGGGGCGCTACCGCGTGCTCGGGGAAACGCTCGACATCGGGATTGGCAACTTCCTGGACAAGCTCTGGATCGAGCTCGGAGGGACGTTCCCCGGCGGTCCGGCATTGGAACTGGAAGCACGCAAGGGGTCCGAACTCTTCGACCTCCCGTACTCGGTGCACGGGATGGACGTCGCATTCTCCGGACTCCTCACCGCGGCGTTGGCGCTAGACCGGAAGGGCGTGGCGCGGTCCGACCTCGCGTACTCGGTCGAGACCACGGCGTACGCGATGCTCACGGAGATCACCGAGCGTGCGCTCGCGCATCGACAGCGCGACAGCGTCGTCCTCGGGGGCGGCGTCGCGTGCAACGAACGCCTGCGCTCCATGGTCCGCACGATGGTCGAGGAGCGCGGCGGAACGATGTTCGCTCCCCCCCGCGCGATGTGCGTGGACAACGGCGCGATGATCGCGTGGACCGGTTCGTTGGCGCTCGGCGCCGGACTCATCGTACCCGTCGAGGCGTCGGCGGTGCAGCCCCGCCAACGGACCGACCTCGTCCCCACCCCGTGGCGCTCCGGATGATGTTCCGTCTGTCTCGTTATTAGCCGCACCGACCTCCTCGACCTGTGGAAGACGTCGACGTCCTGGTCGTCGGCGGCGGACCGGCGGGGAGCACCGCCGCCTTTCGATTGGCGGAGCGCGGGCATTCGGTCCAGGTCGTCGAGGAACATCCGAGAATCGGTCAGCCGGTCCAGTGCGCCGGCCTCGTCTCCCAACGGGTGCTGGACCTGGCGGGGTCAACCTCGTTCGTTCGCACGGCGGTCCGCGGCGCGACCGTGTTCGGTCCGTCGCTCGGGTCGGTGGCCTTCAAGGCTCCCGAGCCCCGGGCGTTCGTCATCGACCGGGCCGGGCTCGACGTTTACCTGTCCGAGCGCGCCGCCCGGGCGGGGGCGGTCGTTCGGACGGCGTTGCGATTCGACGGCGTCGTCGGTCGAGCGAATGGGCGCACGACGGTTCGGCTCACGGGCGCCGATGGTTCCGTCCTCGAGATCGCCGCCCGCCTCGTCATCGGCGCCGACGGAGTCTCCAGCGCGGTGGCGCGGGCGTTTCGCCTGCGCCGGCCGGTCGAGATCCTCCCGGCGTACGAGGCGGAGTTCCCGAAGAGTCCGGGAGATGTCGACCAGGTCGAAGTGTACCTGGGCCGACGGTTCGCGCCTGGCCTTTTCGGATGGTGGATTCCCGATGGCCGGGGCGGAGCGCGGGTGGGCATCGCCTGCGACGCGGATGGGACGAGCGCGCGCGTCTACTTCGGCCACCTGCTCGACTATCTGCAGCGACGATTCGGAGAGCGGTTGGTGAACCCGAGCGCCGTCCTCGTCTCGGGGATACCGATCGGAAACGTCCCGAAGACCCACGGGGCGGGGGTGATGCTGGTCGGCGACGCCGCCGCGCAGGTCAAGCCCCTTTCCGGGGGCGGGATCTTCACCGGCATGCGCTGCGCAGAGATCCTCGCCGGGGTCGCGGACGCGGCGCTTCGGCGCAACGACCTCTCGGAGGCCGCCCTCGCGGCGTACGATCGGCTCTGGCGCGCCGAGCTCGGCGAAGAGTTTCGAAAAGCGCTCTATCTCCGGCGGATCCTGACCCGGCTCAACGACGCAGATCTCGACGGGATCGTCGCAGCCCTCCAGGGAGCGGAGCTGACGTCGACGATCGTAGTGTTCGGGGACATCGACTTCCCCACGCACGTCGCCGGACAGCTTCTGCGTCAGTCGCCGTCCTTGGTGCGCTTGCTCCCCAAGGCGTTGGGGGCCTGGTGGTCGACGTCCGCGCTGCGGATCCCCGAGCTTGACGAAGGACCCCTTCGGAAGTAGACCCACGCTCCGACGCCCACCAGCAGGAACGCCGCCCCCAGGACGCCCGCGAGCAGCCACGGGAACGCCGACTCTTCGACGAGGACCGCCGTCTCCGGGAGAACGCCCGACACCCCGAGGGTCGTCAGATTGAGCGTGGCGCTGCCGTTCGGCAGTTCCGTCGCGGCGGCCCATTCCGCTGCCGTGAACCAGCCTCGGGACTCGAGTAGGTAGGTCGTCGAGTTCGCCACGAACGAGAGGGAAGCGCGTATCGCGAACGTCCCGCTCGGGGTGGTCGCCGAGGAGGCGACCGAGACCGACCCGTGGTAGGTCCCGTGACTGTCGAGCAGCGGCACCGAAACGACGACCGTGCTCCCGGACCCCGACGCGTTGGAGAGCACCGGGGCGCTCGCGACCGGGAGCACCGAGGTCGCGTTGCCGGGGAAGCCGTTGAACGCGTAGACCTCGAGGCTGAGTGTGGCCGAGGTCATCTCGACCGAGAGCGGGTCGCCGAGGGTGAAGGTGATCGACCCCGAACTTCCCGGAGCCAAGTACGGGGCGGAGAGATTGCCGAGGAACCCGCGGTCGTCCGCCAACGGAAGGGGCGGGTAGGTCGACGCCCGCGCGCCGGGCAGCCAGACCACCACCACGAGAACGACGGCGAGCGCGACGACGCTCGGGACGCGGACCCGTGCCCCGCGGTCTCGGTTACGCACCGGGTTCCTCCGGAAACCGCCCGCTCTCCGCGAGCGCGACGAGTCGCCGGATCCGTTCGACCGCCTGTCGTCGTCCGCGCCGTCCGCCCGGCCCGAGGAGTCCGGCTACGGCCCGGCGCCCCGAGTCCTCGACGGCGCTGGCCTTGTAGAGCGCGCGGGCCAAGGCCCGGGGCCGTCGGGTCAGCTCGACCGCGTCGAGGTCGGCACGCAGCTCCTCGCGTTCGGTGAGCCGGTCCGCGAGGAACGCGAGGACCGGATCCCAGCGCATCAGCCGCGACAGGGTCCGGAAGAACGTGAGATAGCGGCCGTCGAGCTCGCGGATGTGGCCGAGCTCGTGGGCAACCACCGCTTCCTGCTCGTCGGGCGACAGCCGATCGATCAGCCCGTCGGAGAGGAGGATCACATCCCGGCGGCGGACCAGCGCACGGCCACCGGACTCGAGCAGGGTGAACGAGAACGCCTCGATCTTGGCGGACGGGAACGCGAACAGGTCGGTGGGCGTTTCCGTACGAGGGAGTCGGGCCGGCCAGTCCAGGGCCCGCGGACGCAGGATCGCGAGGAACCCCCGGCCCACGGCCTGGCTCAGGACGAACGCCGTCAGGAAGACCGCGAACGCGCCGAGCGCGCCGGCGACCCAGAGGGTCAGGAACCGGGGTTCGAAGATGATCCACGGTTCGTTCGCGAGACGGACGACCGCGCCCCACCGGCCGTTCGACAACACCCACGCGAGGCCGGTCGTCGCGAACAGCGCCCAGAACCCGAGGAACGCGACCGCGAGGCGGAAGACCACCGTGGACGTCGAGCGACGGTACGCGAGGAGTAGGCCGACGCCGACGCCCACCCACGCGAGGACCGGGATGTAGAGAAGCCCGACGACCGGAGCCGCCACGGCGACCGTCCTTCGGGTCAGTCCAACCCGAGGCGACGGCGAAGCTCCCGTTCCTCGGACGGATTGAGCTTCGCGATCTCCTCGTTCAAGTGGACGACTCCCGCGGGGCCGAACATAGCCACGACCCCCTTAAGGAGATTGATGAGGTACTTTTGCTCCACTTCCGCGGGCCGATAGACGTACCGCTCCCCGCCGCGACAGGTCTCGCGCCGGCGCCGGACCAGTCCCTTCTCGAACAACCTCGAGAGGATCGTCGCGACCGTGGTGTAGGCGAGGCGGGTGCCTTTCTTCTCGAGGTGCTTGCGCACGTCCCGAGCCGGGGCCTCTTCGAGGTCCCGGAGCGACGACAGAACCTCGGTCTCGAGCGCTCCGATCATCGCCGTTCGCCCCGGAACCAGCCCCGGACGTGCCTTAAGACATCGGGCGGAGAGGAACGAACGAGTACGAACCAACCGAACTCTCGGAGCTGCCCCGAGAGCAAGGGTTTAGGAAGGCGTCCCCTTCGCGGGCCCCGTGCCCGCGGCCGAGTCCGGACCGTCCTCGGTCCTCGACCTTGTGGGAAACACGCCCCTCGTTCCGTTGCACCGTGTCACTCACGGGCTCCCGTACCGAATCCTCGCGAAGATGGAGTTTCTGAACCCGGGCGGATCGGTCAAGGACCGGATCGGGGCGGTGATGATCGACGACGCCGAGAAGCGGGGCCTCCTCAAGCCCGGGGGAACGATCGTCGAGGCGACGAGCGGGAACACCGGCGTCGGTCTCGCGCTCGTCGCCGCGGTCCGGGGATATCGCGTGGTCTTCGTCTTACCGGACAAGATGAGCTCGGAAAAGATACGGCTCCTGCGAGCGTATGGAGCTCGAGTCATCGTCACGCCGAGCGGCCTCGCGCCGGATCACCCAATGAGCCACTATTCGGTCGCCCGGCGTCTCGCACGGGAACTCCCGGGGGCGTACTATCCGAACCAGTACGAGAACCAGGGAAACCCCGAGGCGCACTACCGCACCACAGGACCCGAGATCGACCACGGGGTCCCGGAAAACCTTGGGGCCGTGGTCGGGACCGTGGGCACGGGCGGCACGATGAGCGGGATCGGGAGGTACTTCAAGGAACACCGACCGAGCGTCCGCATCGTCGCCGTGGACCCGGCCGGATCGATCCTGGGGTCGTACTTCCGCACCCACGAGCTCTCGAAAGCGACGCCGTACCTGGTGGAGGGGATCGGCGAGGACATGATCCCGAAATCGATCCACTTCCAGTACCTGGACGAGTTCGTCGAGGTGACCGACGGCGAGTCGTTCCTCATGGCGCGTCGCCTCGCCCGAGAGGAGGGGATGTTCGTCGGCGGGTCGGCCGGCTCCGCCGTAGCGGGGATGGTCCGCTGGCTCTCCAAGCGTCCGCTCCCCGAGGGCGCGACCGTGGTCGTGATCCTGCCGGACTCGGGCGACCGATACCTCTCGAAGTTCTATTCCGACGACTGGATGCGCGAGAAGGGATTCTTGGACATCGGCTCGACGGCGCGGGACCTGCTGTCCCGCAAGTCCGGGACCCCTCACCTCATCTCCGCGGACCCGACGACGGTCGTCCGCGACGCCCTCGCGGTCCTGCGACACCACGGGATCTCGCAGATGCCGGTGCTCGCGGGTACCCAGAACGTCGGGAGCTTGCAGGAGGACGAGATCCTCCGGAGGGGCCTCGCGGACGAGACAGTGCTCGAGCGCAGCGTCGCGGCCGTGCTCCAAGCGCCGTTCCCCGAGGTCACGGCCGACACCCCGGTCGCGGACGTCCTCCACCGATTGAAGGAAGAGAAGGTGCTCCTGGTGCGGGACCCGGCGACCGGCACCCCGATCGGCCTGCTCACCCGGCACGACCTGGTCGCCTTCCTGTCGGAACAAGGAGGGACGCATGCGGTTTGACACCCGGCTGATCCACGCCGGTCAGCCCGCCGACGCGCTGACCGGAGCGGTCAATCCGCCGATCTACCTGTCCAGCACCTTCCGACAGTCGGCGCCCAACAAGAACCAGGGATACGTCTACAGCCGGTCCGCTAACCCCACCCGTCACGTCCTCGAGTCCGCGCTCGCGGCCGCGGAGTCGGGAGGTGCCGGCCTCGCATTCTCGTCCGGGCTGGGGGCGCTCACGACGTTGCTCGAGGCGTTCCCGAGCGGCAGCCGGATCGTGTCGGTCGACGACCTCTACGGCGGGACCTGGCGGTTGTTCGAACACCACCGTCGCCAGTTCCAGGTACGGACCGACTACGTCGACATGACCGACCCCGCGCGCGTGGGAGCCGCCCTGCGGGAAGCGAAGACCGACCTCGTCTACGTCGAGACGCCGACGAACCCGCTGCTGCGGCTGGTCGACCTGCGCGCGGTCGCGAAGCTGGCCCACCGCGCGGGTGCCGTCCTCGCGGTCGACAACACATTCGCCTCGCCCGCCAACCAGCGGCCGATCGAGATGGGCGCCGACATCGTGCTCCACTCCACCACGAAATACCTCGGGGGCCACTCCGACATCATCGGGGGCGCCCTCGTACTGCGACGGGCGAAGGACGCCGAGCGGTACGCGTGGCTGCAGAACGCCGTCGGTGCGGTTCCGAGCCCGTTCGATTGCTTCCTGGTGCTGAGAGGAATGCACACCCTCGGTGTCCGAATGCGAGCCCACGAGGCGAGCGCCCGCGCGGTCGCCGAGGTACTGGAAGCTCATCGAAAGGTGCGCGCCGTATACTATCCCGGGCGACCGAGCCATCCGCAGTACGCCCTGGCGCGGCGCCAGATGGACGGCTTCGGCGGTATCGTCAGTCTCGAGGTGGTCGGTGGGGAGAAGGGGGCGCTCCGATTCCTTCGGGGGGTGAGGGTGTTCACCCTCGCCGAGAGCCTGGGAGGGGTCGAGTCGCTCGTGGACCATCCGGCATCGATGACGCACGCCAGCGTCCCGCGCAAGGAACGGGAGGCCCACGGAGTGACGGGCGGCCTGATCCGTCTGTCCTGCGGCATTGAGGATCCCGCGGACCTGGCGGACGACGTGCGTCGCGCCCTCGGGAGGCTCTAGCGGTGCGTCGGGTCACTCTGTACGACACTCTCACCCGAGATACGCGGGTCTTCGCCCCGATCGTCCCCCCCCGCGTGGGCCTCTACGTCTGCGGCCTCACGCCGTACGCCGCGGCCCACGTCGGCCACGGACGGACCTTCGTGATCTTCGACGTCGTCGCCCGTGCGCTCCGTCGCTGGGGCTACCGCGTCTTCTACGTCCAGAATGTCACCAACCTCGACGACAAATTGATCGCGCGGGCGGCCGAGAACAACGACGACCCGCTCGCCCTCGCCGACCGCCAGTTCCACTCCTTCCTTCGGTCGATGGACCGACTCGGCGTACGTTCGGTCAACTACTATCCGTACGCCACCGACTACATCCCCGAGATCCAAGAACAGACCCGGCTGCTCGTGGAGAAGGGCTTCGCCTACGTCACCGACGACGGATCGGTCTACTTCGCCGTCGGGAAGTTTCCCAAGTACGGGAGCCTGTCGGGGCAGAAGGTGTCCGCCTTGCAGCCCGGGGCGCGCGTCGAGGTCGACGTGCGCAAGCGCGCCCCGGAGGATTTCGTGATCTGGAAGGCCGCGACGCCGGGCGAGCCGAGCTGGGAAAGCCCGTGGGGACCCGGACGACCCGGTTGGCACATCGAGGACACGGCAATGACCGGTCGTCTCCTCGGCGCCCGGTACGACCTTCACGGCGCGGGCCTCGACCTCATCTTTCCCCACCACGAGGCCGAGATCGCCCTCTCCGAGTCGGCGACCGGGGAGGCGCCGATGGTCAACTTCTGGATGCACACGGGGCTCGTCGCCATGACCGGGGAGAAGATGTCGAAGTCGCTCGGGAACGTCTCCTCCCTCGAGCAGGCGATCGACGACTTCGGGCCGGGCGTGCTCCGATTCTATTACCTGAACGCGCACTACCGCAGCCCCGTCGACTTCCTCCCGGGAAAGAGTCTCGAGGAAGCCCGCGAGGCGTACGAGCGCCTCGCGGCGCCGTCGGATCGGCTCGGAGAGCTGCTCGACCGCGACGGGGGGGAGCGGGCCGGCGACGACCTTCCTCCCGAGCTGTCCCGCGCGTCCGAGGAGCTCGTCGAACGGCTGGACGCGACCCTGGCGGACGACTTCAACACCCGGGAGTCGATCGCGCTCCTGTTCGGCTGGACGCGGACCCTGTCGGACCTCTTGGCCAACCTCGAGCATCTCTCCGGGGAATCGCTCGAGACCCTCGCGGCGCCCTACCGGTGGGCGGAAGAGACGCTCGGGTTCTTCGAACGGTCCAAGGCGGCCCGCTCCGGGGCGTGGGCGGCGGTCGTTCCGCTCCTCTTGGCCGCACGCGCTCGTGCCCGCTCCCGCGGCGACTTCGCCGAAGCCGACCGCATCCGGGACGAGCTGAAGGGCGCCGGCGTGCTGATCGAGGACAGCGGGAACGACACGCGGTGGGAGTTCGCCGAACCGGAGTGAGGGATCGGTGCGAGGATTCGGTTTCTCCGAGCACGGCGACCTGAGCCGGCTCGAGTTTGTGGAGATTCCCGAGCCGCCTCCGGGCCCCGGGGAGGTACGGGTCCGAATCCGGGCGGCGGCGTTTAACCGGCTCGACCGGTTCACGCTCGCCGGGATCCCGGGAGTACCGGTCCAACGACCGCACGTGTTGGGCTCCGACGGCGCCGGAACGGTCGACTCGTGGGGCGACGGCGTGACCGGCTTCGCCCTAGGGCAACCCGTGCTCATCAACCCCGGTCTCTGGGACGGGACGTGCGACGCTTGTAGACAGGGGCACGAGTCCCTGTGCCGAGGGTACCGGATCCTCGGGGAGCACACTCAGGGGAGCGCCACCACGTTCGTCGTCGTGCCCGCCCGAAACGTCCACCCGCTGCCCCCTCGACTTTCCTTCGTCGAAGCCGCGGCGGCTCCCCTCGTTTTTCAGACCGCCTGGCGGGCGATGAAGACGGTCGGAGCCGTCGCTTCGGGCGAACGAGTCGCCGTGATCGGCGCGGGGGGAGGGGTGCCGACCGCGGTCGTGCAGGTCGCGAAACTACTGGGTGCCCGGGTGGTCGTCGCCTCGCGATCGGCCGAAAAGGCGGAACACGCGCGCGCGCTTGGCGCAGACGACTCGGTCGTCTTTGACGAGACGGAGCACCCTCTCGACCGGGTCCTGTGGAAGTGGAGCGAGAAGAACGGGGTCGACGTCATCTTCGACTCCGTCGGCGCCCCCACCGTCCCGAAGTCGGTTCGGGCGCTCGCCCGGGGGGGTCGAGTCGTGGTCATCGGGGCGACGGCCGGTCCGCTGGTCGAGGTCGACCTGCGGACGCTATTCTGGCGACAAGGGTCGATTCGCGGGAGCACCATGGCCGATGCCGGGGAGTTCGAGGAAGTGCTCGCCCACCTAGCGGCGGGTCGACTCCGGCCCGTGGTCGATTCGGAGCGGCCGCTGGCGGACGCGGCCGACGCGTTCCGTCGCTTCGACGCCCCGGACCTGTTCGGGAAGGTGGTGGTGACCCTTCCTCCGGAATAGAGACTCCGGACCCAAAATACGAGCCCGGCCCTATCGTAGCGGGACACAGGATTCAAATAGGGGAATACGGCCTAATATCGGCCGTGAGACGTCAAATGGGTAGCCCCTCACAGGCCGGGGGACCTGCGCGAACGACCCGTCATTGGATCGCCCCGGGCCTTGCAGTGGGGGTGGTGCTCCTGTTCCTCGTCAGTGGCCTGTTCGTCGCGGTGGCCCCTGCCTCCGCCCCGGCGTCCGCTCACGGTCCATCCTCGGCCCCTGCGCCGGTCGCCTCCCCCCGGGCCGCCGTGAGCCCGGCCATCGTCACCCACGGGGACCTCGTGGTGAGCGCCGGCCAGACGTACACGATCGAACCCCTCAACGGCTCGAACCGCTCGGCGGTCTACTACCAGGGCGGCAACATCACCGTGCTCCCCGGTGGCACGCTGAACGTCACCGATGTGAATCTCACCTTCGTCCAGTTCGTGTCGGACGTCGGGACCCCCATGCAGCGCCTTTCACACATCTACAAGTTCACGGACGCGGGCACGGTCAACTTCAACAACGCGAACCTCACCACGGACCTCGGTGTGATCAACGCGTGGGCCAAGCTCAACGTCTCAGTCACCGGCCAGATGAACCTCTGGGACTCCCAGTTGAGGTTCCCGGGCTGGGTCACGGTCTCGGGCGCGTCGGCCGAGCTGACGCTCAACAACTCCTCGCTGACCGCAAATCCCGCGGTCACGGGTCTGCTCGGCCTGGAGCCCTCGGCGATCTGGGGCGACACCGATTATGCGGCCTCGCTCGTCGTGACGGGAGGAGCCAAGCTGAACCTGTTCGGTAGCAGCCTCAACAACACCTATGCCGACAACACCGCCGCGTACGGGATCCCCGGTCCGGCGCCCCTGACCGCCACGAACGTCCCGGTGCAGGGGGGCGGGACGACGATCACCCAGTTCGCCACGCCGACCGACTCCGCGAACCTGAGTCTGGACTATCTGTACTACCCGGTCGGGATCGCCGGCGGCAACGTGCAGGTCTTCTACAACAACACGAACGCGCTTCCGAGCACGACCAACGTTACGGCGACCTACGCGGGCACCGGATACCCCCTCGGCCCGCTCTTCCTCAACAACGCGACCTCTCAACAGGCGACGATCGCGTTCACTCCGGCGCTCACGGCCGCGATCAGCAACCTGGGTCTCTTGGCTTTCCTGAACAACACGGGAGATTTCGGCCTCCCCTCCCATATCGGGCTCACGTTCTCCGCGCCGGCGGGCGGGGATGTGCTCCTGTCGACGGTCGCGATCGTCGTGACCCCGCCGCTCCAGTACAACATGGTGGCGTCCGGCGCAGGGACGACGGTTTCCAGCGTGGACTCCCGGCTCGACCTGAGCTTCTACAATCTACCGGCGAATCCGGTGTCGCAGGTCTACCCCTACCCCTGGGCCTCGAACAAGTTCTGGTTCACGGGCGGTGCCGTCGGCTACCTCGGAAACCTCTCCGTGACCGGGAGGATCCCGGGCGTGTACTCGACCTCCGCGATCCTTACCGACGCGGCGAGCACGGTCTACCTGTTCCGGTGGGCTGACTTCAACCTCACCGGCTCCGTCTTCAAGTCTTCGATCGAGGGCGTCGCCGTATCGTCCTTCTACGCCTACAACAACGACCAGACGAGCAACGCAACCGTCAACGCGCTCAATGCGTTCAAGACGTCCAACGCCGCCATCTGGGGCTACCTGGTCTTCTGGGATTTCGAGCACGGGGCATCGTCCTACGGGGTCTCGAACTCTTCCGGGCACGCGTCGGTCCTTCTCGCCTCCTCGGAGATCACGAACGGGAGCTTGCCGAGCGGCATCTTCCTCGGCGGCTACCACATCGGACTCACGGTCCCCTCGGCCACGACCGGCGCCCAATGGCTGACGTTCGCGGTCAAGCCGTATCCGACGGGGGTCGCGAACGGAACCGCCGGGTGGGGCACCGCCGACATGCTGAACGTATCGGTCATCCTCGCGCCGCCCGTCGTGCGGATCGTCTCGATCTCGTCCCCTCCGAGCACGCTCAACCTCAATGACCTCTACGCCTCGACGGGGATCCTCTACATCAACGGCCCCGGACACGCGACCCTCATCGTGACCGCCCTGCCCGTGGGCGGCGGAAACCCGGTCGTGCTCGCGGAGTCTTCCACCCTGAGCAACGGCACCTTCGACATCCAGTGGATCGCCCTCTCAGGCGCCCTTCAGCCCGGGGCGACCTACACGCTGAACGCGACCGCCGGCTACCAGGGCTCGATCTCGGCCGTCACGTTGCCGGGCACCTACTACGTCCCGTCGACGACCTCGACCTCGGGATTCCTGTTCCAGACGTTCCTCGGGCTTCCGCTCTGGCTCTGGCTCGCGATCGCCGCGGCCGCCATCGTGGCGATCTGCGTCGTACTCCTGCTCTTCCGGCGCCAGGCCGCCGGCAAGCTGGTCGAGTGCGGGGAATGCGGCGAACTGATCCCCGAGGACGCGACCGTCTGTCCGAAGTGCGGTGCGGAGTTCGAGACCGACCTCGTGCGCTGCAGCCGGTGCTCCTCCACGATCCCCGCCGACTCGCAGTTCTGCCCCGAGTGCAGCGCCCAACTGCTCGGGAAGCCGGGCGAGGGCGAGTCCGACCCCGAGCGCCAGGCGTATGCCGACTTCACCGAGAAGTTCCGCGCCGACGCGAAGAAGGAGCTCGGCGAGAACTACACGGAGAGCTCGTTCTGGGACTGGTGGAAGCGCCAGCCGACCTACGTTCCGTTCAGCCAGTGGAAGGTCCAGCAGACCAAGGGAACCCCGCGCGCCGGCATGAGCGAGCCGCCGGTGGGTTCGCAGGTCGCCACGGACGCCCCCCCGCTCGCGCCGGGTCAGGCCCCGCCCAAGGGCGGGGCCGCGGTCCCGCCGCCCGCCGCGGCGGCGCCGGGGGCGGGCCCGGGCTTCACCGCCCCGCCGAAGGCGGCCGCGGCTCCGGTCACCGCCTCGGGCGGCGCCCTCAAGCCGTGCCCGAACTGCGGGAAGGAGATCCCTCCGGAATACCTCGTCTGTCCCTTCTGCGGAGCGGTCACCCAGTAGGCAGCGCACCCCGGGCGCACGTCAACCTTTTCCCGCGAACCAAACTTTAAGCGTCCACCCGCCTCGGACCCCCGGTCCGCGATGCCGGAAGATCTCGAGCGGGGCCGCCAGAAGGTCGATTGGGCGCGCTCGCACATGCCGGTCCTCGAAGGGATCCGGCATCGCTTCGAATCGGAGAAGCCGTTCCGGGGTCTCACCCTTTCGCTGGTATTGCATGTCGAGGCCAAGACCGCCGCGCTCGCCCTCGCGCTCGGAGCGGGCGGGGCCGACGTCCGTCTGGCGGCCGGTAATCCCCTTTCCACCGACGACGATGCGGTCGCGGCGCTGCGGGAGGCCGGCATCGAGACCTGGGCCCAGAAAGGGGAGTCCGTTGCGGAGTACCGCGCGGGAATCCAAGCGATGCTCGACGCGGACCCGGACGTCATCGTCGACGACGGTGCCGACCTGGTCGCCCTCGTGCATTCGACGCGGAAGGACCGCGGAAAGATCCGAGGCTCGACCGAGGAGACGACAACGGGTGTCACCCGCCTGAGAGCGCTCGAGAAGTCCCGTAGTCTCCTCTTTCCCGCGATCGACGTGAACGACGCCGACATGAAGCACCTGTTCGACAACCGGTACGGCACCGGCCAGTCCACTCTCGAAGGGATCCTCACCGCGACGAACCTCCTCATCGCCGGGAAGGTTTGCGTCGTCGCCGGCTATGGGTGGTGCGGCAAAGGGGTCGCCTCCCGTCTGCGCGGACTCGGCGGGGAGGTGGTGGTGACGGAGGTCGACCCGGTGCGGGCGCTCGAGGCCCGCTTCGACGGCTTTCGCGTGATGCCGATGCTGGACGCCGCGCCGATCGCCGACCTGATCGTGACGGTGACCGGCAACACCCACGTCGTCCGGGAGGAGCACTTCCGAGTCCTCAAGGACGGCTGCCTCCTCGCGAACTCGGGTCACTTCGACGTCGAGGTCTCGCGTACGGACCTCGAGGGGGTGTCGGTGGCGCACCGAACCGTGCGGCCCCGGGTGGAGGAGTACCGCTTCGCCGACGGCCGCCGAGCGTATCTTCTGGGGGAAGGGCGCCTCATCAACCTCGCCGCCGGTCAAGGTCACCCGGTCGAGGTGATGGACCTTTCCTTCGCCCTTCAAGCATTGAGCGCCGAGCATCTCGTCAAGCACGGGCGATCGATGGAACCCCGGGTGCATCCGGTTCCTCCCGAGCTCGACCGCTCCGTCGCCGTCGCCGCTCTCCCGTCGATGGGCGTGCGGATCGATGAGCTGACGAAGGAGCAGTCACGATACGCCGCGTCCTGGGAGGGAGGAACATGACCGAAGGAAAGATTCCGACCGAGCTGAAGTACACGAAGAGCCACGAATGGATCCGCCTGGAGGGCGACGTTGCGACGGTCGGCATTACCGACCATGCCCAATCGGAGCTGACCGACATCGTCTACGTGGACCTCGGCGCGAAAGGGAAATCCGTCGCCGCGGCGGCGACCGTGCTCGTCCTCGAATCGGTAAAGACCGTGGCCGACGTGTACGCACCGTTCGCCGGCACCGTCGACGACGTCAACGCCGACCTGAAGTCGCACCCCGAGCTGATCAACCAGGACCCGTACGGAAAGGGATGGATCTTCCGGCTCAAGCTCTCGGGCCCGGCGGACGTCGGGACCTTCCTCTCGCCCGACGACTACCGGGCGTTCGTCGCTTCCGGCGGGTAGCGGGCTACTTGCCCTCGAACTTCGGCTTGCGCCGTTCCAGGAACGCGCGCATCCCCTCGGTCCGGTCCGAGGTACCGAACGTGTGGCCCGCCGACTCGGCCTCGATGTGGAGCGCGCTCGCCGTGGACGCGTCCATCCCCCGGTCGACGACCTGCTTGACCCACCGGACCGCGAGCGGGGCGTTCCCGGCGATCGTCTCGGCGATCGCGGCAACCTCGTCTCGGGCGGTACCGGCGGGGACGACCTTCGCGACGAACCCGAGGCGGTACGCCTCCTCGGCGGTGACTCGCGCGCCGGTGTAGACGAGCAACTTGGTCCGGGCGCGCCCGATCAGCCGCGTGAGCCGGGTCGCCCCGCCCATGCCGGGATGGATGCCCAGCCCCACCTCGGGGAGCCCGAGGAGGGCCCCTTCGGCCGCGACGATGAAGTCGGCCGCGAGCGCGAGCTCAAGCCCGCCGCCCAGGGCGTATCCCTCCACGAGGGCGATCACCGGGGTCGGGAACCGTTCCACGCGCTCCGCGACGCGTTGTCCGAGGAAACCGAAATCGACCCCCTCGGCGAGTGTCTTCTTCGACATCTCCTCGATGTCCGCGCCGGCGGCGAACACGGGGGAAGACCCGGCAAGGACGACGACCCGTAGTCCCGGCGCCGACTCGAGCTCCCGGAACGTCGATTCCACTTGCGTCAGGACCTCGGAGTTGAGCGAGTTCAGGACCTCGGGCCGGTCGAGGAGCACCCAGGCGACGGGCCCGACCCTCTCCGTGCGAACGAACGCGAGCGGCCAGCGCCGTTCGCCGCGGGCAGCGCGGTCCCGCAGGGCCTGCGACACCGGGAAGTTGCCCGGCCATCGGCGGGCGTACGCCTCGACGAGCTGGAGGCCCTCCGAGAGGCCGACGGACGAGAGCTGGGCGAACGGTCCCCATTTTCGGCGCAGACCGACGGTGGCACCCCGGTCGGTCGCCTCCGCGCTCGCCACACCCTCTTCGACGAGTCGCGTCGCGATCCCGATCGTGAGCCCGAGCAGGCGTTCGCGGACCGCCGCCTTCTTCGCGGGCTCGACGCTCGTCTCCTTCCACGCCCACGGTTTCCCGCTGCGGAACTGCTCCTCCAGGAGCTTCGACGGGGCGTACGCGGGTCCGAAGGCGCGGTAGAGCGAGGACTCGGCGTGGAATGCGATCGTGACCCCGGTGACGTTCATCAGCTCGAACGGGCCGAGGGTGGCGCCGAACAGTTCGCGGCCGACCTCTTCGATCGTCGCGAGGGAGGCGACCTCCTCCTCGGCGAGCCGGGTCGCCTCGTTGAGGTACGGAACGAAGAACCGGTTGACGCAGAACCCCGCGCGGTCCAGCGTCTCGATCGGGATCTTCCGCAGGAGGTAGCAGAACCGTTCCAGTTCCACGAGCGTCGCCCGGTCGGTCGCCGAACCCCCGATGATCTCGACGAGCTTGTTGATCGCCGCCGGGAAGAAGAAGTGGAGCCCCGCGAACCGCGCGGGATGCGGGAACCCCTCGGCGAGGGCACTGACCGAGAGCGACGAGGTGTTCGTCGCGACGATCGTGTCGGGGCCCACCAGCGGCGCCACCTGGGCGAACAGGGCCCGCTTGACCGACTCCTCCTCGAACACCGCCTCGATGACGAGGGCCGCGCCGTCCACCGCCTCCCGGAGGTCGGTCGTGAACGTCACCCGCGAGAGCACCTCATCCCGCTTGGCGGTGGTGAGCTTCTTGCGCTCGACGGCGCCCGTGAGCATTTTCTCGATCAGTGAGCGTCCGCGCGCAATTGCCGGAGCATCGACGTCGCGCACACGGACCGAGAACCCTGCCTGGGCACACGCCTGCGCGATCCCGCTCCCCATGTTGCCGCCGCCGAGCACGGCGACGATCGCGGGGGGCCGAAGTAAGGGAATAGACATCAGATCCCTTCGAGAGAGGCCGCCTCTCCTCGCGCGGAGCAGGGTCGGCACCTAATAATCGTTCGGTGGGCCGCGGCTCGGTGCCGATCGGAGGAAGCTATCTTGACTCTCGATCGCGGGCGGAATATAGATCGCTCGCGAGTATTCCCGGGAAGCACCCATGGGTAACCACTCACCTTTCCGGACCGCCTGAGAGCCCCATTCAGTACGAACCATAGTACTTTCCGGTGAAGCGCTGTCTCCCTCCCTGAGGGAGGACGTGTACGCCCCGGACGCGGCCGAGCTGTTCCCCTCCGACGACGACGAGGAGTCGATCACTCTCAACCCCGAGGAGCGCAAGGCAGTCCGCAAGCGCTTGGAGAAGGCCAACGAGATGGAGAAGGAACTCCGCGAGCTC